>CXWL01015513.1_pt1 | contig 18324 bp, 16 predicted proteins | sample 590931 | NCBI WGS metagenome assembly CXWL01 (sample SAMEA3498368, study PRJEB10139) | groundwater metagenome | biome: water well; material: biofilm material | place: Germany | collected 2015-04-27 | reverse complement strand
CGACGGCGTGGCAACTCTGGCGGCAAGCACAGGCCACGCTGACCCAAGCGCACGCGGCGCAGGCGTCCCTGCAACGCGAACACGAGCGCTTGACCTGGCAAATCGGCGAACTCGGCAAGCTGGCGCCACTGACCGGTGAATGGACGGAGCTCAACACCGAGCATGGCCGCTTGTCCAACGGGCAGGCGCTGCTGGATGCGGCGCAAAAGGCCCTCGACAGCCTGGATCAGGAAGACGGCGGCACGCTGCGCGCCCTGCATGCGGCGGGTCAGACACTGCAGGCGCAGGCCCATCTGGAACCCGAGTTCGTGTCGTTGGCTGAATTGTTGGTATCCAGTCTTGCGCAATTGGAGGACACCGCCCACAGTTTGCGCAGCTACCTGCGCAAGACCGAACCCGATCCACAACGTCTGGCCGAGCTTGACACGCGCATGGCACAGTGGCTGTCCCTGGCCAGGCGCTACAAACGCCCCCCCGAGGAGTTGCCCAGCTTGCTGGCGGGCTGGCACGCGGAGCTGGGCGTACTCGATGCCGCGGCCGATCTGGCCGGACTGAGCGACGCCGAGACGAGCGCTCAGACGGTCTATCTGAAGGAAGCGCGCGCGGTGTCCGCAGCCCGGCGCAAGGCCGCGCCAGCGCTGGCCAGAACGATCACTCAGGCAATGCAGGGCCTGGGCATGCAGGGCGGGAAATTCGAGGTGGCACTCGAGCAAGCCGCTCAACCCTGCCAGCATGGCCTGGAAGACGTCAGCTTTTTGGTGGCTGGCCACGTTGGCAGTTCGGCCCGTCCCATTGGCAAGGTGGCCTCGGGCGGCGAGCTGTCGCGCATTGCACTGGCCATCGCGGTCACCACCAGCCAACTCGGGCTGGCGCAAACCCTGATATTTGACGAAGTGGACGCCGGTGTGGGGGGCGCAGTAGCCGAGACCGTGGGGCGTCTGATGAAGCAACTGGGCGTTGATCGGCAAGTGTTGGCGGTCACGCACCTACCTCAAGTGGCGGCCTGTGCCGACCATCATCTGGTGGTCAGCAAGCAATTGCGCGGTGGCTCCACCGTGAGTTCCATCCAAGCGGTCGCGGGGGAACACCGCGTGGCCGAAATCGCCCGCATGCTGGGCGGCGAACACCTATCGGGCACGACCCTGGCCCACGCCAAGGAAATGCTGCGCGCACGCGGCTGATGTGATGGGCAGCAAAGCCACCGACCTGCAGATTGTGCTGATCACCGGCATGTCGGGTTCCGGCAAGTCAGTGGCCCTGAACGCCCTGGAAGATGCCGGCTACTACTGCGTGGACAATCTGCCGCCCGAGTTGTTGCTGCGATTTGTCGCGCTGGAACGCAAGCACAAGGCAACGCGCCTGGCGATTGCCATGGATGTGCGCAGTGCCAGCTCCTTGCCTTTGGTGCCAGAACACCTGGCGTCACTGCGCAAACAGGGCGTCGCCATCACGCCCTTGTTCCTGGACGCCACCACCGGAACGCTGGTGCGCCGCTACTCCGAAACCCGCCGCAAACACCCGCTGTCGCAGTCAGGCGCCGACAACCAGGCCAAGACGCCCCGGCGCGCGCTGGTCGACGCGATCGAGCTTGAACGTGAACTGCTGGGCGATTTGCGGGAACAGGCGCATGTGATCGACACCAGCATCATCCGGGCCTCGCAGTTGCAGGGCTACGTCAAGTCATTGATTTCGGCGCCGGTCGGGCAGTTGACACTGGTGTTTGAGTCCTTCGCCTTCAAGCGGGGCGTCCCCGGTGACGCCGATTTTGTGTTTGACGTGCGCATGCTGCCCAATCCCCACTATGACCCGGACCTGCGAGAGCTCACCGGACGCGACGCGCCGGTCGCATCGTTTCTGGCGGAGCAGGTGGAAGTGACTCAGATGCGCGATCACATTGAGCAGTTTCTGGGTCATTGGCTCGACAAGCTGGCCAGAGACCATCGCAGTTATGTCACGGTAGCCATTGGCTGCACGGGCGGGCAGCACCGCTCGGTCTACCTGGTGGAGCAGCTCGCCAACCTATTCGGAGAACGGTGGGTCACCCTCCGGCGCCACCGCGAACTGGACGCGGCTGCCTCAGTCCCGACCCAGTAATTTGCGGATTGGCGCGGGCAGGCCAACACTTGACCAACGTCTCGCGTTAAACCACGCCCCGTCGAGGCCAGGCTGCACCGTGGTGGCGGGCAACACCAGCTTGACCGGATGCAAATGCAAGTCCTTGTGGGTCAACGCATGGCGCAGCGTCGGCATATCGACCAATTCCTGACGACGCGGCTGTGGCAACGCCGCTTGCAGCGCAGCCCGGTCATCAAACCAGGGCAGGCAATACAGGCCAGCCCAGACACCCGGCGTGGGCCGCTGGCTCAACCAAACGTCATCATCCGCGCTGCTCACCCACAGCAGCCAGATGGACTGCGAACTGCGCTTGAGCTTGCGCGTCTTGACCGGATAGCGCTCTGGCGCGCCGTCTCGCTTGGCCACGCAATCCGTCGCCAGCGGACAGGCGGCACAGGCCGGTTGACGCAGGGTGCACACCGTGGCGCCGAGGTCCATCAAACCTTGTGTGTAGCGTGGCATGCTGTGCGCCAGTTGCCTGGTTGGCAACAGCGCCGTGGCGTGATCCCACAAGCGCTGCTCATTGGCGCGCAGCGACAAATCCGCGTCGAACCCCAATGCGCGGCACAACACGCGTTTGACGTTGCCGTCCAGAATCGCCACGCGTTCACCAAAACACAGGGACGCAATCGCCGCCGCCGTGGAACGCCCAATGCCGGGCAGGGTTTGAAGCTGCTCGGCGCTGCATGGGAAGACGCCGCCATGGTCGCGGCACACTTCGATGGCACAACGATGCAGATTGCGGGCACGGCTGTAGTAGCCCATGCCACTCCATAGCCCGAGCACGTCGTCCAGGCTCGCCGCAGCCAGGCTGGTCAGGTCGGGAAAGCGTTGGAGAAAACGCGCGAAGTAGTCGCGCACCGTGACCACCTGGGTTTGCTGGAGCATGATCTCCGAGAGCCAGACGCGATAGGGCTCGCGAGCGCCCTGCCACGGCAAATCGTTGCGGCCGTGCACACTTTGCCAGGCCACCACCTGGTCGGCCAGCGTCGCGGCTGACACGACCAATCAGGCCATCAAGGCAGCGGGCACGGTATCCATGCGAGGCACGGTCTGTGCGTGAATCAGCACTTTCGTCAACTCCGAAAGCTTGGTGTCGAGCAAGGTCAGCGCGTGCTCCTGGGCCCTGATCTCGCCGATGCGATCTGTCAAACCGCCGGCCGCCTGCTGAATCCTGTCAATCGCCTCCAGCCGACGGTTGAAGTTGCGGCGCCGTTCGCGCAGTTGCGCGTCAAGCTGGGACGCAGCGGCTTTGCTCCAAAGCTCGATATCACCCACTGCCGATTCATGGATGGCGCGCAGCCGGGTCGACAGCGCACGCACCAGACGATCAGCGAACTCGGGCTGCGCCAGCCGAAACGCGTTGCCGATGCCAAGGTACTGCAAGTGGCTGCGCTCAAGCAAGGTCAGGTCGCGCAGGTAGCCGTCCATGGTTGGCTCTGGCGACACCTGTAGCGAAAACCCGTACTCGGCATTGAGCTGGCGAAAGGTCGCGTCAAGCATGGACTGGATTTCCGCCGTCAGCGTGCGCACCTTGCCAACGCTGCCGCGCAAGCGGTCGAAGGTCTCGCCGTAGGCTTTCTTGACACCCAGCTTAAGCCCCTTTTGCTGTAGGGTGGATACCAACTGCGCCATTTCCCGCTTGAGTGCGGTCGAGCCCAACAAACTGAATACTTCGCGCAGCAGCTTCAGGTGCACCGAACGCACCGCGTGTATCCGGGCACCACCCAAGTCAAACTCCGCCTGCTCCTGCGAGATGCGCGAACGCATATTCTTGATCACTGAAGAGTTCTTGCCCTTGAGTCCGTGCAACTCCATGGCCTGATCGGCCAGATCGCGGCGGCGGATGTTGATTACCCGCCCGGTTTCGGCGCGCAGGTCCAATATGCCAGCGGCGACCGCCGCGGCCAACATCTTCTGCCGCTGCCCCATGATGCTCTCGGCCAACGCCTGCTCCAGATTGAGCAGACAACTGCGCTCCAATAGCTCGGGGTCGTCCGTGACCTTGGCCACCAGCCCTTTGTGGGCCGATACCGGTATCACCTGGCCGGCGGGCACACCCAGAATCTCGGCGGTGGACGCGCACTGGTGATCGATCTGGTCCTGAATCTGCTTGGGTGAACTTAGCGCGTCCCACAGCGTGTCGATCTTGTTGAGCACCACCAGCCGAGTCGCGGTGTCTCCGGTATCGGCCATCAGGTGTTCACGCCAGATCGACAAGTCGGACTTGGTCACGCCGGTGTCGGCGCCCAAAATGAACACCACCGCATGGGACTGCGGAATCAGGCTGACGGTCAGTTCCGGCTCGGCCCCGATGGCATTGAGCCCCGGCGTATCCAGAATGACGAGCCCCTGCTTCAACAAGGGGTGCGCAATATTGATCAGGGCGTGGCGCCACTTTGGCACCTCCACCATGCCCTGGGCGTCGAGCATCGGGTTGTCTTCCGGTGACTGACTCTGCCAAAAACCCAATGCCCGCGCTTCTTCCTGCGTGACACGGCGCGTTTCGGCCACCTTCTCCAGTGCCAGCGCCAATTGCTGCGGGTTGTGCACATCCAGGTCGATGCGGGTCCATTTCTCGGGGACCATGCGCCACTCCATCAGCGCCTGCGGCTGCAACCGTGTCTCAATGGGCAACAGGCGCAGGCACGGTGGCACCTCGGCGTCGTAGCTCATCTCGGTCGGGCACATGGTGGTGCGCCCGGCGCTGGCGGGCATGATGCGCCGCCCATAGCCCGCAAAAAAGACGGCGTTGATCAGTTCGGACTTGCCGCGCGAGAACTCCGCCACGAAGGCCACCATGACCTTGTCGGAGCGTACGTGGGTTTCCAGGCGCCGCAGCCGCTCCTCGACCGCCGAGTCGAGCAACTCGTGATCTTTCATCCACTCCGCGAGCAGCTTCAACCGCAGCGCGAACTCACGCCGCCACGTTCCATGTTGGTCAAACTGTTCGTTGAATGAAGTACCCAAAATGCCTCCGAGCAATCTTTCAATATAGCACCGAGCGGGCCAAAACCCGTCAGCTTTTCTGACAGTCCGGGCAGAAAAACGTCGAGCGCTGGCCCTGACGCAGGCAACGGATGCGGGCATGGCAAATCCGGCACTCAAGCCCTTCGCGGCCGTAGACCATCGCTTCGAGCTGAAAATGGCCGTCTTCCCCATCGGCGTTGCTGAAGTCCTTGAGGGTGCTGCCACCACGTTCAATGGCGCGACTCAGCACCTCCCGAATCGCGCCATGCAGCCGGGTGGTCCGCGCCAGACTCAAACGTCCGGCCCTAATGGTAGGTCTGATGCCCGCCATGAACAGCGCCTCCGAAGCGTAAATGTTGCCCACGCCAACGACAATGTCGCCTGCCAACAACACCTGTTTGATGGCGACCCGCCGCTTCTTCAACTGGGCATGAAAGGTCTCAGGCTGAAACGCCGCCGACAGGGGCTCGACCCCCAGACCACCCAGCAGCTTGCGCGCCAGCGGCGCCTCCAGCGATGGGGTGAACACCACGGCCCCGAACCGGCGCGGATCGCGCAAACGCAGCACGCCCTGACTGGTGGTCAACTCGAAGTGATCATGCGTGGTGGCGGCTGGCAAGACCGGCGCAAATACCAGCCGGCCGGACATGCCCAGATGAACCAGCAGCACGCCGTCATCGAGCTCCAGCAACAAGTACTTGCCGCGCCGGCGCACCGCGCCAACGGTACGCCCCACCAGATCATCGGCGCTACAGCCCAGCGGCCATCGCAACGGCTTGCCCAGACGCGCGGTCAGTATCGTCGCACCCGCGATTCGATCAGCAAAACTCAATCGGGTCACTTCAACTTCGGGGAGTTCAGGCATGGGCGCAAGGGTCAGTACGGATGGATTATTATGATTCGATGTTGCCATTGAAACGCGTAGTTGCGTCTATCCTCTTTGCCGCCGCACTGTGCGCCCACGGACAGGCGCCCGACAAAGGTGCCACCCCGCCGGTCNNAACGTGCGCGGCGGTGAGCCGGCGCAAGGGTTCTCGCTGGTACTGGATGCCGCCCACAAGACGCGTGACCCCAAGCTCTTTCAGCGAGCCGTGGAGATCGCCCTGCAAGCCCGATCCGGCGACTTGGCGCTGAAGGCGGCGCGAGCCTGGAAGCAAGTTCACCCGTCATCGCGCGAAGCCAATCGCTTTGTCTTGCAAATCTTGATCAGCATGAACCGTATCGGCGACATTGGCGAGCCCATCAAGCGTGAGATTGCGCTCTCGGACAACAAGGACCGTGCCACCACCATCGCGACCTTGCCTCGCTATTTTGGGCGCGCCAGCGACAAGGCGCTGGTTGCCAGCGCGGTGGAGCAAGCGCTGGCGGATTATCTCAACCACCCGAGCGTCGGTGCCGCGGCATGGACCACCATTGGCCGCCTGCGCTTGCAGGCCGACAACCCGGCCGGCACGCTGGAGGCTGCTCGCGCCGCGCAGGCGCTGGACGCAAAGGCCGATGGCCCCGCGTTATTGGCCCTGGCCCTGATGGACGCCAAATTGCCCGATGCCGAAGTGCTGGTGAAGAACTACCTGCAGGGCAAGCCACAGCCGGAACTTCGGATGGCCTATGCCCAGGCGCTGCTCGGCGCGCAGCGCTACGGCGAGGCATCGGCTCAATTGCAGATGGTCACAGCCGAGAAACCCGATCTGGCGCAGGCCTGGCTGATCCAGGGCGCGCTGGCGTTGCAGGACGCCCGGTTGGCGGCAGCCGAGAAGGCGTTTCTTCGCTATATGGAACTGGTGCCTTCGAGCGGTCCGGCTCAGCCGGGCGCGGACAGCGACCGGGGTCTGGTCCAGGCTTACCTCTCTTTGGCGCAGATCGCCGAACAGCGCAAGGACTATGCCCAGGCGCAGACGTGGCTGGACCGCATTGTCAACGGCGAGGATCAGGCCAACGTCCAGATCCGCCGTGCTTCCCTGCTGGCCCGCCAGGGCAAACTTGATATAGCCCGAAAACTACTGCGCGGGCTGCCTGCGGCGACACCCGCCGAAGAGCGATTCCGACTGGTCGCGGAGATCCAATTACTGCGCGATCAAAAACTCTACAGTGGGGCCTACGAGATGCTCAACGAGGCGATCAAACGCGATCCGTCCGACCTGGATCTGGCTTATGACCAGGCCATGGTGGCGGAAAAACTGGGGCGAATAGGCGATATGGAGCGCCTGCTTCGTGCCGTCATGGCGGGTCGCCCCGACTACCACCACGCCTACAACGCCTTGGGCTACTCGCTGGCCGAGCGCAACCAACGCTTGCCCGAGGCTCGGCAACTGATCCTCAAAGCACTGGAATACGCGCCGGGTGACCCGCTGATTTCCGACAGCCTGGGCTGGGTGGAGTTTCGCATGGGCAATCTACCCGAGGCAGCGCGAATTCTTCAAGAGGCCTTCAAGGCCAAACCCGACCCTGAAATTGCTGCCCACCTGGGCGAGGTGATGTGGACCATGGGCCGTCGCGACCACGCCATAACCATCTGGAAGGAAGGCCTGACACTGAGCGCGGAAAACGAGACCTTGCTTGAAACCCTCAAGCGCCTGCGCGTGCGATGGTGAGCCCGCACCGGAGATGGGCACTGCATGCCAGTATGGCCACTATTGTGCTGATGGCCGGGTGCGCGCTGCCAGGCAAGCTTCAGTCCCGTAGCGGCCGGACGACCAAGACCTGGCATGGTCGCCTGGCCATGCGTGTGGAGTCCAACCCGGTCCAGTCGTTTTCCGCGGGACTGGAACTCACTGGCGACGCACTGGCGGGAGAGCTTGTTCTGTCAAGCCCTCTGGGCACCACGCTGCTGGCCGTGTCCTGGCTGCCTGGCCAAGCCACGCTACAACGTGACGGTCGGTCGCGCCAGTTTGATTCCATGCACGCGCTGATGCTCGAGGCGCTGGGCGCAGACCTGCCCATGACGGCCCTGTTTGCCTGGCTCGCCGGAGACAACGCGGTGGTCGCCGGTTGGCAGGCAGACTTGTCCCAACTAAGCAGCGGCCGGTTGTCGGCGCGGCGCACCGAGCCGGGACCAGTCGCGGAATTACGCCTGATGCTGGAGCCTTGAAACCCCGCTACACCGACCAGTCACCCATGATTTCCCTGTACGACGTGGCAGCACCTGCCAAGCTCAACCTGTTCCTGCACATTACAGGCCGGCGAGACGATGGTTACCACCTGCTTCAGTCAGTCTTCATGCTGATCGACTGGTGCGACACCCTCAACTTCGACCTGCGACCAGACAGCTTGATCAGCCGCGAAGACCTGGAGTGCAGCCTGCCCCCCGACGACCTGATCGTGCGGGCCGCGCGCGCGCTACAGGCGGCGAGCGGCACCCGCTTGGGCGCCCACATCGGCGTGCACAAGCGAATCCCGACTCAAGCGGGCATGGGCGGCGGTTCCTCGGATGCGGCGTCCACCCTCTTGGCGCTGAACCGCCTGTGGCGGCTCGGCCTGCCCTTGCCTGCGCTGAGCCGCATCGGGCTTGCATTGGGCGCCGACGTACCCTTCTTCTTGGGCGGACGCAACGCCTGGGTCGAAGGCATTGGCGAGAGGATCACGCCCATTGAACTGCCCATCGGCCGCTTTCTGGTGGTCAAACCGGCTGCGGGGCTGGAGACCCGATCAATTTTCTCGGACCCCAACCTGAAACGCGATACAGAGACTGCTATAATTTCAGGCTTCGCTGCAAATGCATTCGGTTTTGGCCGAAACGACCTGCAGCCTGTAGCACAAAAGCTCTGCCCTGGTGTGACGCAAGCCCTTCAATGGCTGCGATCAATAGGGCTCAGTGGTCGCATGACAGGCTCCGGAAGTGCTGTGTTTGCGCCGGTGTTGCAGGACTTCGGTTTGAGCTCCGTTCCGCAGGGGTTTCAAGTCAGGTTGTGCCACAGTTTGGAGGCTCACCCGCTGGTTGGTTGGGCCCCAACGGCAGTTTAAGGGTTGATCACGTGAGTGGTTGACCGGTGTAGGGGAGTCGCCAAGTTGGTTAAGGCACTGGATTTTGATTCCAGCATGCGAAGGTTCGAATCCTTCCTCCCCTGCCAAATCGGGTGTACGCCCCGGTCGTTCAACGTACAGGCTCATACGGATTTCATTTGCTGGACTAAGCATGCAGGCTCCACAACCCCCTGACTTCATGGTTTTTACCGGCAATGCCAACCCCGGGATGGCGGCTGACATAGCCGACCACCTTGGCATTTCGCTCGGGGCGGCCACAGTGGGACGTTTCTCCGACGGTGAAGTCACGGTCGAGATCAATCAGAATGTGCGGGCCCGTGACGTGTTCGTGGTGCAGTCCACCTGCGCACCGACCAATGAAAACCTGATGGAACTGCTGATCATGGTCGATGCACTCAAGCGCGCATCAGCCGAGCGCATCAGCGCGGTGATTCCCTATTTCGGCTACGCCCGCCAGGATCGTCGACCTCGCTCCACCCGGGTTCCGATCACGGCCAAGGTCGTGGCTAACATGCTGCAAGCAGTTGGCGTGGCGCGCGTCCTGACCATGGACCTGCACGCCGACCAGATTCAGGGCTTCTTTGACATTCCCGTCGACAACATCTATGCCTCGCCGGTCCTGCTCGGCGACCTGCGCCAAAAGAACTACGAAGACCTGATCGTGGTCTCGCCCGATGTGGGTGGCGTGGTGCGCGCCCGCGCGCTGGCCAAGCAACTGGGTTGCGATCTGGCGATCATCGACAAACGCCGCCCAAAGGCGAACGTCAGCGAAGTGATGCACGTCATTGGCGAAATTGAAGGGCGCAACTGCGTGATCATGGACGACATGATCGACACCGCGGGCACCCTGGTCAAGGCAGCCGAAGTGCTCAAGGAACGTGGCGCCAAAAAGGTTTACGCCTACTGCACCCACCCCATCTTCTCCGGCCCGGCCATCGAGCGCATCAACAATGGCAACGCGCTGGACGAAGTTGTAGTGACCAATACCATTCCGCTGAACCAGGCAGCGACGGCAAGCCCCAAGATTCGCCAACTCACCGTGGCACCGCTGATCGCCGAGACGATTCAGCGCATTGCCAAGGGTGAGTCGGTCATGAGTTTGTTCTCGGATCAAGAAAACCTCTTTTGAGGTTTCTGCAAAACCTTTTGGAGAATTTGAATAAATTTCCGAAGAATTTCGCAGAAATTCTTGCTAGCCGAGACAACACAGCAGGTCCGCACACTTGACGGTGTGCACCAGGGCCTTTTTTAAATCGGAGTCACACTGGTCGCGGTGGACTCTTACAGGAGTTGAGTATGAAATTCGTCGCTTTTGAGCGCGCCAAGCAGGGCACGGGTGCGAGCCGCCGTCTCCGCATTTCGGGCCGCACGCCCGCCATCGTTTACGGCGGTAGCGCCGAGCCGCAAGCCGTTGAGCTTGACCACAATGCCTTGTGGCACGCCTTGAAGAAGGAAGCCTTCCACGCCACCGTGCTGGACATGGAATTCAAGGGTGCGGACCACAAGGTTCTGCTGCGCAACGTGCAAATGCACCCCTACAAACAGTTGATCCTGCACGCTGACTTCCAGCGCGTGGATGCCAACACCAAGTTGCACATGAAGGTGCCACTGCATTACAGCGGCGACGAGAACTCGCCAGCGGTCAAGACCGAAGGCTGCATTGCGAACCACATCGTGACCGAGATTGAAGTGCTGTGCCTGCCGGCCGACCTGCCCGAGTTCATTGCGGTGGACCTGAGTGGATTGAAAAAAGGCGTGTCGCTGCACCTCAACGACATCGCTCTACCCAAGGGCGTCACCGCCGTCACGCACGGCAAGAACAACCCGGTACTGGTCTCGGTGGTGATGGTTGCCGGCGCGGAAGTCCCAGCGGCGGAAGTGGCCGCCGCCGCACCAGCGGCAGGTGCCAAGGCCCCCGCGGCGAAGGCGCCCGCAGCCAAAGCTCCCGCGGCCGCCAAGGCTCCGGCAGCCAAGGCCCCCGCAGCGAAGAAGTAAACTGAATCGTGGCGGTCGGACCGCTGTTCCTTCAGGTGCGTCGACCCTGCCACTGATTCAGAAAACCGCTACAAAACGGCCCACTTCGGTGGGCCGTTTTGCTTGAGGCACCGAGTCTGCGCGGCCATCCGACCACGCCGTCGTGAGCCGATAATCAACCCATGATCAAACTCCTTGTGGGGCTGGGCAATCCCGGACCCGACTACGCAGCCACCCGGCACAACGCCGGCTTCTGGTGGCTGGACGGCGTCGCCCGCGAATTGAAGGTGGCGCTGACCCTGGACAAGAGCTACCACGGCCTGGTCGCGCGCACCACGGTAAACGGCCAAACGGTCTGGCTGCTGGCNNCAAGATTGCGCCCGACGAAATCCTGGTTGCCCACGACGAGCTTGATGTCATGCCAGGGGAAGCCAAACTCAAACTGGGTGGTAGCCACGCCGGTCACAACGGGCTGCGCGACATCCACGACCAACTGGGTACCGATGACTACTGGCGCCTGCGGCTGGGCGTTGGCCACCCCGGGCTCAAGTCTGAGGTGGTTAATTGGGTGCTCAAGAAACCGTCGCTCGATCACCGCATTGCGCTTGATCAGGCGATCGACCGGACCCTGAAGGCACTGCCGTGCTTGCTGAGCGGCGACATGGCCAAAGCGACCATGTTGATCCACACCAGCAAGCCGCCACGTCCAAAGCCACCACGCGCCGACACCCCCCCCACCACCGCAACCGACGCCGCACGGGTCGTCGATCGGCCTTAGCCAACAGTTAGTGGCCGGGCTGGACAGCGGCCTGGTTCTTCAGACGCAGGTACTTCTGCCACAGGGTTTCCTGGTCCTCCACAAACTGTGGATTGACGGGGATACAGGCCACCGGGCACACCTGCACGCATTGCGGTGCATCGAAGTGCCCAACGCACTCGGTGCACTTGGCCGGGTCAATCTCGTAGATCTCGGCCCCCAGGTAGATGGCCTCATTCGGGCACTCCGGTTCGCATACATCGCAGTTGATGCAGTCGTCGGTGATCATCAAGGCCATGAGCGCGCCTCCCGATCAACCAGAGTCAAGGCGCTCTTGCACGCCGGATCGCCGAGCAAAAATCTGATACAAGTCGACATGCCCTGATTATCGGCGCAGCGAGCCATGGGGAAGTCAATTCCCCTGCCGTTCGCATGTTGATAATCGGGCATCCATTCGGCGGACCTTTCCGCCGCGGGCTGCACGGCGACCAAGACACCCATGGGCTTGTACCTTCTGAAACGGCTGCTGACTCTGATTGCCACCCTGGCGGGCGCCTCGGCCTTGATCTTTCTGGTGCTGGAGGTCCTGCCTGGCGACGCCGCGCTCATCATGATGGGTCCCGATGCAGCGCCCGAGGCGGTGCGCGCGCTCGCCAGCAAACTGGGCCTGGACCAGTCGGCGCCGCAACGTTACGGGCAATGGGCGCTCGGTCTGCTGAGCGGCGAGTTGGGCGACAGCTACGCCTACAGCTCGCCGGTGGCGGAACTGATTGTCGAGCGACTGAGTGTGACCGTTCCCTTGGCCCTCATGAGTATGCTGCTAACCACCGCGCTGGCGCTGGTAATCGGCATCTACGCCGCCGCCCACCACAACCGCTTCGGCGATGTTGGGCTGATGGGGATGACGCAACTTGGCATGGCCGTCCCCAATTTCTGGTTTGCCATTGTGTTGATTCTGCTGTTTTCGGTGCATCTACAGTGGTTCGCGGCCGGTGGCTTCCCAGGTTGGAGCGAGGATCCGGCTCAAGCATTCAAGGCGCTACTACTGCCGGCGGTGGCGCTGGCCGTGGTGCAGTCGGCGATCCTGGCACGCATCACCCGCTCGGCGGTGCTGGACGTAATGCGTGAGGACTACGTGCGCACCGCCCGCGCCAAGGGCCTGTCGCGGCGCGCCACCTTATGGGGCCATGTGCTGCGCAACGCGATGATTCCGGTTATTACCGTCATAGGCCTGCAGTTTGCCAACCTGCTGGCCGGCACTATCGTGGTGGAAAACGTGTTCTACCTGCCCGGCCTGGGTCGCTTGATCTTTCAGTCCATCGCCAACCGCGATGTGATCGTGGTGCGCAACTGCGTGATGCTGTTGGCCACGATGGTGATCGTCATCAACTTCGTGGTCGACGTGCTGTATGCCGTAATCGATCCACGTGTCAAGACCACTGACCTATGATGCCGACGCCTGCCATGCCGGATGACACCCACCCCGGTCTGCTGGCGCGCATGCGCCAGCAACACAATCTGGTGGCCGGTGCCATGCTGTCCTTGCTGCTGGTGGGAGCCGCTGCCTTGTCACTGGTCTGGACGCCCTGGTCGCCTTTCGAGATCGACATGGCGGCCAAGCTACAGAGCCCCAATGCCAGGCACTGGCTGGGCACCGATCCGTTCGGGCGGGACGTGGTATCGCTGCTGCTGATGGGCGCGCGAAGTTCAATTCTGGTGGGCCTGATCGCGGTCGGCATTGGCCTGCTGCTCGGCACCGCGGCAGGTCTGTTGGCCGCTGCCCGGCGCGGCTGGGCCGAGGAAGTGATCATGCGCATGGCCGACTTTACGTTCGCGTTTCCAGCCATTTTGTCGGCAATCATGATGACGGCCGTGTTTGGCGCGGGCATCGTCAACGCCATCATTGCCATTGGCATCTTCAACATCCCAACCTTTGCACGCATTAGCCGGGCCTCGGCCCGACAGATCTGGACACGGGACTATGTGCTGGCCGCGCGTGCCTGTGGCAAGGGTCCGTGGCGCATCACGCTCGACCACGTACTGCCCAACATGGCCTCGGTCCTGATCGTGCAGGCCACCATCCAATTTGCCACCGCCATCCTGGCCGAGGCGGCCTTGTCCTATTTGGGATTGGGTACCCAGCCACCGCAACCGTCCTGGGGCCGGATGTTGGCCGAGGCGCAGACCCTGCTGTACCAGGCGCCCTTGCTGGCGGTATTTCCAGGCATCGCCATTGCCATGGCGGTACTGGGGCTGAACCTGCTGGGCGACGGTTTGCGCGATCTGCTTGACCCGAAACTTTCTCGAAAGCGTTGAAGCGATGGCCCTGCTTGAAGTCCGCGACCTGAACGTGCGCCTGCACACACGCCACGGCGCGACGCTGGCGGTACGCGGTCTTGACTTCGAGCTCGACCGTGGCCAGACCCTGGGGTTGATTGGGGAGTCGGGCTGCGGCAAGTCCCTCACGGCCCTGGCCTTGATGGGACTGCTGCCCGAACACGCAAGCACCACTGGCAGCATCCTGCTAGACGGTCTAGACTTGGTGGGTCAGAACGACAGCGCGCTGCAGCAAATTCGGGGCAAGCGCATCGGCATGATTTTTCAGGAACCGATGACGGCGCTCAACCCGGTGCACTGTATCGGCCATCAGGTTGCCGAGCCCTTGCGCCTGCATCAGGGCGCCTCGCGCGAGCAGGCCAAGCGCCAGGCGCTTGCCCTGCTGGAGCGGGTCGGGATCAGCGACGCGGCGCGGCGCTTTCACGCATATCCGCACCAGTTCTCGGGCGGGCAGCGCCAACGCATCACCATCGCCATGGCCTTGGCGTGCGGCCCAGACTTGTTGATTGCGGATGAACCCACAACGGCGCTGGATGTGACGGTGCAGCGGCAAATCCTGGACCTGATTGGCGACTTGGTAATCGAGCGGCAAATGGCGCTGCTGCTGATCTCTCACGACCTCGGCGTGGTCGCCCAAAACGCCGCGCGCATGCTGGTGATGTATGGCGGTCGCGTGGTCGAGGGCGGCCCCAGCGAGCAGATCTTCGCGCGCATGGCGCATCCCTACACCCGGGGCCTGTTTGCGGCCCGGCCGCGCCTGGGGGCGCATCGGGGCGAGCGCTTGCCGACCATTCCCGGCACGGTACCGCCATTGCACACGCTCACCGCGCTGTGCCCGTTTGCCACGCGCTGCGACGTCTGCCTCGCCGCTTGCGCGACCGACGTCCCGGCGATCAGCGATCTGGGAGCCGGCCACACCGCCCGCTGCTTGCGCCTTGAAGTCACCCAACAGGAGGAGTCGGCGTGACAGCGGACCTTTTGCGGGTGGAACAATTGACGCGCAGTTACGAGATGCCGCGCGACGTCTTATGGCGCAAACCGCGCCTGATACATGCGCTGCGGGGCGTGAGTCTGTCGTTGAGCCAAGGCCAGAGTCTGGGCGTGGTCGGCGAATCAGGCTCCGGCAAGTCCACGCTGGCGCGGCTGGTGATGGCGCTGGAGACACCGTCCTCGGGTTCGGTACACCTGCTCGGCCAGAACCTGGGCACCCTGCCCGTGACCGAGCTGCGTCGCGCGCGACGCGACTTCCAGATGGTATTTCAAGACCCTTATGGCTCGCTCGATCCACGTCAAACCGTTGCACGCATCGTGTGCGAACCCCTTTTGGCCGTTGCCGTGGCCACGGTCACGCCAGCCGAGCAACGCGAGCAAGCCGGGCAGGCACTGGCCGCCGTCGGCCTGCGTTCCAACGACTTGGGCAAGTACCCGCATGAATTCTCGGGTGGTCAGCGCCAGCGCATCGCCATCGCCCGCGCCTTGATCACGCGCCCGCGTTTGATCGTGGCGGACGAACCGGTGAGCGCCCTAGACGTCTCGGTGCAAGCGCAAGTGCTCAACCTGATGCAAGACCTTCAGGACCAGTTTGGCATCAGCTACTTACTTATCAGTCACGACCTGGCCGTGGTCGACCATGTGTGCGACGAGGTGGCGGTGATTTTCCAGGGCCGCATTGTTGAGCAGGCCCCCGCCGCCACCCTGTTCCGGGATGCGGCCCATCCCTACACCCAGGCCTTGCTGGACGCCATACCCCGCCTGGATCGACCGGTGACCCCCCGCGCACGCCGGACCAGCCTGCCGCCCCCACCAACGGCACACGCCATGACAGGCTGCCCCTATGCACCGCGATGCCCGCACGCCAACCGAGCGTGCCACGATTCGCTTCCTGCGCTGCGACCGGTCGGGGCGGGGCATCTCGCAGCCTGCCACCTGCCATTCGCAGTCACGACGCCAGCTTGGCCGGCTCTGCGTTAGCACGGGCGGGTTTGGCCTCGGATCAGGCTCGAGTCCGGTAGTGGTATGGTTCAGCTCTGGACCGAATAGCGTCCATTGCGTCGATCCTTTTGACCGGAGATGTCCACATGATCCAACGTCGCAGAATCCTCACTTCAAGCGCCTACGCAGCAGCGGCGGCAACCCTACCTCTGGCGGCGACCGCGCAGGCCAAGAAAGACGCACTGGTGCTCGCCATGACCCTGGAGCCGCCAGGGCTGGACCCTACGGCGGGCGCGGCCTCGGCCATTGCCGAGATCGTGCAGTACAACATCTTTGAGACCCTGACCAAGATCAACAGTGATGGCACGGTCTCACCGCTGCTGGCAGAAAGTTGGGAGGTCTCGCCCGACCTCAAGACCTACACCTTCAAGCTGCGCCGCGGCGTCAAGTTCCACAATGGTGAACCCTGCAACGCACAGGCGGTCAAGTTTTCGTTCGAACGGGCCGCCGCCGAGAAGAGCACCAACAAGGACAAACGCACCTTTGCCGGGATGGAAAGCGTGGCGGCCATTGACGAGCACACCGTCGTGATCCTCAACAAGGGCCTCGACCCGGACTTCCTGTTCCTGATGGGCCAGGCCACCGCCATCATCGTCGAGCCCAAGAGCGTGGACACCAATGCGACCAAGCCGGTGGGCACCGGACCCTACCAACTAAGCACCTGGGCCAAGGGCTCGTCAGTCACGCTCGGCAAGTGGGACGGCTACCGCCTCGCCAACGCGATCAAAATGAAAAAGGTCACTTTCCGTTTCATCAGCGACCCGGCGGCGCAGGTGGCCGCCTTGCTGGCCGGTGACGTGGACGCCTTCCCGCGCGTGACGCCGCGCAGTGTGGCGCAGTTCAAGGCCAACCCGAAATTCCAGGTCGTCGTGAGCGGCTCGCGCGCCAAGACTATTCTGGCCATCAACAACAAGAAGAAACCCCTCGACGACGTGCGGGTGCGCCGCGCCATCGCCGCCGCGATTGACCGCAAGGCGGTGATCGAGGGGGCCGGTGATGGTTATGGCGCGCCCATTGGCAGCCACTATGTGCCCGGCGCGTTTGGCTACGTGGATACCACCGGCATCAACCCCTTCAACCTCGACAAGGCCAAAGCTCTACTCAGCGAAGCTGGCATCAAGACGCCACTGGAACTGACGCTCAAACTGCCACCGCCGCCCTATGCGCGCCAGGGCGGCGAGGTGATCGCCGCGCAACTGGCCAAAATCGGCATCGTCGCCAGGATCGAAAACGTGGAATGGGCACAGTGGCTCAGCGGCACCTACACCAACAAGAACTACGACCTTACCATCATCTCGCACGTTGAACCCTTTGACCTGGGCAACTTTGCCAAGCCGGGTTATTACTGGGGCTACGAGTCACCCGCGTTCAATGCCTTGTTCGACAAGGTGCAGAATGCGCCGCGCCCGGCCGACCGCGCCAAACTGCTGGCCGATGCCCAGCGCCTGATTGCCAACGACTGCGTACACGCTTTCCTGTACCAGCCGCAGTGGATCACGGTGGCCAACAAGCAGCTCAAGGGGCTTTGGAAGGACATGCCAATCTTTGTCAACGATCTGTCGGCCCTGTCATGGTCGTGATTGGCACCGCCGCGTCATGACACCGGTCACGGCTGCGGCGCGGGCACTGCACGATTGGTCGGCCCCCGAGTTGTTGGCCGGGTTCGCGCGGGGCGAGTTGTCGCCGGTTGAGGTGACCCAGTCGGTGTTGGACCAGATTGAGCGCTGGGAGCCCCACCTGCACGCCAGCTACCTGTTGCGCCCGGAACTGGCGCTGTCCCAGGCACGCGCCTCCGAGGCGCGCTGGCGGCGTGGCGAGCCCTGCGGACCACTGGACGGCGTGCCCGTGACCCTCAAGGAAAACATCGCCACGCGAGGCGACCCGGTGCCGCTGGGCACAGCCGCCACCGACCTCCTGCCAGCGAACGCGGACGCCCCGCCGGCAGCGCGATTGCGCGAGGCCGGCGCGGTGCTGGTCTGCAAGACCACCATGCCGGACTACGGCATGTTGTCCTCCGGGCTGTCGAGCTTTCACGCCACCAGCCGCAATCCTTGGGATCTGAGCAAGACGCCAGGAGGCTCCAGCGCCGGCGGTGCGGCGGCGGCGGCGGCGGGCTACGGGCCTTTGCATCTTGGCACCGACATAGGTGGTTCATTGCGCCTGCCGGCCGGCTGGTGTGGCATCTTCAGCCTCAAGCC
>CXWL01109847.1_pt1 | contig 18328 bp, 16 predicted proteins | sample 590931 | NCBI WGS metagenome assembly CXWL01 (sample SAMEA3498368, study PRJEB10139) | groundwater metagenome | biome: water well; material: biofilm material | place: Germany | collected 2015-04-27 | reverse complement strand
ACGGCGATGGCCGCGATGGACGACGGGATAGCTATGGGCGCAACGACTATCGGCCGCACTACAGCCATCATTACAGCCATGACAACGGCTACTACAGCGGCCCGCGCCACAACTTCCGTCGCGGCGGCTACGTGTCGCGCGAATACCGCGGTTCGCGTTATGTAGTCAACGACTGGCACCGTTATCGCCTCAGCGCGCCGCCGCGCGGGATGCACTGGGTGCAGGCAGGCAATGACTACCTGCTGGTAGCGATCGCCACCGGCGTGATTGCGCAGGTGCTGATCAATAATTAGGCGCTGCGGCGTCGAGATCGGGAAGGGGAGCAGAAATTGCTCCCCTTTTTTCGTTTCGCGTCATCGCAAATCGCTGGGAATTCTTACACCTTGGTGCGAGCGCAGTGACGTCTTGCTGAACAAGTCGGACTGTCCCGTGAACAACTTCATCAATCCCTGGCNNCGCAGTCGAGTATGCCGGATGTTGCCGAGGACGCGGATTGCGATGTTCGCAATGCTTAGGAAGTTTGCCGCATAGTCTTCGGCAAAAGATGCGTCTCAGTTCGACGCGAGCCGCTCAAGTTGCGCGCGAACCGCGGCCGGGACCGACACCGATTTGTTGGTCAGGCGATCCACATACACATGCACGAAGTGGCCGGCAGCCGCCGGTACGTGCGCATCGTTGCGGTACAGCGCCAGTTCGTAGCGCACGCTCGAGTTGCCCAGTTTGGCCACCCGCACACCGGCGTGCACCACGTCCGGGAACGAGATCGGACTGAAATACGAACAGCCGCTGTCGGCCACCAGCCCGACCACCTGATCCGCGTGGATGTCTAGCACGCCGCGCGCGATCAGGAACTGGTTCACCGCCGTGTCGAAGAAACTATAGTACTGCACATTGTTGACATGCCCATAGCTGTCGTTATCCATCCAGCGCGTAGGAATCGCCAGGAAATGGGGAAACCCGGAACGGGGCGCGCCGCGCATGCTCAGTGCTTCACTTCGCTGGCCGCAATCAGGGTTTCGACCGGCGTGTCGCTGACGAACAATTGCGCGCAATCGACCTTGTCGAACTCGTAGTGCTTGCCGCAGAAGTCGCAGTGGATGCCCAGCTTGCCCAGCTCGGACAAGGCGTCGTCGACTTCGGCCTGGCCCAGCATCTTGAGCATGTTGCCGACCTTCTCGCGCGTGCAGCTGCAATGGAATTTCGGATGGGCCGGCTCGAACACGCGGATCGTCTCTTCCCAGAACAGGCGGTTCATCAGGGTCTGGATGTCGGTCGACAGCAGCTCTTCCTGCTTCAGGGTCGAGGCCAGCATGACCGCGCGGTTCCAGGTTTCGAGGTCGTCCGCTTCGCTTTCCTGCTTGACCTGGTCGTCCTTGCCGCTGTGGCGCGGCAGCTTCTGCAGCAGCAGCCCGCGCGAGACGGTGTCGTCCGCGCCCAGCCACAGCCGGGTGTCGAGCTGCTCGGAGCGCAGCATGTAGTTTTCGATCACGGTCGCCATGTCGTCGCCGTCGAGCGGCACGATGCCCTGGTAGGGCTGCTGGCCCGGCATCTTTTCGAGCGGGTCGAGCGTGATCACGAAGCGGCCCTTGCCGTGCAGGTTGAGCAAGTCGGTCAGGCTGGCGCCGTCGGCCACCACGGCATCTTCGGCCAGCTTGGCGGTGGCGCGCAGGCGCAGGTCGGAGTCGCACTCGACCACCAGCAGGCGCACCGGGCCGTCGCCGTGGATCTGCATGATGATCGCGCCGTTGAACTTGAGGTTGGCAGACAGCAGGGCGGCCGCGGCCACCATCTCGCCGAGCACGGTCTTGACGGCCGCCGGGTAATTGTGGCGCGCCTGGATCTCGCGCCAGGTGTCGGAAATTTCGACGAACTCGCCTTTGACCGCGGCGTTGTCGAAGATGAATTTTTGCAGGGTGTCCTGGTTGGTGTCTGTGGTCATGTGTTATCCGATTTTTTTCAGTTCCGCCTGGTACAGCTTGCCGCGCTTGACGTAGCCCTCGGCAATCTCGCGCAGCTTGGCGATGTCCTGTTCCGCCAGGGTGCGCACGGCCTTGGCGGGGCTGCCGATGATGAGTGTGTTGTCCGGAAATTGCTTGCCTTCCGTGACCAGCGCGCCGGCGCCGACCAGGCAGCCCTTGCCGATCCTGGCGCCGTTCATGATCACCGCCTGGATGCCGATCAGCGCGCCGTCGCCGATGCTGCAGCCGTGCAGCATGGCCTGGTGGCCGATCGATACGCCCACGCCGATGTCGAGCGGGTAGCCCATGTCGGTATGCATCACGGTGCCTTCCTGCACGTTGCTGTCGGCGCCGATGGTGATGCGCTCGTTGTCGCCGCGGATCGTCACGCCGTACCACACCGTGGCGTTGGCTTTGAGCGTGACTTTGCCGATCAGGTTGGCGGTGTCGGCCACCCAGGCCGATGGGTCGATCTGGGGCGCGTCTTCACCGAGTTGATAGATAGCCATAGTGTGTCCGGAAGGGTTCGTTGGAATGGCGCTATTTTACGCCGGTCGGCCGGCTTGCCGGCCCGAGGACAGCAAATGGGGCTGCCCGGCAAGAAATCAACAGCCGCGTATAATGCGAACGGTCGTTCTTTTATTTCCCAGGTGCTCCCATGAAACCGTCCCGTTCCGAATTCATCACCGTGCGCGGCCTGCGCACCCACGTGCGCCACTGGGGCCGGGAAGGCGCGCCCATCATTTTCATGGTGCATGGCTGGATGGACGTGGGCGCCTCGTTCCAGTTCGTGGCCGACAGCCTGGCCGGCGACTGGCACGTGATCGCGCCGGACTGGCGCGGCTTCGGCTTCACCGAACGCGCCCGCGCCGATACCTACTGGTTCCCCGACTACCTCGCCGACCTCGACGCCATGCTCGACCATTACGCGCCTGGCGAGCCGGTCAACCTGCTCGGCCACAGCATGGGCGGCAACGTGGTCGGCATCTACGCCGGGGTGCGCCCCGAGCGGGTGCGCCGGCTGATCAACCTGGAAGGCTTCGGCATGCCGGCGACCAAGCCGGAGCAGGCGCCGCGCCACTATGCCAAGTGGCTCGACCAGCTGCGCGAAACGACGCCGCTGCGCACCTACCCGAGCCTGGCCGCGGTGGCGGCACGCTTGCAGAAGACCAACCCGCGCCTGTCGGACCAGCGCGCCGCCTTCCTGGCGCCGCACTGGTCGGCGCCGAACGACGCCGGCGAGTGGGAGATCCTGGGCGACCCGGCCCACAAGAAGCCCAGCCCGATCCTGTACCGGGTCGAGGAGGTCATGGCGTGCTGGAGCGCAATCAGCGCGCCGGTGCTGTGGGTCGAGGCGGAAGACACCAATATGTGGCAGTGGATGGGGCCGAAGCCGCAGGCGCGCATCGAAATCGACCGCCGCCTGGCCCACCTGGCCAAGGTGCACACCACCATGATGGCCGACGCCGGCCACATGCTGCACCACGACCAGCCCGAACACCTGGCGCGAATGATCGAAACATTTCTCTGCGAATAAGCAAGTTACCGCCTGCCGCAGGCGCAGCGGCTTACTCAGCGTACAATGGACGCTTCGAAACCGAGGCTGGACCGTAGCGTTTTCCCATATGCTGAATGTAGATTTGCATTGCCATTCGAATGTGTCCGACGGGGTGCTGGCGCCCGCGTCCGTGGCGCAGTACGCGCACAAGGCCGGGGTCGACGTGTGGGGCCTGACCGACCACGACGAGGTCGGCGGCATCGTCGCGGCGCGCGCGGCGGCGGCGGGGCTGGGCATGCAGTTCGTTGCCGGGGTTGAAATTTCGATCACCTGGGCCGGCCAGACCGTCCACATCGTCGGCTTGCGCATCGACGAAACCAATCCGCTCCTGTTGCAGGGCCTGGCCGACACCCGCAGCGGGCGCGATGCGCGCGGGCGCGAGATGGCCGCGCAGCTGGCGCAGGCCGGCATTCCCGGCGCCTGGGAAGGCGCGCTCAACTACGTCGGCAACCCGGACCTGATCTCGCGCACCCATTTCGCCCGCTACCTGGTCGAGTGCGGCGCCTGCGCCAATATTGCGGAAGTGTTCCGCAAGTACCTGATCGAAGGCAAGCCCGGCTACGTCGCGCACCGCTGGGCCTCGCTCGGGCAGGCGGTCGGCTGGATCCGCGCGGCCGGCGGCACCGCGGTGATCGCGCACCCCGGCCGCTACAAGTTCAGCCCGGTCGCCGAGGGGGCTTTGTTCGACGAATTCAAGCAGCTCGGCGGCGCCGCCATCGAAGTGGTCACCGGCAGCCATACGCCCGACCAGTATCCGGTGTACGCGGAACTGGCAAGGCGCTATGGCTTCCTGGCTTCGCGCGGGACCGATTTCCATGCGCCGGGCGAGTCGCGCGCGGAGTTTGCGCTGTTGCCATCCTTGCCGTCCGGCGTCACGCCGGTGTGGCACGACTGGTTTTAGGCAGGCCGACCCTTGAATTTTCCGCATGGCACCCTTATCTTAGCGCTCTGTCATCGCTGATTACCCATGCCGAGTACGCATTACCATCTTCCCCCCACCAATTTCGGGAGTCTTACATGAAGCGCATTGTGCTGTTCCTCGCCACCAACCTCGCCGTGATGCTGGTGCTCTCGCTCGTCCTGAACGTGCTCGGCGTGGGCAGGGCGGTGACCGGGGCCGGCATCGACGTCGGCGCGCTGCTGGTGTTCTCGCTGGTGGTCGGCTTCACCGGCTCGATATTTTCGTTGCTGATCAGCAAGCCAATGGCCAAGTGGTCGACCGGCGCCCGGGTGCTCGACAATCCGTCCAACTCGACCGAGCTGTGGCTGGTCAACACCGTGCGCCAACTGGCCGAGAAGGCCGGCATCGGCATGCCCGAAGTGGCGGTGTACGACGGCGAGCCGAACGCGTTCGCGACCGGCGCGTTCAAGAATTCGGCGCTGGTGGCGGTATCGACCGGCCTGCTCGAGAGCATGAACCGCGAAGAAGTCGAAGCGGTGCTGGGCCACGAGATCGCCCACGTCGCCAACGGCGACATGATCACCCTGACCCTGATCCAGGGCGTGGTCAATACCTTCGTGGTGTTCATGGCGCGCGTGGTCGGCTTCTTCGTCGACAAGGTGCTGCTGCGCAATAACGGCGAGCGCCTGGGGATCGGCTACATGGTCACCGTGTTCGTCTGCGAGATCGTGTTCGGCCTGCTGGCCTCGATCATCGTGGCGTGGTTTTCGCGCCAGCGCGAATTCCGCGCCGATGCCGGTTCCGCCGGCCTGCTGGGCAGCCCGATGCCGATGCAGCGAGCGCTGGCCCGCCTGGGCGGCCTGCATCCGGGCGAACTGCCGCAAAGCATGGAGGCGTCCGGCATCGCCGGCGGCGGCCGCGGCTGGGGCGCGCTGTTTTCCACCCACCCGCCGATGGAGCAACGCATCGCCGCGCTGCAGAACCTGCAGCGCTAAGCTACCCACACATCGCATGAGCCAGTTTTTCCAGATCCACCCGGATAATCCGCAGGCGCGCCTGATCAAGCAGGCCGCGCAGATCATCCACGCCGGCGGCATCGTCGCGCTGCCGACCGACTCGTGCTACGCGCTGGTGTGCCACCTGGACGACAAGGGCGCGGTCGAGAAGCTGCGCCGCATCCGCGGCATCGACGAAAAGCACCACCTGACCCTGCTGTGCCGCGACCTGTCCGAAATCGCCCTGTACGCGCGGGTCGACAACCGCCAGTTCCGCCTGCTCAAGGCGGCCACCCCGGGACCGTACACGGTGATCCTGGAGGCCACCCGCGAAGTGCCGCGCCGCCTGTCGCATCCATCGCGCAAGACGATCGGCCTGCGGGTGCCGCAGAACGCCATCGCCCAGGCGCTGCTGGAGGAACTCGGCCAGCCGCTGATCGGCACCACCCTGATCACCCCCGACGGCGAGCTGCTCAACGACCCGGACGACATCCGCGAGCGGCTCGCCAGGCAGCTCGAGCTGGTGATCGACGGCGGCGCCTGCGCGATGGAGCCGACCACCGTGATCGACCTGACCGCCGACCAGCCGGTCCTGTTGCGGCAGGGAGGCGGCGGCGCCGCCGCGTTCGGCCTGTAGGGCGCGCCCCGATCCCCCTTCCAACCGCCGGGTCGGTAGCACGACCCTGCTCTGATAGAATCGCACCCATGAACCAAATCATCCAGACGATCGCCGTCTATGCACTGCCAGTGATCTTCGCCATCACCCTGCACGAAGCGGCGCACGCCTACGCCGCCAAATATTTCGGCGATACCACGGCGTATGCCGCCGGCCGCATGAGCATGAATCCGCTGCGCCATATCGATCTGTTCGGCACCATCCTGTTGCCGGCGCTGATGTATGCGTTCACCCCGTTCGTGTTCGGCTACGCCAAGCCGGTGCCGATCGATTTCAGCCGCCTGCGCAACCCGAAGAAGCAGATGGCCTGGGTGGCGCTGGCCGGCCCGGCGGCCAATTTCGTGATGGCGTTCGGCTGGCTGCTGCTGGCCATGGCGCTGCGCGCGACCCAGGTCAGCGAATCGTTCCCGCACGCGGTGGCCAAGGCGGGCGTGTTCGTCAACGTGCTGATGTTCGTGTTCAACCTGTTGCCGATCCCGCCGCTCGACGGCGGCCGCATCCTCACCAGCGTGCTGCCCGACCGGCTGGCGCAGAAATTCGCGAAAATCGAACCGTACGGTTTTTTCATCGTGCTTGGCCTGTTATTCTTTAACCTCCTGAATTACTGGTTCGCGCCGATGATCGCGCTCACCCAGATCGTGCTGCGCCTGATCGCCAGCCCCCTGACCTTTTTCCTGAACTGAGCCTATGTATCCCGATCGTGTCGTCTCCGGCATGCGCCCCACCGGTTCCATGCACCTTGGCCACTTTCATGGCGCCCTGAAGAACTGGATCAGGATGCAGTCGGAACAGCCCTGCCTGTTCTTCGTGGCCGACTGGCATGCGCTGACCACCCACTACGACGATCCGACCATCATCGAGCGCAGCGTGTGGGAAATGCTGGTCGACTGGCTCGCCGCCGGCGTCGATCCGTCCCAGGCCACCCTGTTCATCCAGTCGAAGGTGCCGGAGCACGCCGAGCTGCACCTGCTGCTGTCGATGGCCACGCCGCTCGGCTGGCTCGAGCGGGTGCCGACCTACAAGGACCAGATCGACAACCTGACCAGCAAGGACCTGGCCACCTACGGTTTCCTCGGCTACCCGCTGCTGCAGGCGGCCGACGTGCTGATCTACCGCGCCAGCCAGGTGCCGGTGGGCGACGACCAGGTGCCGCACATCGAAATGATGCGCGAGATCGCGCGCCGCTTCAATCACCTGTACGGCAAGGAAAAGGGCTTCGAAGAGAAGGCCATGGAGGCGGTCAAGAAGCTCGGCAGCAAGCGCGCCAAGCTGTACCTCGAGCTGCGCACCGAATACCAGCAGGACGGCAAGGATGAAGCGCTGGACCAGGCCCGCGCCATGCTCGACGACGCGCAGAGCCTGTCGATGATCGACCGCGAGCGGCTGTTCGGCTACCTCGAAGGCAGCCGCAAGCTGATCCTGGTCGAGCCGCAGGCCAAGCTGACGGTGGCCTCGCGCCTGCCCGGCCTGGACGGACGCAAGATGTCCAAGAGCTACGGCAACGCCATCGCGCTGCGCGAAGACAAGGACTCGGTCACCAAGAAGGTCCGCACCATGCCGACCGACCCGGCGCGGGTGCGCCGCACCGATCGGGGCGACCCGAAGAAGTGCCCGGTCTGGCAGCTGCACGAAGTCTATTCCGACAGCGCCACGCGCGAGTGGGTGGTCAAGGGCTGCACCACGGCCGGCATCGGCTGCCTCGAATGCAAGCAGCCGGTGATCGACGCCATCATCCGCGAGCAGGAGCCGATGCACGAGCGCGCCCAGCAATACCTGGACGACCCGGCCCTGGTGCGCGCCATCGTCGCCGACGGCTGCGACACCGCCCGCAAGCTGGCGCAGGAAACCATGCGCGACGTGCGCGAGGCAATGGGACTGGCGTACACCTGATGCGCCAAGTCTCCGCCTGGGTCGAGCGCTACGCGCCGCTGGTGCCGCCCGGCGAGGTGCTCGACCTCGCTTGCGGCGGCGGACGCCACGCGCGCCACCTGGCCGCGCTGGGCCACCCGGTGACCGCGCTCGACCGCGATCCCGAGGCGCTGGCGCTGGCCGCCGGCCCTGGCATTACCACGGTCGAATACGACCTCGAGCAGGAGGGCGCGGCCTGGCCGTTCGGCCCGGGCCGCTTCGCCGGCATCGTCGTCACCCACTACCTGCACCGGCCCCTGATGGCGCAGCTCGCTTCCAGCCTGGCGCCGGACGGCGTGCTGATCTACGAAACGTTTTCGATAGGCAACGAGGAATTCGGCAAGCCGTCGAATCCGGCCTTCCTCCTCGCGCGCGGCGAACTGCTCGAATTGGCGCGCCAGGCCGGCCTGCGCGTGCTGGCGTTCGAGGAAGGCTATGCCGCCGCGCCGAAGCCGGCGATGCTGCAGCGCCTGTGCGCCGCCGGGCCCGGTTTTCCCGCGAAGAATGCCTTGCTGGAGCCGGCTTGAACCCCGTTTCTAGTCAACAATGAACCATTCGTGCGGGCTATCCGCTACAATCAGGCTTTTACTGACCACTACAGTCGCGAAATTATGATCAAGGGCAGCATAGTAGCAATCGTCACCCCNNGCGGAGGGCACCGACGGCATCGTGATCGTCGGCACCACCGGCGAATCGGCCACCGTCAACGTGCAGGAACACTGCGAGCTGATCAAGCTGGCGGTGGAGCACACCAAGGGCCGCATCCCGATCATCGCGGGCACCGGCGGCAATTCGACCGATGAAGCGATCATGCTGACCCAGTACGCCAAGGACGTCGGCGCCGACGCGGCACTGTTGGTCGTGCCTTATTACAATCGCCCGACCCAGGAAGGCATGTATCGCCACTTCAAGGCGATCGCCGAAGCGGTCGACCTGCCGATCATCCTGTACAACGTGCCGGGCCGCACGGTTGCCGACATGTCCAACGAGACGGTGTTGCGCCTGACCGCGATTCGCAACATCGTCGGCCTGAAAGACGCGACCGGCAACATCGGCCGCGGCCTCGAGCTGCTGCGCCTGGCGCCGAAGTCGTTCGCCGTGTATTCCGGCGACGACCCGACCGCGATGGCGCTGATGTTCTGCGGCGGCGCCGGCAATATCTCGGTCACCGCCAACGTCGCCCCGCGCGCGATGCACGAGCTGTGCGTGGCCGCCATGAACGGCGAGATCGCCAAGGCGCTCGAGATCAACAACAAGGTCATTCCGCTGCACGCCAAGCTGTTCGTCGAGCCGAATCCGGTGCCGGTCAAATGGGCCATGGCCGAAATGGGCCTGATGCCGGCCGGCCTGCGCCTGCCGCTGGCGCCGCTCGCCGCCGAATTCCACGACACCGTCCGCGCCGCCTTGCGCGAAGCGGGTGTCCTTCCACAGCCCTGAGCCCGCAAGGCTCGGGATTATTTCTGACACCAGCTGCCCGCCAGCGCTTATCCAGTTACGACATGACTATTCGCAAGACATTTACCCCCGCCGCCACCCGCGGCTTCGTCCTCTCCGCGCTCATGGTCAGCCTCAGCGGCTGCGGTATGCTCGGCTCGGTGATGGAGTCCGACAAGCTCGACTACCGCGCCGCCAAGAAGGCCGCGCCGCTTGACGTGCCGCCTGACCTGACCCAGCTCCAGCGCGACAACCGTTACGCGATTCCGGACGGGCGCGGCGTCGCCACCGCCTCCGGCCAGCAGCCGAAGGGCGCGAGCCCGCTGGCCAGCGGCGACCAGATCGGCGTGGCCGGCACCGCCGCGGTCAAGGTCGAGCGCAACGGCAACCAGCGCTGGCTGGTGGTGCGCCAGACCCCTGAACAACTGTGGCCGCAGCTCAAGCAATTCTGGAACGACACCGGCTTCACCGTGGTCAGCGAATCGGCCACCACCGGCGTGATGGAAACCGACTGGGCCGAGAACCGCTCGAAGATCCCGCAGGATTTCATCCGCCGTTCGCTCGGCAAGGTATTCGATTCGGCCTACTCGACGGGCGAGCGCGACAAGTTCCGCACCCGCCTCGAGCGCGGCCCGGACGGCACCACCGAAATCTACATCAGCCACCGCGGCGCGGAAGAAGTGATGGTCGGCGCACAGAAGGAAACCACGGCGTGGACCGTGCGCCCGAACGATCCCGGCCTCGAGGCGCAGTTCCTGTCGCGCCTGATGGCGCGCCTGACCGGCGCACCGGACGTCAAGGCCACCGAATCGATGGTCACGAATGCGCCGATGCAGCAGGCGCACGCGACCTTTATCAACGCCGCCGGCGCAAGCTATGTGGAAGTCGACGAAGGGTTCGACCGGGCATGGCGCCGCGTCGGCCTGGCGCTCGACCGGGTCGGCTTCACCGTGGAAGACCGCGACCGCGTCAACGGCGTGTACTTCGTGCGCTACGTCGATCCGGATGCGGCCGCAAGCACCGGCTTCCTCAAGAAGCTGCTCGCGTTCGGCAGCGCCGCCGACAAGGACAAGGAAGCCCAGCGTTACCGCATTACGGTCAAGGCCGCGGCCGGCGCCGGCTCCAGCCAGGTGACGGTCCAGACCAACGACGGCAAGCCTGAAACCAGCGGCGCCGGCACCAAGATCCTGAGGCTGCTTGGCGAGGAGCTGAAATAAGCCGGCGGATACTTCCAGCCAGCAAAAAAAACCGGCCACGCGCCGGTTTTTTTTGGCTATGTCACCGTGCGCGAGGACGACGGCTAAAACTTTCAACACTGAGCTGTGACATGGTTTTTTTTCGCCTGCCGCCTGACACGGGCATATCGCAAATCTCCAGGCGTAAAAAAACCGGCCCGCAGGCCGGTTTTTTCAAGCGCGCAAATTACTTCGCAGCAGCCGATGCGGCAACCGAAGCGGCAGCAGCAGCCGAAGCTGCAGCGTCAACAGCAACCGAAGCGGCCGAAGCAGCGTCGGCAGCAGCCGAAGCAGCCGTCGAAGCGTTTGCAGCAGCGTCAGCTGGAGCGACTACAGCTGCTGGAGCAACTTCAACTACTGGAGCTGGAGCAACAACAGGAGCTTCTTCTTTTTTGCTGCAAGCAGCCAAAGCAACAGCCAGCAGGGAGACGATCAGCAGGGATTTTTTCATGGGTTTTCCTTAATTAATTCAAAAGTAGAGACTACGTTGTTGCGATGAATAATTACCGGTAATTATCGCTCGTTAGGGAATTCTCGTTAGCTTTCATACCGTAATGGTGCTTGACAGACAACGGAAACTTCCTAACCCGATATTATAGCGAAATTTGTTGCCCCGCAATAGGATAAAGATGCTTTTATGGAATTTTCTAGTGTTACAACAGGGTTCATATTGTAACAATATGTTTAGGGCCGCTGTTTTGCGCCGGTATCTTTGCAGTATCCCAATAAAATTCGGCCCGAAACCGTGCTGCGCTAGAGGCCGCTTGTGGTGGGATGCAGACAAGGGCGCGATTCCAGCCAGATGGCGCCGAAGCGTTCCAGGCTGATCTCGGTCGCCGGCGGGTTGTCGAACGCCGCTTCGCCGCGCATGTGGTCGCTATGGAAGCGCCGCACGATATGCACCTGGTCGCCGATGCAGAACGAATCGGTCAGCTGATGCAGATTGTTGCTGGTCGCGCGGCACTCGATGCGGTGGCCGAAGTCGCGCAGCAGGCGCAGGAAGCGCGGATACTCGCGCTCGATGTGGCCGCTGCGGTGCATGGCCAGCTCGATGCGCCCGCCGCCGCCCAGGAACTGGCGCAAGTCGCCATCGACGTCGGCCAGCCCGAGCGGGAAGACCCGGAAGTCCGGATCGAACATCTGCAGGATCGTGTGCGAGCGCCCGATGCAATCGCGCAAGTGGGCGCCGAACTCGAGGTGCGTGCTGAAGCGATGGGCGACCGGTTCATCCATGACAGCTATCCTTTCAGGCGAGTTCGATCCATCCGTCCTGGTACCAGGTGTATAGCGCTTCCATCACATCGTCGGAGGCGCCGGCCAGCGCCGCGCCGTCGAGGCCGCGGGTATTGGCCAGCGCGTCGAGCAGCAGCTTGTCGGCGCGCCCGACCGCGAACGACTCGCCGTTGATGAACACGTTCTTGCCTCGGTACAACATCTGGGTTTTCAGCGACAGCACCACGCCGCGTTTGGCCAGCGCCTCGGCGAAGCGGCCCACCGTGAGCGGTTTGGCCGGTCCCTTGAAGAACACGTTGTGCTTCGGTTCGGACAGGTGCTCGCCGAGGAAGATCGTCACGTCTTCCTCGGTGAAGCGCACCTTGTTCAGTTCCTCGGCGATGGTCGACAGCATGTGGCGCGGGATCTCGGCCGGCTTGTTCGAGGTTTCCAGGTCCGGATCGCCATAGCGGCCGGGCAGGTCGATCGAGTCGGCCATGAACTGCAGGAACGCTTCGCCCAGTTCCTGGTAGGACGGCGAGCGGAATCCGATCGAATACGTCATGCATTCGCCTTCGGCCACGCCGTCGTGGGCGTAGTGGGGCGGCAGGTACAGCATGTCGCCCGGTTCGAGCACGAATTCTTCCTGCGGCTTGAAGTTTTTCAGGATCTTCAGCGGCATGCCCTCGACCAGCGACAGGTCTTTCTGGGCGCCGATCTTCCAGCGCCGCGTGCCGTGCGCCTGCAGCAGGAACACGTCGTAGGAGTCGAAATGCGGGCCGACGCCGCCGCCATCGCTGGCGTAGCTGATCATCAGGTCGTCGAGCCGGGCATCGGGGATAAAGCGGAACTGGCGCAGCAGCGCATCGGCCCTGGCGTCGTACAGGTTGGCGCCTTGCACCAGCATGGTCCATTGCCTGCGGTCGCGCGCCGGCAGCTCGGTCAGCGGGCCGTGCTGCATGTCCCACCGATCGTCGAAATGGGTGATCAGGCGCGATTCGATGAAGTTTTCGCTGGCCATCCTGGCCAGCGCATCGAACGGGATGACCGGCTTGAAGCCGGGGATGGCCTGGCGGATCAGCAGCGGTTTCTTGTGCCAGTAATCGCGTAAAAACTGGGCGGGCGTGATATCACCCAGGAGCGGTATTTTTTTCATGCGTCATTATAACCATGGTTGTATAGGGCGATGGCGGTGTCGGAGGTATAATCTGGCTGCTAAAACAATGAAAGGAAAGCACTATGAAGATTGCCAAGAACACGGTAGTGACGGTCAACTACAAGCTGTCGGACGCGCAGAACAACCTGATCGAAGACGGCAGTCAGCCCATGGTCTACCTGCATGGCGGTTACGAGAACACCCTGCCGAAGATTGAAGAAGAGCTCGATGGCAAGGAAGTCGGCTATTCGTCGATCCTCCAGATCGAGCCTGACGACGCCTTCGGCGACTACGATCCGGCGCTGGTGAAGGTCGAGCCGCGCAACCGTTTGCCTGAGCCGCTGGAAGTGGGCATGCAGTTCGAAGGCATGCCGGACAGCACCGACGGCGACGACGACGCGATGATTTTCACGGTGACCGATATCGCCGACGACAAGGTTGTGCTCGATGGCAATCACCCGCTGGCCGGCATGGCGTTGCGNNAGCCCCGCCGTCCTCGCGAATGGGGATCCGATTTGCGCGCATCGCCGATGGCGAAATTGGGTTCCCGCGTACCGCTCGCTGAATACTACTTCTCGTCCGCCGCATTCTTCAGCGCAAACGGCGAAGCCGCCCCCGGCGTGACTTTCACCTCCACCGCGACCGACCCCAGGCTCAGATGGCCCAGGTTGCCGCGCCATTCGATGGCCGGCTCGGCTTTGCTGTGGCTCCCCGCCGTATCGATCAGCAGCACCTTGCCGGCAAACTTCTGCGCCAGCGTGGCGATCTGGCGGCGCGGCCCGTCGAATCCGTCGCGGTTGCCGCCGGTGGCGCGTCCCAGCAAGGCGCGCAAACCGGTCGGCTGCGCCAGCGCCTTCACATCGCCCTCCGAAAACAGTACGATGGCCTCGAGCTTCTCGCGCCTGGCCATGGCGAACAGGCGGTTCAGCCAGAAACGGTTGGCCACCATCCGGTCTTCGTATTCGCTATTGCGCCCGGCCTCGGGACGGTAGTTATTGTTGTTGGCCGGCAGGTTGACGGTCGCGTACAGCACCTCGCCATGCTCCCAGTGCGCGTTCTCGGCATAGCTGCGGAACTTGGCGCTGGCCGACAATCGCGTCAGCGGCAGCTTGCGCACGCCGAGCGACGTCGGCTCGCTGAAGAACACCTCGCGCAAGCGGTTCAGGCGCTCGATCGCCACCGAGCGGCCAGCCGGATTCTTGCAGTCGCTCCAGTCGCTGGCGGCCGGCGCCACGATCATGGGGCGGCTCGCGTCGTCGAACATCTCGCGCCGCTTCGCGTACAGCTTGTCGCTGCACGGTTCGTCGGCGCCCTTGATGCCGGTGACGACCACGAAGGCCAGCGCCGATTCGCTCTGGTCGGCGATCGCCTGCTTCAGGTGCGACTCGCCGCCGCCGTTGTGGAAGCTGTGGCCGATTACGCCGAACTGGTGGCGGTCGGGGTCTTTTTTCGGCGCGGCCAGCAGTGCGCCGTGCACCGCCAGTGCGGCCAGGCAGGTCGCGCCAAGTCGTAACGAGCGCGCCATTACGCGGACAATCGCTTCAGCTGGTACAACTGATCGAGCGCTTCGCGCGGCGTGAGCGCATCCGGATCGATGGCCGCCAGCGCCGCCAGCAGTTCGCTGCCCGCTGCCGGCGCCGCGCTGTCGGCCGGGTCGTCCGGCTCGACGCAGGGCAGGGCGAACAGGTCGCGCTGCGGCGTGGTGTCGAGGGCCTGCGATTCGAGCCGCGCGAGGTGCTTGCGCGCCGCCTTGATCACGCCCTGCGGCACGCCGGCCAGCTGGGCCACCTGCAGGCCGTAGCTTTGCGAGGCCGGGCCGGCCTGCACCGCATGCAGGAACACGATGCTGTCCTTGTGCTCGACCGCCGACAGGTGCACGTTGGCCGCCGTCGGATGGCTCTCGGGCAGCTGGGTCAGTTCGAAGTAGTGGGTGGCGAACAGCGTGAAGCTGCGGCTCGCATCGATCAGGTGGCGCGCGATCGCCCACGCCAGCGCCAGGCCGTCGAAGGTCGAGGTGCCGCGCCCGACTTCGTCCATCAGCACCAGCGAGTGCTCGGTGGCGCCGTTCAGGATCGCGGCCGACTCGGTCATTTCCACCATGAAGGTGGAGCGGCCGCCGGCCAGGTCGTCGGTCGCGCCGATGCGGGTGAAGATGCGGTCGATCGGGCCGATCGTAGCAACGGCGGCCGGCACGTAGCTGCCGATGTAGGCCAGCAGCGTGATCAGCGCGACCTGACGCATGAAGGTCGACTTGCCGCCCATGTTCGGGCCGGTGATCAGCAGCAGCCGGCGTTCGTCGCCGAACTGGCAGTCGTTGGCGATGAAGCGCTCGATCTGGTTTTCGACCACCGGATGGCGGCCTTCGCGGATATCCAGGCAGGGCTCGGCGACCAGTTGCGGCGCGCACCAGTTGTGGTGCAGCGCGTGGGTGGTCAGCGCGGTCAGGGTGTCGAGTTGCGCCAGCCCTTGCGAGATGGCCTGCAGCGTCCCGATATGCGGCGCCAGGTCGGCCAGCAACTGCTCGTACAGCAGCTTCTCGCGCACCAGCGCCTTGTCCTGCGCCGACAGCGCCTTGTCCTCGAATACCTTCAGCTCGGGCGTGATGTAGCGTTCGGCGTTTTTCAGGGTCTGGCGGCGCCGGTAGTCGTCCGGCACCTTGTCGGTCTGGCCGTGCGTGACTTCGATGTAGAAGCCGTGCACCTTGTTGTACTCGACCCGCAGGTTGGCGATCCCGGTGCGGGCCCGCTCGCGCGTCTCCAGGTCGACCAGGAACTGTCCGGCGTTCTCCGACAGGCCGCGCAATTCGTCCAGTTCGGCGTCGAAGCCGCGCGCGAACACGCCGCCGTCGCGCACCATCGCGGCCGGTTCTTCGGCTACCGCGCGCTGCAGCAGGTCGAGGCAGGCTTGCGGCGTGGCGAGCGCATCGTGCACCGCCGCCAGCAGGCTCGGTTCGCCGGGTACGAAGCACTGCTGCACGCTGCGGCGCAATGCCGGCAGCTGCTTCAGGCCGTCGCGCAGGCTGGCCAGGTCGCGCGGGCGGGCCGACAGCAGCGCGATGCGGGTGGTGATGCGTTCGATGTCCGGCACCTGGCCCAGCGTGACGGCGAGCGCGCCGCTGGCGTCGGCCTGGGCCAGCGAACCGATCGCGGCATGGCGCGCGCGCGCCACCTGCTGGTCGCGGCGGGCGTGATGGAGCCAGTGGCGCAGCATGCGCGAACCCATCGCGGTGCGGCAGTGATCGAGCAGCGAGAACAGGGTAGGCGACTCCTGGCCGCGGATGGTCTCGGTCAGTTCCAGGTTGCGCCGGGTGGCCGCGTCGAGGCCGATGAATTCGTTTTCGGTTTCGGTCGACAGGCTGCGCACGTGCTGCAGGCCGCGGCCCTGGGTCGACTGGGCGTAGCGCAGCAGCGCGCCGGCCGCGCCGAAGGCGGCGCCAAGGCCGTCCGCGCCGAAGCCGGTGAGGGTGGCGACCGCCAGCTGGTCGAGCAGCGCCTTGTGGCCGCCGACCACATCGAAATGCCAGTCGGGCACGCGCTGGGTGTGCGCCATCTGGTTGTCGGTAAACAGGTCGGCGCCGTCGCCGCGCAGGATCTCGGCCGGCGCGATGCGTTCGAGCTCCTGCTGCAGGCGCACGCCGACGGTGCGGCTGTCGCCCGAGAATTCCATCAGTTTCAGGGCGCCGCTGGCCAGCGACAGCCACGCCAGGCCGGTGGTGACGACCTTGCGCTGGCTGATCATGCATACCGCCAGCAGCGGGCGTTCGGCCTTTTCGGGCAGCAGGTCGGCGTCGGTCAGGGTGCCGGGCGTGACCACCCGCATCACCTTGCGTTCGACCGGTCCCTTGCTGGTGGCCGGGTCGCCGATCTGCTCGCAGATCGCGCACGACTCGCCCAGCTTCACCAGCTTGGCCAGGTACGGGTCGAGCGAGTGGAACGGGATGCCGCACATGCGGATCGGGTTGCCGTTCGAGGCGCCGCGCGCGGTCAGGGTGATGCCGAGGATGCGTGCGGCCTTTTCGGCGTCGTCGTGGAACAGCTCGTAGAAGTCGCCCATGCGGTAGAACAGCAGCATGGTCGGGTAGTCGGCCTTCAGGCGAAGATATTGCTGCATCATGGGCGTGTGCTTCTCGCCCGCGCTGTTCTTGACGGCGGCTGGGTTGATTTCGTTCGGGACGGTGGTCATTTCTTCTTTATCGGTGTGGCGCGGGCGGGCCTGGGTCTATCCCATCATTTTACCGCTTTCGGAGCGCTCTCCGGGCGAAACTGCAAGCCTGCCGTGCCGGGTCCGCGCGCGTGCCTTTGCAGTCCGGCTGTGCTGACATACAATTAGCCGGTTCGCCCCTCGCGGGGGCACATTGAAGAAACGGCGCATGGCGAAAGTTCAAGGGGATCACGCAGGCAACGATGGCGCGCAGCGGCGCCTGCAGATGGCGGACATTGCGCGCCTCGCCGGCGTGTCCACGTCGACCGTGTCGCGCGCACTGAACCACAGCCCGCTGATCAACGAGGAGACTCGTACCCGCATCCTCGAACTGGCCAGGTCGCTCAAGTATTCGATCAATGTCGGCGCCCAAAACCTGCGCATGAAGCAAAACCGGACCGTCAGCGTGATGATCCCTTTCGAGCGTCAAACGCGGCAGGACCTGACCGACCCGTTCCTGCTTGCGATGCTCGGCAGCCTGGCCGACGCGTTGACCGAACGGGGCTTCGACATGCTGTTCTCCCGCATCGGTACCGATGAGCTCGGTGCCGCGGCGGCGCCGTTCGACAGTGGACGGGCGATCGGCATCATCCTGGTTGGCCAGTGGGGACGCCACGAACAGCTCAACCAGCTGGCCGCCCGCCAGGTGCCGGTCGTGGTGTGGGGCGCCCAGCTACCCAACCAGCTGTATTGCTGCGTCGGCAGCGACAATGTCAGCGGCGGCATGCTGGCCACGGAGCACCTGCTCGAACTGGGGCGCCGGCGCATCGCCTTCTTCGGCGATCTCGATTTGCCGGAACCCCAGCAGCGCTATCGCGGCTACTGCGCCGCCCTGGCGCGCCACGGCATCGCGGTCGACCCGCAATTGCAGGTGTCGGTATCGTTCTTGCCCGAGGGCGGCGTGCAAGGCGTTCATGAGATGGCGCGCCGCGCACTGGCCTATGACGCCGTGTTTGCGTGCAGCGACCTGTTGGCCATGACCGCGATCGATACGCTGCGCGCGCAGGGCGTGCGCGTGCCCGAAGATGTCGCGGTGGTCGGTTACGACGACATCGCCAACGCAGCCCTGTTTCATCCTCGCCTGACCACGGTGCG
>CXWL01012602.1_pt1 | contig 18330 bp, 16 predicted proteins | sample 590931 | NCBI WGS metagenome assembly CXWL01 (sample SAMEA3498368, study PRJEB10139) | groundwater metagenome | biome: water well; material: biofilm material | place: Germany | collected 2015-04-27 | reverse complement strand
GACGGCCAGCAAAGCGGCTATGATCTGGGCCTGACGGCGGCGGTGTCAGAATCCGTTTCGATCCCTGTGATCGCCTCAGGCGGAGTGGGAACGCTCGAGCATCTCTATGACGGGTTCACGAAGGGGAAGGCCGACGCTGTCCTTGCGGCCTCGATTTTTCATTTCCGGACGTATACGATCCCGCAGGCCAAAGAATATTTGCGTGAGAAAGGCGTGCCGGTCAGGCTTGATCAAGCTGCACCGGTTGCGTGAAATCATGGGACAAGACGGCAGAACACAGTTGTTAAAGCTCGATGAGCAAGGATTGATTCCCGCCGTTGTGCAGGACTGGCTGGACGGAACGGTCCTGATGGTCGGATATATGAACCAGGATGCGTTGGATCAAACGGTGGTCACTAAAACAGTTCACTTCTGGAGCCGGTCGCGCCAGAAACTTTGGGAGAAGGGTGAGACATCCGGGAACAAACTCCATGTGAAATCCCTTTTTGTGGATTGCGATCGCGATACGATTCTTGTGAAGGCGCAACCGGTCGGCCCGACTTGTCACACCGGCGCGCGAGCCTGCTTTTTTACACCTCTGGACGAGTCTGGTGCAGTGGGCGCCGGTAAAACCGACGAGGCTGCAGGTGGCATTCTTGAGGCAGTGCTGCGAACGATCGAAACGCGTCGTGCCAATCCCCAGCCGGGGTCCTACACGACGAAGCTCTTCGAGGGGGGGCACGACAAGATCCTCAAAAAAGTGGCAGAGGAAGCCGGCGAAGTGCTGTTGGCGTCCAAGGGCGGGAAGAAAGAGGAAATCGTGTACGAGATTGCCGATCTCTTTTTTCATACGCTCATGGTTTTGGGGTATCACGACATCCCATTGTCTGTGATCTATCAGGAGTTGGCGACGCGTTTCGGGAAGTCCGGTCTCAGGACGGAACAATAGCCAGGAGGGCACGGTGAGTACCTGCATTTTCTGCCGTATCATCGATGGCAGCATTCCTGCCAAAGTGGTGTATCAGGACGAGTATACATTGGCGTTCGATGATGTCAGTCCTCAAGCGCCTGTCCATACGCTGGTGATTCCAAAGCGGCATGTCGCAGCGATTCAGGATCTCNNCCGGGTTATCGGATTGTGGCCAATACCGGTCGGGATGGGGGCCAGTCTGTTTTTCACCTGCATTTCCACGTGCTTGGCGGTCGTCACCTCGGCTGGCCTCCGGGCTAGCCGGTCTCCCTCATAATTGACAGGGTTTCAAGCGGTCTGATACCCTGACCAGTCAAATTTTCCGATCATTTACAGGCTAGCCCGTCGGTCGACCATGACGGGTGCAAAGGAGCCGGGACTCTCGTGGGCCGAGGCCTGATTTCTGACGACATCATCAACCAGATTCGTGACCGGATCGATATCGCGGATATCGTCGGTCATCATGTCTCGCTTACCAGGGCTGGACAGAATTTAAAGGGGTTGTGTCCGTTCCATCAGGAAAAAAGTCCGTCGTTTACGGTGAGTCCGTCACGGCAGATTTTTCATTGTTTCGGCTGTGGGGCCGGCGGCAATGTGTTTTCATTTTTGACGCGGATTACGGGAGCCAGTTTCCCGGAAGTGGTGCGTGATCTCGGTCGCAAGGTCGGCATCGAGGTTCAGGAGTCGGCCGGGTTCAATCCGCAGGCCGCTCAGTTCGGTCGTATTGAGCAGGTGAACCAGGCTGCGTCTTCGTGGTTTCACAAGAATCTTCAGGATGGAAAGTCCGGCGAGCCGGCACGGCAATATCTGGCTGAGCGCGGAATTGAGCCGGCCACCATCACGCGATTTGCGATCGGTGTGGCCTTGGGGGAATGGGAAGGGTTGATCAAGGCGTTGACGCATCAGGGGTTTACGGCGGGTGATCTGGCGGCGGCCGGGTTGACCATTGCGCGGGAGCAGGCGGGGAAAGGGGCCACGGGTTTCTACGATCGATTCCGGGCCCGTGTCATGTTCCCGATCGTCGATTTGCGCAAGCGTGTCGTAGGATTCGGCGGACGGACGCTCGGCGACGGCACGCCCAAGTATTTGAATTCCCCCGATACGCCGTTATTCAAAAAAGGCCAGACGCTGTTTGCCTTCGATCAGGCTCGCGAGTCGATCGCTCGAACGAAGACCGTGATTGTGGTGGAAGGCTACTTCGATGCGATTGCCTTGCATCAGGCCGGGATCACGCACACCGTGGCGACGCTGGGTACGGCGCTGACGGCGGAACATATTCAAGCCCTCCGGCGGTTTGCAACGAATGTCGTGTTGTTGTTCGATCCGGATGCCGCTGGTGTGCGAGCGGCGTTGCGAGGGTTGGATTTGTTTGTGAACAGCGGCCTCGGGGTCAAGGTGGTGACGCTGCCGGACGGCGACGATCCCGACACGTATGTTCGGAAAGCCGGCGCGGAGGCGTTTGCACGGCTCGAGGCGGCGGCTCCCAGCCTGTTGGACTATGCATTGGAGCATAGTGTGAAAGAGGCCGAGGCCGGGTCACTGGAAGGCCGGATCCGAAGCGTAGATGAAATCTTACGCATTCTTCAGAAGAGCGAACATCCGATCGAACGGGAAGAACGGCTGCGAGTGGTTGCAGAGCGCTTGGGTATCAATCAGCAGCGATTGATTGAACGGTATCCGGTGTTGATAGCTGAGCAGCGGAAGACATCGGCTCCATCAGGCTCATCGGTGCCTCCGAAACCGGTGCCAGTCTTCAAGGGAGTTCCTGAAGAACGAGATCTTGTATTTTTGCTGTTGCAGGGGAAACTGTCACCGGCTGATATCCGTCGGCTCAAGCCCGAGCTCTTTTCAATCCTGGCCTGTCAAAAGCTGGTGGAATGTGCGTTGGCACATCTGGGGCCGGACGGGCGAGTCGAAGTGCGAGTATTCCTTGATGCGGCGATGGAAGATCCCGACTGTGGATTGTTGGCCACCGAGTTCTCACTGCGGGACGACCATTTCGACGATCTCTCGGAGCATATCAAGGGCTGTCTCGATCAACTGGATCGGAAACGCTCAGAGGCGACCATGCGCGAACTCATCTCACGCCTCAAAGGGGCTGAGCGTGAAGGGCGTTGGGAAGACGTGCAGTCTATCAATCTGCAAGTAAACGAATTGCAAATGCGGAAAGCCGGCACGCCAGTCGCCGGCACAGTCTCATTGGTGAAGGAGTAGTTATGGCGAAGCAAGAGTTGCTCGGCGAGGTGAAGAAACTCATTACGATCGGGAAGGAAAAAGGCTTCCTGACCTATGATGAGCTGAATAACACCCTGCCGGCGGAGGTGGTCTCCTCCGACCAGTTCGGCAGCATCATGACGATGTTCGGCGAATTGGACATTGAGATTGTGGATGCGCCGGACGGCGAGCGGACGCAGAAACGCACCGAGCGGGGCGAGGCCGGCGACGATGCCGAGGAAGTGGAGACCGAGACTGAGGCGGAAGCCGAGGAAGAAAACGAAAAGCCGATCGACCTTACGCCCGGCGCCTTGAGCCGCACGGACGACCCGGTTCGTCTGTATCTGAAGGAAATGGGCAGTGTGGCCCTGCTGAGTCGCGAAGGGGAAATCGAGATCGCGAAGCGGATCGAAGAAGGGAAGAAGGAAGTGGCGTCGGTGATCTACGGCTTGCCGATGACCATCGAGTTTGTGCTGGCCCTGCGCGATCAGCTCAAGGACGGAAAGATCGATGTGCGTGAGATCGTGCCGGTGAAGGAAACCGAAGAGGAGCTTGAAGAGGAACAGCAACCGATTGAACGGGATTATGAAGAGCTGCGCGTGAAGACGCTGGAGGCCTTGAACACGGTCCGGAAAGTCTCGTTGTCGCTGAAGGCCCTCGTCGAGAAAGAAAAGTCTATTGGTACTGATCCGGCGAAGCAAAAACAATACAAGAAGCAGTTCGATCTGGCCCGTCAGCAGGTCGTGGATAAGATTGAGTCGGTGAATCTGCACGGCGTCCTGAAGGATCGCATGGTGCAGCGGGTGCGCGATTTGGCCGTGCAGTTCCGTATGGCCGAGCGGGAAGTCGCCAGCTGTCAGCGGCGCATCGGAATCGGCGGCGAAGCCGGCGCCGAGCAGCTCAGGAAAATGTGCCGGACGAGGCCGGATTTTCTGGCGGTCAGACGAAAGGCCGGAGTGTCCGAAGAGACCCTGTCGGATATCAAAAAAATCTATCAGGCGGCGAAGGCGCGGATCAAACAGCTGGAAATGGAAGAGGCGTTGGTGCCGGCGGAAGAAATCAAAGATGCCGTGAAGCATCTGGATGTCGCCGAGGACAAGGTGAAACGCGGGAAAGCGGAACTGGTAGAGGCCAATCTGCGTCTCGTGGTGAGTATCGCCAAGAAATATACGAATCGGGGGCTGCAGTTCCTGGATCTCATACAGGAAGGTAATATCGGCCTGATGAAGGCCGTGGATAAGTTTGAGTATCAGCGTGGCTATAAGTTCAGCACCTACGCCACCTGGTGGATCCGGCAGGCGATCACCAGAGCCATCGCAGACCAGGCGCGCACGATCCGTATTCCGGTGCATATGATCGAAACGATCAATAAATTGATCCGGACCTCGCGGCATCTTGTTCAGAAGCTTGGGCGCGAGCCGCTCCCCGAAGAGATTGCCGAGCGGATGGACTTACCGCTTGATAAGGTCCGGAAGATTCTCAAGATCGCACGCGAGCCGATTTCTTTGGAAACGCCGATCGGTGAGGAAGAAGACAGCCATTTGGGCGACTTTATCGAAGACAAGAAAGCGGTGTCTCCGTTGGAAGCCGCGATCCGGTACGATTTGCAGCGGCAGATCAACAGCGCGCTGGAGACCCTGACGCCGCGTGAAGAAAAAGTCCTGAGGAAGCGGTTCGGGATCGGCGAGGCCACTGATCATACCCTGGAAGAAGTAGGACAGGACTTTGAAGTGACTCGTGAGCGTATCCGGCAAATCGAGGCCAAAGCGCTGCGCAAGTTGCGGCATCCGAGCCGGAGCAAGAAACTGCGAAGCTTTGTCGAAAGCGTATAAACCAAGGCCGTCTGCGAGTCATTTGACTCCATGGGAGGCGCGGCCTAGAATCGTCCGACCTGTGTCGGGTGAGCGGATAGTGGGTGAATCATTGGTTCACCCGATCGGGCCCATAGCTCAGGTGGTTAGAGCGGCTGACTCATAATCAGCTGGTCCTAGGTTCAAGTCCTAGTGGGCCCACCACATCTGATGTGGCCCGTTGTGTGCCGAGTGGTGTGATCCTGAATGACGTTCAAAGGAGCCCGTTGAGCCAGAAATTATCCCCCCTGCTCGCTCTGCAAAAACTGGATCTCCGTATTCTGGAGATTACGGAACAGCGCCGGAAAATCCCTGAGCGGTTGAGTGTCGCAGAAGCGCCGCTTCGCGAACACACGCAACTCCTGACCGACACCAAGGCGGCGGTTGAGGGCTTGGTGAAAGAGCGGCGCGCGCACGAAAAAGATCTCGAAGCGCACGAAGCCCAGACCGAGAAAATGAAGTCCCACGCGGCGAGCTTGAAAACCAACAAGGAATATCAAGCGCACCTCTTCGAAATCGAATTGGCGAACAAAAAGCGCGGAGAGTTCGAGGAGAAAATTCTCGTCTCGATGGACAGGCTCGACCAGCTGCAAGGGACGATCAAAGAGGCACAGGAAAAGGTGAATGCGGTGCAGTCCGTGTTTGCCAAGGAAAAACAGGCGCTGGATGCGGTCGATACGGAGCTTGCTACGGAGCTGGCGCAGCTGGAAGCCCGGCAGCGCGAGGCGGCCAAGCAGATCGAGCCAAACTTACTCGCCCGCTATACGCACATCAAACAGTCCCGGAAAGACGGGGCGATTGCTGCCGTGCGTGAAGGGATGTGCGCCGGATGTCGGCTCCAGATCCCCCCGCAGTTGATCGCCCAGGTCCGACGGTCCGACGATCTCCATGTCTGTCCGTATTGCCGCCGGATGCTCTATTGGGAAGGCGAGATTCCGACTGAATCCGCTTCAGCTCTGAGTGTTGCCAGAAAGAACGACCTGGAAGTCGGCGAGTCGTTTTAGGCGAGTCTTGCCAGTACGGCCTGCGTGGTTTTGAAGTGCAGTTTCGCGACGGCTCCAAGCCGCTCCTGTCCGTGTTTCTTCATCACCATTCTGGCGGCCAGTTCCACCGTGGATGAGGCTCCCTTCGGAAGGGTCGTGCCCACCTCGCCGGACAGACGTTTGAGACGAATTAAAAACTCTGCGCGTGCGAGGATTGATGCGGCGGCGACGGCTATGTCCGACTCGGCTTTTGGTCGCTGCTCCAGTACGATCGTACGGCCCTTAGCTTGGAGCGCATTCAGAATCAGCCGCTCGTCTCCGAACTGATCCGCGATCGCCCGATCACACGACACCTTGTCGAGTAGGTTTTCCAGGGCGCGGGCGTGGCCCCAGGCCAGCAAGCGATTCAAGTTCTTAATTTTCGCGTACAGTTCATTGTATTTCTGCGGGCCGATCACAACGATACTGTGGGGACAGATGGTTTTGATGTCCGGCGCCATCTCGAGGATCCGACCGTCCGAGATCTTCTTGCTGTCCCGTACCTGCATGAGGGCAAGTTCGCGTTGGGTGACGGCGTCCACAAAGACGGCGGCGATGACAAGCGGGCCGAAGTAGTCACCTTTCCCCGATTCGTCGATGCCGATGCGCTCGACCGATGTATGGGTAGCTGCCACTACGTGCTCCCGGTAGAAATAATAGCTAGGGCGCGGTAATCTAACGAATCGACGAGGGAACGGTCAATTCAATCGCCGGTCGGATCGGTGAGTGGCAATCAGGTGGAGGCGGGGACATGGTACCGAGCATGCGGGGAATGCGATTCGTGGCGGTCGGAGTGCTGTTGTGTGTCTCGTTGGGGATCGGGGGCTGTGAGACTAATCCCTACACGGGTCGCTCGCAGTTGCTCATGACATCGGTCGAGCAGGAAAATCAGATGGGCGCGCAGGCCTATAGCCAGGTGAAGAGCGACCCGAAGATGCGCCAGTCGCAGGATCCGCGAGAGATCGAACCGGTCAAACGCGTTGCGGCGCAGATTATCGAAGCCGCCAAGCGGTCGAAGTACGGGGAGATGGCCCAGCAGTTCCAGTGGGAAGTGACGGTCATTAAAGATGATAAAACGCTGAACGCGTTTGCGTTGCCGGGTGGGAAAATGGCGGTGTATACAGGGATCTTTTCGGTTGCCAAGACGGAAGCCGGTCTCGCCGCGGTGATGGGACATGAAGTGGTTCATGCCTTGGCGCGCCATGGCGCCGAGCGCATGAGTCAGGGACAATTGACGCAGGCTGCGTTGCAAGTGGCGGGGGCTGCGGCCGGCGCCAGCGGCGGCGGTGGCTTGATGTCGCAAGCGGCGATGGCGGCGCTGGGTGTCGGAGCGCAGGTCGGGGTATTGCTGCCGTTCAGCCGGAAGCATGAGTCTGAGGCCGACTATATCGGCATTCTCCTGGCGGCGGATGCAGGGTATGATCCGCGCGAGTCGGTAGGCTTGTGGGAGCGGATGGCACAGTTGTCCGGAGGCGGTGGTCCTGCCGAATTTATGTCCACCCATCCCGGTCACGAGACGCGCATTGAACAGTTGAAGCAATGGATGCCCGAAGCCCTGGCTATTTACCAGACGCGACAGCCGGTTCCTGCAGTGCTCTTGCCCGTGGCGCCATAGCGGACAATCTGTTGAGCCGCTGCCCTTGAAAGCCGGGGGCGCCAGCCCTATAGTACAAGGGCGCGAGAGAGGAGACTGGGTGATCGCTCGGCACCTTGTGTGCCNNCGGATCAGGTAAGGGTGAAACGGCGGGGTAAGAGCCCACCGCAGGGATGGTGACATCGCTGGCACGGTAAGCGTCGCCCGGTGCAAGGCCAAATAGGAAGACACGTATCGCACTCGCGAGAGTGCGGCACAACGACTGGCCCGGTCGAGGTCTTCGGGTAGGTCGCTCGAGGTTCGGGGTAATCCGAATCCCAGAGAAATGATCACCCAGGCATGGACTCCGGTTCATGCGGGACAGAATCCGGCTTATAGGTTTCCTTGCTCGCGCTTTTTCCCTGTTCTTCAGCCGGTGTCTCCATCGTGACATCCAGAGTTTGAGAGGGTGGATCCGCAAGCCGGCTCTTGACCCTCATCTGGCGTGGTGTTAGGATCTCGCATTCTTTCCTATTGATATTGCACAAATTTCTGTGTGGATGAATCGGAGGCCGTCGTCCGGCCATCTTGTGACGGGTTGCACGTTCTTGAAAACAGTACTCCGGGCATCCGGGGGAGGGAAACGATATGAAGCTGAACGGATCTGAGATCTTTATCGAGTGCCTCAAGCGGGAAGGGGTCAAAACGATCTTCGCGCTTCCCGGCGGCGTCGTTCTCAAGATTTTCGACATGCTGCATCAGCAAAAAGATCTCCAGGTCATTTTGACGCGGCACGAGCAGGCTGCCGGTCACATGGCCGAAGGCTATGCCAAGGCGACGGGAAAGCCGGGGGTCTGTCTGGTGACGTCCGGTCCCGGCATGACGAATGTCATTACCGCGCTGGCGGATGCCTACATGGATTCCGTTCCGCTGGTCTGTTTCAGCGGCCAGGTGCCCACGAGTCTGATCGGCAACGATGCGTTTCAGGAGGCCGACAACATCGGGCTGAGCCGGCCCTGCACGAAGTACAATTTCCTCGTCAAGGATGTGAACGATCTCGCGATGACCATCAAAGAGGCGTTTTACATCGCCACGACCGGCCGGCCGGGTCCCGTCCTCGTCGATATTCCCAAAGACGTCTCGATGGCGACGACGGAATTCGTCTATCCCAATTCTGTCTCGATTCGCGGGTATAACCCGACGTACGATGGCAACAAGTGGCAGATCAAGCAGGCGGCCGAAGCCATCATGAAGGCAAAGAAGCCGATCCTCTACGTCGGCGGCGGCGTCGTATTTTCAAGCGCCTCAGCCGAATTGATCGAGCTGGCGGAGCTGACGCAGATCCCGGTCGACATGACGCTCATGGGACTTGGCGCATTTCCCGGAGAACATCAGTTGTCGTTGGGCATGCTGGGCATGCACGGCACCTATCAGGCCAATATGGCGATGCATTATTCCGATCTCGTCATCGCGATCGGAGCGCGTTTCGATGACCGGGTGACGGGGAAAGTGTCGGAGTTCTGCCCCCATGCCAAGGTCATTCATGTCGATATCGATCCGACCTCGATCCGGAAGAACATCCATGTCGATATTCCCATCGTCGGGGATTGCAAGACTGTCCTGCGTGAGTTGAATCAGATTCTCCGTGCGTCGGTCAACGGAGAACAGAAAGAGTTGCGGAAGCCCTGGTGGAAGCAGATTCGGGAGTGGGAAGCCGCGCACCCGTTGTCGTATCAGCAGGAAGAGGACGGGCCGATCAAGCCGCAGTATGTGGTGAAGCGCCTGTATGAACTCACCAAGGATCGTGATCCGATTGTCGCGACCGATGTCGGCCAGCATCAGATGTGGGCTGCACAATATTTCAAGCTGGCCAAGCCGAACCGCTGGTTGACCTCCGGCGGGTTGGGGACTATGGGGTTCGGTTTTCCCGCGGCGATGGGCGCGCAGGCGGCGTTTCCGGGACGCCTGGTGCTCTGTATTGCCGGGGACGGCAGCATTCAGATGAATATGCAGGAGATGGCCACGGCGGTCGTGAGCAAGCTTCCGGTCAAGATCATTATCTTGAACAACCGGTTTCATGGCATGGTGCGGCAGTGGCAGGATTTATTCTACCAGGGCCGCTACGCATCCAGCGACCTGGAGAATACTCCCGACTTTGTGAAGCTGGCGGAAGCCTACGGGGCCGTCGGGCTGCGCGCGAACAAGGTGGGTGACCTTGACGCAGTGCTCAAGGAAGCCATTGCGGTGAACGGGCCGGTGATTGTCGACGTGCCGACGTACCGGTTTGAAAACGTGTATCCGATGATTCCGGCCGGAGGGTGTAACCACGAGATGATTCTGGAGGATCCGCCGGAGTTGAAAAATAAGCAGGCGGGCGCGTCAAAAGTGTCGCAGGACGGCAGCGATACCGTCTTGACCGCGTAAGGTACCGACTATGGAACATATTATTTCCGTCACAGTAGAGAATAAATTCGGGGTGTTGTCCCGCGTCGCCGGGTTGTTCAGCGGCCGGGGGTTCAATATCGAGAGTTTGTCGGTGGCGCCGACGCTGGATCCTTCGATGTCGCAGATGACGATTGTCACCTCGGGCGACGACCGCATCATCGAGCAGATCGTGAAGCATCTGAACAAGCTCATCGACGTGATCAAGGTCGTCGATTTGAACGAGAGCGAGTTCGTTTCGCGGGAAACGGCTTTGATCAAGGTGCATACCAAGGCCGAAGATCGGGCCGAGGCGCTTAGAATCGTGGACATTTTCCGGGCCAACATCATCGATTCGACGCCGGGCACCTACACGATCGAGGTTACGGGAGATCCGAAAAAGATCGAAGCGATCATCAATCTCTTGCAGCCGCTTGGGATCAAGGAGTTGACTCGAACTGGGCGGGTGGCCGTGGCGCGGGAACCGATTCGCGCCAGCGCGGTGCAGCCCAAGAAAGTGGCGCGCGAGTAGTCTGGAGTTTACGGCAGTATCTATTTCTGAAACAGGGCGTTTCTGAGGAGTTCATGATGAAGATTTATTACGACAAAGATGCCGACATTCAGCAGATCCGCAATAAGAAGGTCGCCGTGATCGGCTACGGCAGCCAGGGTCACGCGCACGCCCTCAATATGAAAGAGAGCGGCGTCACTGTGGTGATCGGTGTGCGCGAAGGCGCATCCTGGAAAAAGGCCGAGCAGAGCGGCCTCAAGGTTATGCCGGTCGCCGATGCCGTCAAGGCCTCCGATGTGGTCATGATTCTGGCGCCCGATGAAATGCAGGCGGCGATTTATCGTCAGGACATCGCCCCGAACCTGAAGCCCGGTTCGTATCTCGCCTTCGGGCACGGGTTCAACATCCATTTCGGCCAGATCGTGCCTCCGGCAAACATCAATGTGTTTATGGTTGCTCCCAAAGGGCCTGGACACCTGGTTCGGTCGGAGTACACCAAAGGGAGCGGCGTGCCGTGTTTGCTCGCTGTTCACCAGGATCCGAGCGGGACAACGCGGCAGGTGGGCCTGGCTTATGCCAGTGCCGTCGGCGGCGGCCGTGCGGGCATCATCGAAACCAATTTTCGTGAAGAAACCGAAACCGATCTCTTCGGCGAGCAGGCGGTGTTGTGCGGCGGTCTGACATCGCTCATTCAGGCGGGCTATGAAACCCTGACCGAGGCCGGCTATTCGCCGGAGATGGCCTATTTTGAATGTCTCCATGAGGTCAAGTTGATCGTCGATCTGATCTATCAGGGCGGCATTGCCAACATGCGGTACTCGATCAGCACCACGGCCAAGTACGGGGATATCACCCGTGGGCCCAGAGTGGTGACCGATCAGACAAAACAGGAAATGAAAAAGATCCTCGGTGAAATTCAGACCGGTCAGTTTGCCAAAGAGTGGGTGCTCGAGAATCAAGCCAATCGTCCCGTCTATAATGCGTTGCTTGCCAAAGGCGAAGCGCATCCCATCGAGGCCGTGGGGGCCAAGCTCCGGGCAATGATGCCCTGGCTGAAGAAAGATCAGCTGGTCGACAAGACCAAGAACTAGAGGGGGCGAGCCCTGTGGCTGATCGTGCCGTCGGTGTCCCGTTTGCCAAAGAGGGATTTCCCTTCATCGGAGCGGCAGCGGGCGTTACACTATTTACTGGATGGCTGGGATGGATGCCGGTTGCCGTGCTGGCGGCCGGTCTTACGCTGTTCGTGTCGTGGTTTTTCCGCAACCCTGCGCGGGTCATTCCGGAAGGTCCCGGACTGGTCGTGGCGCCGGGCGATGGAAAAGTCATCGCCATCGAAGAAGAATTTGAGCCGCGCTATCTCAAAGATCGCAGCCTCCGGGTAACGATTTTTCTCAACGTGTTTGATGTGCACATCAACCGGATTCCCTGCGAAGGGGTCATCGAAGATGTTCAGTATCAGCCGGGGCTCTTTTTGGTCGCCAGCAAGCCGGAGGCGACGATCAAGAATGAACAGAACGCGCTGATGATTCAAGCGGCCGGCGGCGCAAAGGTATTGTGTGTGCAGGTGGCAGGGCTTATTGCCCGGCGCATTGTCTGCTGGGTGTCCCCCAAAGAGCAGGCAAAGCTGGGGGAGCGGTTTGGTTTGATCCGATTTGGTTCACGGATGGACACATTTCTTCCCATCGGGACGAAGCTGCGAGTGGCCGTGGGAGATCGCGTGAAAGGCGGGGCAACCATCTTGGGAGACCTACGATGAAGGGAAACGGCTTGCGACAATCGTTGGGGAAGGAAGCGCGGAAGCGTCAGGCGATGCATCTCATTCCCAATCTCTTCACGACAGGGAATCTGTTTTGCGGCGTCTATGCCATCCTGTCCGTCTTCAATGCCAACTATATGGCGGCAGCAATTGCCATTCTGGTCGCGATGATTTTCGATGTGCTGGACGGAAAGTCCGCCCGGCTGACGAATAGCACGAGTCATTTCGGGTTGGAGTACGACTCCCTGTCCGACGTGGTGTCGTTCGGTGTCGCCCCGGGCCTCCTGATTTACTCCTGGGCGTTAAGCGGGCAAGGCATGTTCGGCGTCGCAGTGATGTTTGCTTATGTGGCGATGGGGGCGGTGCGGCTCGCGCGCTTCAATTCAACGGTGGCGCTGGCTGACAGCAAGTACTTCACCGGGTTGGCGATTCCCGCGGCTGCCGGGGTGGTCGCGTCGCTGGTGATTCTCGACCATCATATCGTGCGGATGGGGACGGAAGTAAAACCCTTCTTAGTGCTGATCATCACGCTCGCCCTTTCGTTCCTCATGGTCAGTACCGTGAAGTATCGTAGTTTCAAGGATATGAAGTTCAAAGGCCGCCAGCAGATTACCTATCTGGTGTGGGGCATTCTTGCGCTCATGATGATCGCGGCCTGGCCTGAGGTGATGCTGTTTGTGGTGTTTTCCGGCTACGCGTTGATGGGACCGACTGAGCGAGTGTTCTGGCTGGTGGCAAAAACAGTCGGGAAAAAACCTCTTCCCAAGTCCGATCAGCCTGTGATAGAAACCAAATCGTAAGGCGACGACGAGGAGTAGTACGCGAGCCGCACAGATTCGAGAGAGCCGGCGGGTGGTGCAAGCCGGTTTGTGTGTCGCCGAACTCGCCTCTGAGCCGAATCCGTGAAACCCGAGTAATGGATTCCGTTTCGCTCCCGTAAGGGGCCAATGAAGGGTGATGGATGACCTCAGGTCATTCGTTGCCGAACCAGGGTGGTACCACGAAGCGCACGAAGCCTTCGTCCCTGACCGTAAGGAGGGGGCGAAGGCTTTTTCTATTTGAGGCTGCTGAAAAAGCTTCTCTGCAGCATTCTCGGTCGTCTGGTCCCTTCGACGTCCTATGGACGTACGCCTCAGGGGTCGTCCTCCCTGCGGCCTTGCCCGTGGAACGGCGCGTCTCGGCGCGCCGGGGTTGGGTGGGGGAGAGCGGCGGTCTGTTTGAGCATCCTGATGGAAGCGTGAAGGAGGAGAAACCATGGAACGGATGATTCGAATTTTCGATACAACGTTGCGCGACGGCGAGCAGTCGCCCGGCGCCAGCATGAACGTGGAAGAGAAAGTCATGGTGGCGAAGCAGCTGGCGCGGCTCGGCGTCGATATCATTGAAGCCGGCTTTGCGTACAGTTCGCCCGGTGATTTTGAGGCGGTCCGTCGGATTGCGCTGGAGGTCGAAGGGCCGACGGTCTGCAGTCTCGCACGGGCTCGTCCGGAAGACATCGATCGGGCCTGGGAGGCGCTCAAGGAAGCGCCGAAGGCTAGGATTCATACGTTCCTCTCGACATCCGACATCCACTTGAAGCATCAGTTCAGGATGACGCGAGAGGAGGCGAAGAAGCGCGCGGTTGAGATGGTGCAGCGCGCGCGGAGCTATATGTCCGACGTGGAATTCTCGCTGATGGATGCGAGTCGCTCGGACCAAGCCTATGTCTATGAGGTCATTGAGGCGGTGATTGCCGCCGGGGCGGGAACGATCAATATTCCCGATACGGTCGGCTATGCCGTGCCGCAAGAGTTCGGCGCATTGATCAAAGGGATCTTCGACAAGGTGCCCAATGCGATGCAGGCGGTCATTTCGGTCCATTGTCACAACGACTTAGGTGTTGCGGTGGCGAACAGCTTGGCGGCGATCGTCAACGGGGCAGGCCAGGTGGAGTGCACGATCAACGGGATCGGCGAACGGGCCGGCAACACATCGCTGGAAGAAATCGTGATGGGGCTCCGGACCCGGAAGGACTTTTATCACGCCGATACGGGCATCCGGACGGAGGAGATCGCCAAGACGAGCCGGTTGGTGAGTAAGATTACCGGGATGGTCGTGCAGCCGAACAAGGCGATCGTCGGCGCGAATGCGTTTGCGCACACATCCGGAATTCACCAGGACGGCTTGTTGAAGGACAAGACCACCTACGAAATCATGCGGCCGGAATCGATCGGATTGATCGAGAGCAAGATGGTCATGGGCAAGTTGTCCGGGCGTCACGCATTCCGGCAGCGCTTGGAAGATTTGGGGTACAAGCTCAGCGAAGATGAGCTCAACCACGCTTTTGAGCGTTTCAAGAAGCTGGCCGATCAAAAGAAGGAAATTTTCGAAGAAGATTTGGAAGTGATCGTGTCGGAAGAGTTGGCCAAGATGACCGAGCGGATTGTATTGAAGTCATTCCATGTCGAAAGCGGCACGAACCTTGTGCCGACAGCAACAGTGGAATTGCACATTGACGGGCAGGTGATCAAGGAATCAGGCACCGGCGACGGGCCGGTCGATGCGGTCTATCGGACGATTGCCGCCATCACGAAGACGAAGAGTAAGCTGTTGATGTTCGGCGTCAACGCCATTACGGGCGGGACAGATGCGCAGGGAGAAGTCTCCGTGCGTGTGGAGGAGGATGGTCGCACGGTCTCTGGGCATGGAGCGGATACAGATATCATCATGGCTGCGGCCCGGGCGTACCTCAATGCGTTGAATCGACTCGCCTATATGGCCTCGAAACAGGCGGAGGGGGAGCAGAAAGTCCGCTTGATTTGACCGTTCCCGCCACGCTAGAGTGACGGCCCCTGGTGTCCGCACGTGGTGGTTGGGTAGGGTGCAGACACGTTGGGGCTGTCTCCCATGCTCAAGCGCACTCTCTTGGAATGCCCTGAATTTCTTGCCGGAGACCACACGGTGCTTCGTGAACTGTTGCATCCGGCCAAACAGCCGGTGCAGCTGGGCTACAGTCTTGCGCATGGCCGATTGGCTCCAGGCCGCCGGTCCAAGTGGCACAAGCTGGCTTCTTCAGAGGCGTACTACTTTATTGCCGGGCAGGGCCGGTTCAGTATTGGGAGTGAGACTCAGGCCGTCGAAGGCGGATCCGTTGTGTACGTGCCGCCCGGGGAGAATCAGTCGCTCGAAAATATCGGCACGACGGACATTGAATTTTTGTGTCTGGTCGATCCGGCCTGGCGGAGTGAAGATGAGCAGGTCGCGGAGTAGAGAATCCAGTCTGTTCGCAGGAAGGAGTGGCGTGACGTGAAAGCGAAGATTGCAGTCTTGGCGGGCGATGGAGTCGGGCGTGAGATTGTTCCCGAAGCGGTCAAGGTGTTACAGGCCATCGGGGAAAAGTATCAGCACACATTTGAATTCGCCTCGGCCGACATTGGCGGGCAGGCGATCGACAAAGTAGGGGTGCCGCTGCCGCAGGAGACCTTGGCCTTGGCCAAGCAAAGCGACGCAGTGTTGCTGGGCGCCGTCGGCGGCCCCAAATGGGAAGGGTTAGAGTATAGCCTCCGTCCTGAACGGGCGCTGCTCGGTATCCGTGAAGCGTTGGGCCTCTATGCCAATTTACGTCCGGCCAAGGTATATCCCAACCTGGTGGATGCCTCGACGTTGAAGCGCGAGGTGATCGAAGGAATCGATATTCTCGTCGTGCGTGAACTCACGGGCGGCATCTATTTCGGGAAACCGAAGGGGATTGAAAAACTGCCGAACGGTGAGGAGCGCGGGGTGAACACCGAAGTTTATACGACCGAAGAAATTCGCCGGATCGGCAAGGTGGCCTTCGAAGCGGCGCGCAAGCGGCGGAAAAAGGTCACGTCGGTCGATAAGGCGAATGTGCTGGAGTCGTCCGAGTTGTGGCGGCGGGTGATGGTCGAAGTTCAGAAGAGTTATCCGGACGTTGAATTGCATCACATCTACGTCGACAATGCCGCGATGCAACTGGTCCGCAACCCGCGTCAGTTCGATGTCATGGTGTGCAACAATATCTTCGGCGACATTCTCAGCGACGAAGCAGCCATGCTGACCGGATCGATCGGCATGTTGCCGTCGGCCAGTATCGGCGCCAAGGTCGGATTGTTCGAGCCGATTCATGGCAGTGCGCCCGACATCGCCGGCAAGAACATTGCCAATCCGATCGCGACGATCGCTTCTGCGGCCATGATGTTGTCCTACGCGTTCAAGCTCGAGAAAGAAGCCGAGGCGATCGAGCAGGCCATCGTCAAAACACTCGACATGGGGTACCGCACCAAGGACATTCAGAGTCCGGGAACCAGAGTCGTCGGCACGACCGAGATGGGCGATGCCATTCTACGCAACTTGAACTGAGGCGGAACGCGCATGGCGATCCTTTTTACATCCGGGACTCTTGCGACGCGGGCCGGCATTGGCGAACCCGGGTTTAACGGTGACGGCAGGCCGGCTTTGCAGGCGTGCCTGAATGAGCCGAAGGGCCTGGCGATCGATGGCCAGGGGAATCTCTTTGTTGCAGACTCTGAAAACCACGTCGTGAGGCGAGTGGATCGCGCCACCGGTCTGATTTCTACTGTGGTCGGCTGTGCACCTGAAGAGGTTGCGCCGGCCTCTCAATCGGGCGGTGGCGATATCGTCCATGAGGAAGAGGTTGATCCCTTAGCCGAGACAAGCCACAAGACGACAGAGCAGTTTACCCAACAGACGGATCTGAGCGGGACGGTGCGCTATCTCGTCGGGGCAGCAGCGCCCAAACGGTGCGGCGGAGATGGCGGACCTGCCACAGAGGCGCTGCTCAATTTCCCCACAGCAGTTGCAGTCGATGCGCAGGGCCACCTCTATATTGCCGACACCATGAATCATCGGGTGCGCCGGGTGGATGCCAAAACCGGGATCATCACGACGATTGCCGGCACTGGGCAGGCGCGGTTTTCCGGTGACGGCGGGCCGGCTGATCGTGCGGCGCTCAACGAACCGGCTGCCTTGGCAGTCGATACGCAGGGGCAGCTGTATATCGCCGATCAGAGTAATAACCGTGTGCGGGCCGTCGACCTGAATACCGGGATCATTCGCACGGTCGCAGGAATGGGATCGGCGGCCTATGATGGAGACGGTAAGCCGGCGGCGGAAGCGAGCCTTGCCGGGCCCAGCGGGTTAGCGGTCGCGGCGGGAACGCTCTATATTGCCGATACGTTCAATAGCCGTATCCGGACCGTCGATCTTGTCACCGGTATGATTGCGACGGTGGTCGGTGACGGAGGTAGCTATCGCTATCAGTCACCCGATGATTCGCCGTCTTCAAGTGTTTCCCGGCCGTCAGGGATTGCGCTGGATCGAGAAGGCAACCTGTTCCTGACGGATTCTGACAGCCACCTGATTCGCCGATGGGACCGCGCGACAGGTCTCTTGACGCGTATGGCCGGCACCGGGTCTGCTTCATCCGCCGGTGACGGCGGGACGGCGTTGGAGGCAGGGCTGTGTTATCCCTTCGGCATTGTCGCGGATGGCGAGCGGATACTCTTGATTGCCGATACCTTTAATCACCGTATTCGTGCCCTCTCGCTGGAATAGGATCCTGCACATGCTTAAGAAAAAGTCAGCCTACACTGTGGCCATTCTCGGGGCGACCGGAGCAGTCGGCAAAGAAAGTCTGGAAATTCTCGAAGAGCGGAATTTCCCGCTGGCTGCACTGCGGCTGTTTGCGTCGAAACGTTCAGCCGGCGAGGTCATGACCTGTCAGGGCAAGGAGTGGACGGTCGAAGAATTGACCGAGTCCTCTTCTTTCGCCGGCGTTGATTTCGCCTTCATCTCCGCGACGGATGCTATTAGTAAGGAGTATGGCCCCCGGTTGGGCGCGGCAGGGGTCGTGGTGATCGACGACAGCGGCGTGTTCCGGATGGATCCGCAAGTGCCGCTGGTGGTGCCGGAAGTGAATGCTGCGGCGTTGCGATCGTTGCCTCGGGGGATTGTGGCTATTCCCAATTGTACGACGACTCCCTTGGTGATGGCGCTCAAGCCGCTGCATGATGCG
>CXWL01000283.1_pt1 | contig 18330 bp, 16 predicted proteins | sample 590931 | NCBI WGS metagenome assembly CXWL01 (sample SAMEA3498368, study PRJEB10139) | groundwater metagenome | biome: water well; material: biofilm material | place: Germany | collected 2015-04-27 | reverse complement strand
CTGGTTCTCGCATTCCTCTTCCCACCCTGGGAAACTCCGCTCCCACAGGAACCAGAATTTCTCGGCCTCCATTTTGTCCTTTCGCCTCCCACGTCTGACGCCATCGTGAGTCGATTGCTGCTGACGATCGAACTCGTCACCATCGCCATCGCGGGCCTCTACGCTTCGTTTCTGTTTCGAAGCAAACCCTGAGCATAGGACGTCAGACGTAAAACATCTCCTCTTCATCCGTACGCGGCTGCTCAAAATGTTCCGATAGCAAGGCCGCAGGCGAGTGAACACCGGAGGCGTAGCATGCTCACCCGCCCAACCCCGAGCTGTCGGAACAGCTCTTTTCCCGGGGGCGGTACGTCGAGGACGTTCACGAGCCGAGAACGCAGCTAACGGACATTTTCAGCAGCCGCTCGAATCAGTCGAGAGCGAGGGTAAGACACTTCGCCGATCCGCCCGACTTCATAAATTCATCGAGCGGGACCGGATGGGGGAGATAGCCATGCGAGGTCAACAGGGATTCTGTTTCCGGGCATCCGCCTGGCAGCACGACATGTTTCCCGACGCAGATGGCATTGCAGGCAAACCTGAGCGCCTCAGATTCCGAGACGACGAGACGTCTGGCAGGCGCAATCCGCTCGGTAAGCGCCTCTTGCCCATACCGATCGAAGGCAGAGGGAAAATACAGGAGTTCACCGCCGCTCAAGGGACATAAGCAGGTGTCGAGGTGGTAGAACCGGTTGTCGACCAGTTCGAGTGGAATTATCTCCCGGTGAAACCAATCGCTGAGCGTCGGGAACACACGGATGTCCGATCGCTGTCGATAACCACCGAACCAGGTGTCGGGAAAGCCCAAGAGGTCCCCGGCCCCCTCGAAGAAACATCCAGGATCCAACTTGACGACGTCGTACCCCTGGCTGCGAAACCATTTTTCGAAGTAGACCTCCTCCCGTCGCCGCTCCGGATAGCGAAACCGACTCGGCACAGCCTTACGCCCAACAACAATGCCGGCATTCGCCGTGAACACCAGGTCGGGCAGTCCAGGCACCGGCTTCATTCGCTCCAGAACCGCGCCCACATCCTGTTCGAGCGCCTGCATGAGATGATGCCATTGGCGAACGGCCTCATCTGAATTGACGGCGTTCGAACGGCGCATCCAGGGATTAATTTCGTATTCGATGCCAAAATAATCCGGTGAACAGACGAGCAGGCGACTCATAGTTTCCGCTCCCGTAGACTTCTGAAAAACTTGGCACACACACAAACTCAACTGAAACATTTCGCATGGTACCGGGACGAGAATAATCTCAGGATGCTCAAAATGGCCGTCCAGCAAGGCCGCAGCGAGCGAAGAGGCGAGGCGTACCCTTGTGGTACGTTGAGCCTCTGAGCGATGCGAGAACGCGGCTGGCGGACTTTTTCAGCATCCTGCGAGCTCACGTGCCAGCTCGCGGAGGAACGACGCCGCATCCATAATCAGCCCGACAGCCTGAAAACTTCCTCGATCCGCGAGCTTGGTCGGTACGGCCGGATTGATATCGACACAGACAGAGGGGATCGTGGCAGGCAACAAATTGCCCGTCGCCACCGCATGCAGCGTCGAGGCAACGAGCAAGGCCAGTCCGACACCAGGGATTGCCCTACGCATGACTGCTTGCGCCTCCACCGAATCTGTGATGACGCCGGGCAACGGACCGTCATCGCGGATCGTCCCGGCCATGACAACCTGAACGCCCCGCCTGACGCAGGCCGCCATAATGCCGGTCTTGATGACTCCCGACCGGACTGCGGCCTCGATGCTCCCGATGGCCCTGATCCGATTAATCGTTCGCAGATGGTGTTCATGCCCATGCGGCACGACCCGACCGGCCACATGCCCATAGCCGAGGGACGTGCCGTAGAGGTCGACTTCCATGTCGTGAGCGGCCAGGGCATTCCCGCAGAACAAAACATGGATGAATTCTTCATCGACGAGCCAAGTCAACGCCTCGCGGCCTCCGGCATGCACAATCGCCGGACCTCCCGCCAGCAGCACCTTGCTGCCGACGGCTCCCTCCCGGAACCCTGTTCGCAACTGCACAAGGCGCTTGGCAATGTCGCTGATGACGCGCCCATGGGGACGTTCAGACGACACCTGCGACTCCATAAAGCTGAACACATCGCGGTCACGTGGCCGTTGGAGAGGAATCACCCGTACGCCCTCACGACCGGTCACAATCAGATCTCCCCGCTTTACTTCTCCCATGGGAAGAGTACGGGCAGTCAGGCCCACCGGGTCTACGCGAATCCCCAAGTCCATCTCGATCCCCTCCACTTCCACCCACTGCTCACGCACGCGCACCTGGGTAGACAAATGGGTCGTTGCGTAAAACTCGTCGGGAAAGATGCCGTCCGCCGGCGCCGCAGCCAGTCGGCAATCCCGTTCATTCTCAACCGACGCACCGTGAGGTTGAATGGCATGGAGAATGTCGCTCAGCAGCTTGGCAGACGAGGCCCGCACGATGATCCTGGCGCGCGACGGCTCCTCGCGGGTCTTGCCAATCTGCACATCCTGAAGGTCGAAGGTTCCACCCATCATCAGAATCCGATCTAGAACCTTCGCCAGGATCAACGAATCGATGATATGGCCTTGAAGCAGGACCGTTTCTTGGTCAGTGATCATGACAATACCCCTACTGTCCGGAAGGCTTTCCCTCCAGACAGACTTTCCCCAACCGAGCCATCCAAACGAGCAGCAAGAGCCCAAGCCAGAAGATGATCGCGTTCAGGGTGATTATGTTCGCCGCAAATCCGGTTGTGTGCGTAAAGGCCCAGGAAGAGTTATCGCGCATGATGTCAGTGACATGCCAGAAGAGACGGGCCGATGACCGACGATACCCGCCCAGTCCCATGATCCAGGTGATCGTAAATGCCAGAAAGAATAAGACATAATACCCTCTCACCGACATACTTTCCCAAGCGTGAGGACTTCTAGCCCCAGCCTGAGAGCATCTTCGAAAAACTATGCTGCTCAAAACGACAAGACTCAGGGTGGTCACGGCCGTAGAAACCGAGAGTCCAACACGGACATTGGCTGGAATGTAATACCCGTAGATCCCAAGCCAGAGAATATTCGCTGCGCCGACACAAAAGGCCACAGCAACGAAGCGATCAATCGATGGAGAGGCATTTCGAAACCTGCTTTTCCCCCACAAAATAAAAGACCACATCGTGACGACCATCATGATATTGACCGCCGCGTTCTTGGCCGACTCAACCCCGTAGTTCCCCAACACCTGATGCTGCTGACCACCCATTTGTAAAAGTTCTCGCGGAGTCATCACAAAGGTATGTGGCGTGGTATACACGGCCATGCATGCGGCCAGACTGAGAAACACATATTTTGCGTAGCGACCATAGCACGCTCCTTCACCTTCTGCGTTTATTCGTTGCCAGAGATAATAGTTGATCCCCAGAAACAACGATCCAAATAGCCCGGCGAGAACAAGGCCCAGCCACGCCAGCAGTCCCCCGAGCATTGTAATCCCGATTTCCGTCTTGTACGCATAGATCTCTCGCATCAACCAATATCCACCAAACTGGAACGTAAAAAGAACACACATCATGGTGAGAGCAGCCATATAGGCCATCCTGTCGTAGCGCACCCGCTCTTCACGTGTTTTCTCGGTCAACGCCCGATAGGCGGCATAGGCTGAGATGACCGCGGCCCCAAATACGATATGGCCGGCGATCCGGTGGACATTCATCGGATTCCAGGTTGCCGTATGCAACACCTGCCAATAGTTCCCTAGAAACCGCCCATACTGATCCACCCCTGCCGGAGAGAGCATGAAGCTTCCCCAGGAATTGGAAATCAACACCAGCAGTGTCCCGAGACTACCAGCAAGAACTCCGAAGCTTGCATGCAACCATTTGGACAACCCAGCGCTCATGCTTACCCAGGTTGAGTAATAGAGATAGACCACGGCGTTGAACAGGATCAGCAGGATGCCATAGCCGAGGAAGAATGGACGAAACACGCTGGCTAAATACCGTGTAAGGTCTGGGTACAACGCCAGCAGGCCGAACAAGAGCAGGCCACCGAGTGCCGCGGCAGCGGAAAGAGCCAGCACGACCAGCCGTAGCATTTCATAAGCATAGCCATCGTATTGTTGGGTTGATTCGGGTGTACACACCATCATTGAGCTGATCTCTAGTAGAACAACCAAGACCAACACTCCGAAGACAAACGCACCCCAATAGTTGTGCTGCTGGGCAAGCACCCAGATGACGACTCGGCTTTCACTGATTGGAAGTTCACTCGGCCTAGGATAATCCGCATCCGTCAATACCGGCGCACGAGGGCCACTGATGATTCCTAGCGTTTTGTAGTAGGTATCCCGAGAAACGGCAGGATTGTTCGGATCGGAAAGATCTGTAGCAATGGCTTCAGGCAGAACAGTTGCAGCAAGAATTAGGAAGATACAAACACCGAAAATCTGATTGACAATCGTTTCACGCAGTCCTTTTTGACGAGCTACGATTCCGAACATCGTGCCTCTCTCCGAAAAACAAATTCTCTCCAACGGCTCGAGGGCTGTCCGTGCACTTGCGAAAGTCTACCATGCGTCGTTAGTTGTCCTTCATTAATTCCCGTAATACACTGGTCGCATAGGCCCCGGGTGGGAGTGAAAAAGAAAGCGTGAGCACTGTGCCCTCCACTGCCCATTCTAAATCTCTGAGGGGAATTCTGAGCGAGCGCCGCTCGCCTCGAAACCCGCAAGCCTTCGCGGCTTCGGTGAGACTCTCCGGCGTGGCTCCGCTCTCAGAGACCACGGCCCGTTCGATGTCGCCCGGTTCTCCGCCGGCCCATGACACACGCGACCCGAACAAGATGCCGGTGGGGCTGATCTCGAACCGGTCGGCCCGTGGCTGTTCCTTCGTAGCATCTTCGACCAAAAAACAGGCGCCGTTTTCCATTTTCATGGCCCAGTCTCCCACCAGAATACGATCGATCCGATCCAGCCGTCTGGCCAGCATGTCATTGAAAAAGTGCGACTGATAGGAATTGAGATACCACATGCGCTTGGACCGGCTCAGTTTGTTGCGGCGAACAGGGTCCACCAGCAACTCGGCTCCCGTTTGGTAATTCAGTCCACTCCGTCCTTGCCGTTGCGGACCGAAATAGTTCGGCACCCCTCGCCGCGCCAGCATGTCGGTGACTAGGGGCACCGTCTCGCGGGCATGGCTGGCGACATCCCTGATCACCAACCGGAAGACATTGCCGGCATGATGCCCCGGACGTAACCGATTGCGATGTCGACCCAGCACCTCCACCGACAACAACTGTTCGTCCACTTTCAGCCGATCCAGCCGGTCAGGCGTCACACCCAGCAGTGAAATCATCTGCGTCGTCACGGCCCTGGCATCTTTGAGGCCCGCCACCCCGATCGCCTGCGCTTTCACCCCCAAGACTGAAGACAGTCGCAACACGAGATCCGGAGTGGAGAGCAGGCGTTTCTTGATCTTGATGTAGAGATGTTCCCCCTCGCCGCAAGGAAGATAGAGCGGACGTTCCTCGACCTGAAAATCTTCCGGCAAAGTCCGCATCTGTCCGCCGATGCCCGGTAATGTCGCAGTCAAAAACGGCATGGTCATGGTGCAACAGGCCCCTTCTTCATTCGCGCGTCATCGCCCTTACCACTTCGGCAATCCCGATGAGGGACAAGACGACTCGCATGGTATACTTCCCCTATGCGCTTCCACTCAGTCTCCAGCCACAGAATCTATCAGAAACCTCGAACCTACCTACTAGCGACAGGCCTGTTCGTCACCATGCTGCTGATCGCACTGTTCCCGGACGACTCATCGAGCAGAGAGCGCACGATCTTTCAACAGTTCACACAACATATCGGCAAACAAATCCACCACGACAAGCAAGCCTTTGCGCGAGCGAACAACTGCCTCTCCTGGTTTTATCAGGCGACCAAGGTGCCTCCTCCGTCCGTGCAGGGAATCGGCTGGAACATGACGCCTGCATCCCAGCTCGACCGGGATTGCCCTCGCGATTATCCAGGCGGAATGGATGATGCGCGGGATGACTTTTCCAAGACCCAGTCAGTCCTCTCGGTCAGCCTGACCTTCTACGAGTTCGCCTTGGTTGCCGACCGGAATGACGATGCCACCTATGGGCCAACGGAACTTCAAGACTTGTTCCGTTCCCTCTCCCTCCCCTACCGTCAAGGGGATCCAACCTCGAAGCAGGTCGCGGCGCTGACGGAGCGATTCGACAGCTGGTACCGCAGCCGTAATATGGACGCCATCATGCAAGGCATGAGCGATCTCTACGGGCGGGGCTATCGTGTGACCCCCTCAGACCGCGTCGAGCTGGATCGGATGATGGGATGACGCGACGCACCAGATCCTGGCCAGATCGAGTCCGCTCCTTCATCGGGCATTCGCTGAGTGAACCGCTCTACCGGCTCTTCCGGCTCGTTCCCCATTGGGAAGGCGGACTGTCCACGCATGACATGTCCCGGCTCACCTATGTGCATGGTCCCTTGGCCGGCAAACGGGCCGTCCATCTCAGCGATCTCCATCTCGATCGCTATCAGCCACGACACGACTACATCGTTGCCACCATCGGCGAACTCAAACCAGACTGGATCTTCATCACCGGCGACCTGCTCAACGTGCCGGAAGGCCTGCCGCATGTATTTCGATTTCTCGCCGGCTTGCGTGAGATTGCCCCCGTCTTCATCACCTTAGGCAACCATGACCACTACAGTGGCGTGCCGATCGATCACTATGCCGAACTCGCAGACCGCCATAAGATCACCCTCTTGATCAATCAGACCACCTACATCCCAATAGAGGGTGGCGAGATCGCCATTGTCGGTGTCGACGACCCCTCACTGCATCGGGCCGACTTGAACTGTCTGCCGCCGGGCGCACAGAACCGCTACACCCTGTTGCTGGCCCATGCCCCGAACATCCTCGATCAACTGGAAGACCACCATGCCGTCGATCTGATCCTCTGTGGACATAGCCATGGAGGCCAATGGCGCATCCCTGGCATCCCAACCTTCTGGCTCCCGCCTGGATGCAATGGACGGATCGAGGGGCACCATGGAACGCCTGGGCGACGGCTCTATATCAATCGTGGACTCGGATGGTCGTTTCTTCCGTTGCGATGGAATTGCACGCCGGAGATCGCCTGTATTGAATGGGTTGATGAATAGGCGAAGCAGACTGAAGGCTGAAGGCTAAAGGTCGGAATTCGAAAGCCAACCACATCCGCCTTCGGTCTTCAGCCTTCAACCTTCAGACGACTGAATCCGCTCCAGGGCTTCCCTCGATCGACTCCGGACCGTTTGATCCCAATCCTCCACCATAATTGCCGTCAATATTTTCTCCGCCTCGCGCGCGCGCAACCGGCCTAACCCCAACGCCGCACTAGAGCGAACATAGGCATGGTCATCCTCCAACGCCTTGAGTAACAGAGGAACGACGGTCATGTCGTTCAACACACCAAGGTGGCTGGCCGCCATCCCACGAATCCGATGCTGTTTGTCATCCAGCGCCCGCTGCAGGGTCGTTGCAAAGAGGTCACGTAACGCAGGCGTGACAGACTCCAAGCCTTTGGCGCGATACTCGTTCACTTCAATCAAGGCAAAGGCGATCTCCAGCTTCTTCTCCCGCCCCTTCGCCTTCTCGAACAAGGCCAAGAGCGTCGCCCGATCTCGCCGTTTCACCCTGCGGCGGTTGATCGATCGAACCACCATCCAGAGGGCTGCCGCAATCCCCAACCCGGCAAACGCCATAGGGATAGCTTGATCGATCACATACTCCTGAGTCTCCAACGCCAAACGCTTCCAGACCCAGACGCAAGTAATGACGAGGCCGATGACGACCACGATGGCAGTCGGACTAGCCTGGCCTGATTCGTTTCGTTGCATAGAACCCGCATCATAGGGAGGCAGCCGTTGCGCCGTCAACGGAAGACGGGGATGGAGCCTGATGATCTTCTGTGCTCGCGCAACGCGCGGCCTCAGAAGGCCCTCGTTGGACGCACGCAGTGGAAGATCATTCAGCCCCCATCCCTAAGGGAACAAGCGAGCTTGGAAGGATGAAGAAGGAGCGGCCAGGTGCCTTTGAGAAACAAATGGAGACAGACTACTGCGGCGAGAAAAGAATCCCACCTCTTATTATTTTGTTTGTATCTCAGCCATCTCATTGCCCAATTGACGGCTGGTCATACGTAACTTTGAAAATCGTGTCCGAGAGCCACTTCTTGAAGCTATCGTTATCCTGAAACTCCTTGAAGAGTTGGGTGTGGTCCGAAAGCAAGTCCGTCATGACTTTCCGTAACGCTTTGTCATGTTCTATGCGAGCGTTTTGTTTATCGGAATGCTGCCGGGCGTTTTGATAGGCACTGTCAGCAGCAACTTTGGCGGGGATTTCTTCGGTAATCAGTTTGTGCACCCGATCCGAGTCGGTCCAGGGGATGTTACCGAATTGGTCGTTAAAAGTCTTAAGGATATTGGAGAGCCGGTCGAGTTCTGGCTCCGGCTTATTACCGCCGCCGGTCGTCGGCACCGGCTCGATTTCCGCATCTGCATCGGGCAGTTGAATCTTCATCGCCGCCTTCTTCTCGACGCGGTAACTGTCCATATCAATCGTATCGAGAATCCCCTTCGAGAGATCTTCCTCCTTTGGCGCCGGCAACTTGGGTACGAGGAAGTTCAGGAAGATCGACAGCCTCTCCCACTCGGCATTGGTATAGGAGAGGATCGACGAGAGGAAGCCATAGGCCCGCGTGAAGGCCTTGGCTTTACCCTTGAAGTCCACCTGTCCATCCTCATTGAGCTGTTCCTTATAGACAGTAACGCAGCCATCCAGAATCGGATCAAGCTTGTCCCGGTCGGCCCCGCCAAGGTATAGCGCAACAAGCTGGTCGGTCTGCGCCGTCGCATAGACTTGGTACCCATCAAGTGCTGACTTCAGATCATGCAGCTTGTTCGGGTCGGTTTCTTCGCTCAGGATCGTCGTGCGGTAGTAATCAGCGAATGCTTTTTGAATGGTATCGCTGTCGTTCATGAAATCGAGCACGAACACGTCGTGCTTCTGGGGGCGCGCGCGGTTGAGGCGCGAGAGTGTCTGCACCGCTTTGATGCCGAGAGAATCTTGTCCACATACATCGTGTGGAGCAGCGGTTCGTCGTAGCCGGTCTGGAACTTATCGGCACAGATCAAGAACCGGTAGGGATCTTCTTGTATCTTGTCCGTAATCTGGCTCGACGGGAAACCGTTGAGCGACGCCTCGGTCACCTTCGCGCCGCCATACTCATGTTCGCCCGAGAAAGCAATAATGGGCTTGTGCGGACTTTTGCGCTCAGTCAGATAGTCGAGGAACGCGTGGAAGTACTGGATAGCTCGCGGGACGCCGCTCGCCACCACCATGGCCCGCGCCTGTCCACCAATCTTGTTGAGGGCCAGTACCTGCTCATGAAAATGATCCACCATGATCTCAGCCTTAAGGCGGATGGCGTGATCGTGGCTCTCAACGTAGCGACGCAGCTTCTTCTTCGCGCGCTTCGTATCAAACTCTGGATCGCTTTCGACCTTCTTTACGAGCTTGTAGTAGCTCTCAACCGGCGTGTAGTGCTTGAGCACGTCCAGGATGAAGCCTTCTTGGATCGCTTGCTTCATCGTATAACTGTGAAATGGCCGGTGTTTGGTCTTCCCGCCTTCTTCATACGGCTCCCCGAAGATCTCCAGCGTCTTGTTCTTCGGCGTGGCCGTAAAGGCAAAGTAGCTCGCATTCGGCAGGAGTTTTTTTGCCTCCATGATCCGGTTGATCTTGTCCTCAGTGGCTTCGTCGTCCTCCTCAGCTCCAGCTGCCGAAAGTGCCATGCTGATCGCCGACGCGGTCTTGCCACCCTGGCTCGAATGCGCCTCGTCGATGATGATCGCGAATCGCCGACCGCGCTGTTCGTTGCCGATCTCTTCCAGGATGAACGGAAACTTTTGTACCGTGGAGATAATGATCTTCTTGCCGCTCTCGATGAACTTCTTAAGATCCCCCGAGTGCTCCGCATGGCCAACCGTGGCACCCACTTGCGCAAACTGCTTGATAGTGTCACGAATTTGTTTATCGAGGATCTTCCGATCGGTCACGACGATAATCGAGTCGAAAACCGGCGCGTCGTCTTTGCGTAATCCGATAAGCTGATGACCGAGCCAGGCGATGGAGTTCGATTTCCCGCTGCCCGCCGAGTGCTGGATAAGATAGCGCAGGCCCGCGCCATGCTGACGCGCGTCAGCTAAGAGCTTCCGCACCACATCGAGCTGGTGGTAACGCGGCCAAATCTGTACGGCCTTCTTCTTGCCAGTCTTCTCGTTCTTCTCCTCGACCACCTGAGCGTAATTCTCCAGGATGTCGATAAGTCCATCGCCAGTCAGAACTCGCTTCCAAAGATAGTCGGTCTTGATGCCGTTAGGATTCGGCGGGTTGCCGGCACCGTCGTTCCAGCCCTGATTGAAGGGTAAGAACCACGAGCCTTTCCCCTTCAGATGAGTGCAGAACCGCACCTCGTGATCATCCAAGGCCAAATGCACGATGCAGCGCCCGAATTCGAAAAGTTTCTCGCGTGGGTCACGGTCGCGCTTGTACTGCTCCACCGCGTCCTCAACGGTCTGCTTCGTCAAGCTGTTCTTCAGCTCGAATGTGGCAATTGGGAGGCCGTTGATGAAGAGACCGAGGTCTAAGGCACGCTGTGTTTCATCGCGGCTGTAGCGAAGCTGCCGGGTAACACTAAAGCGGTTAGCCTCGTAAAGCCCCTGTGCCTTCTCGTTGCCCAATGAGGGTGTGCCGAAGAACAGGTCGATATGATGCGGGCCGTCCTTCACGCCATGGCGGAGCACATTGATGACGCCGCGCTTGGAAATCTCACCTTGCAGCCGGGCGAGGAACTTGCGCCGGGCGGGGCTGTCATGCTCGAGATCGAGTGCCTCGGCAACTTTCGGCTGTGTTGTGCCTAGGAAGGTACGAAGTTGTGGAAGATCGACGCAGAACTCGCGGTCGTAGTCTTGCGCCTGGCCAGGAATCCATCCCGTTCCGCCGTACCGGGCTCGAATTAGACCGATGCCCTCGCCGGGCGGCGGCGGCTCGCTCGACGGTCGGCCGGTCATCGCCGCAACGATGAGGCTTTCAAGGCCCTTCTCGCTAGTGTCGCTTTTCACGCCTTGCTAGCGGCACGTGGTGAGGTCAGCCACCCCTTGTCACGGAGAACATTCCAAGCAAGTGCGATCTGTTGAGGCGAGAATCGACGCTTCCGCTCATTCCATTCCAGCGTAGCAGAGATGGCCCTCTCTGGTACCGTTGCGCCCTCCCGAGTCGACACCCAATGAACAGTAGATAACAATTCGAGGCCAAAAGGAGTCTCGAACCCTTTCACAAGGTCTGCGACCCGCTCAAAGCGGCGCTGTGTGTTCGGATGTCCCGCTAGGAACCGGTCGGCATCAACAACAGCTCCTGGCACAAGTTCGAGTTGTTTCTCCGGATCATCAATCCCATCCGTATAGCCGGAAGTCAGATGACCTTCCACGCTCATGAGAAGGTGGCGTAGGTTTTCCGCATATGGTCCATACGGAGCTTTCACATAACGAAGCCTGAGAGACGACTCTCCTGCTTCTTGCATAAAGTAAAGGAGCTTATGGACTTCCAACAGACTAATGAATGGGTCCATCAGCCCAGCAAGATAGCGTTGCATCAAACCCACTAGCGCAGCGCGTCCTTCCGTCATCTTCGGTACAGAGCTGGATGACGTTGATACCGCGGAGGTGGGGGCTCCTGTTGGACTGAAGAGGAGTACTTGTACATCTGGCACGGCTGCCAAGGCCTGCTCGATTCTCGGTCGCACCTCTGCCCAATCAAGGCCCCCTTGTCCGCACCCGAGCGGAGGAATTGCTATGGAGTGAATGCCGAGTCGCCGGACTTCTGCTACCAGCGCCTTGAGCCCGGATTCGATATCGGCAAGTTGGCTCTTACCCTTCCAATGTCGTTTCGTTGGAAAGTTAATAATGTAGTGTGGGTTGGTAAGTTGGCCAGTCTGGAAGACGAACATTTGCCCCGGCTGCAACTCCTGGCGCTTACACACTGCTTCATACGCTTTGAAGTTGTCTGGAAAGGCTTTGCGGAACTGGAGGGCGATCCCTCGGCCCATAATCCCGACACAGTTGACCGTATTAACCAACGCTTCCGCATCGGCAGCCAAAATGTCGCCTGTGGTGATTTCAATCATGGGGGCCGCTCCTCTTCAATAATACCAATTGCCAAGAATTTCAACAGGGGGTCTGTGAGTGGCATCCTCTAGAGCTGTCTCAGCTCGAGCCTTGATCTCTGCGGAATACACCCCGATGCGTCGAACCAATTTCCAAGGAAACGATTTGTGAACGAGAAACTCAGCCTGCTTGCCTTCCTTAACGTCGGAAGAACGGAAGTCGGTCTCGGCCACAGCAGCCCAATTGATCTCGTCAATCTGATCGAGATCATCACGGATCTCAACATAATAGGACCCGGCGTTTGAAAGACTAAATGCCCACCGACGGTCCTTACTCTCAGCCCATTCCACGACCTCATGCAGGTCTGCCTCTAAATGAACAATCGGTTCCTGACCACCGCGATAGCTAAGATCGGGATCGTTGGCCTTGTGGATCAGAAACAGCATTACTGAGCGAGGGCAGAAATAGAAGGGAACATAGTCCCCGACCTTGGTTCCAGGGTGACACAGCACATTGAGTTCCTGGACTCGTCGCCTCTTAATTGCAGACATTCCAATCGTGACGTTTGGACTATCCCGTTCAAGCATCGCGGCATCAGGCAACAGTTTACGATGGTTGACGATGGAAGCCAGGTTGTTCACATGCGTGATGTGGTAAATCTTCGGCTGCGCCGGCACAGGGCTCACGCCTCTGCCTCCTCGGGCATCGCGTCGAGGTCCGTATCTTCGGTTCCTTCCTCAATTGCATCCTCCACAGATTCGAGCGATTCAGGCTCATCAGTTTCTTCCGGCAACTTGGCCGCCGCCGCTCGCACATCGAGTTTGCCGGTCACTACATCGGCGATCAGGCGGGTGCGGTATTCGCGGAGGAATTCGATTTCTCGTTCCGCTCGACTCATAGTGATGACTAGTCCAGATATTTTTCTCGCAATCTCGTCGAGGATGGCCTGTTGCTCTGGAAGAGGCGGAAGAAAGACCGGGAAGGCCCGTAATGTAGTGCTGTTGGTAGACGCGAGATTGGTAGTCTGCTTTGCCGTGAGCTGGAAATATGCGCGCCCGTGTCGCGAAGCCATGAGGCCAGCCAAGAATTCTGGGTTCAGAACGTCCTTTCGACATCGAACTGCAAAGATATGGTTCTGATGCAAGCATCCGGGAATCTCGTCACGCCATACGCAACCGCGCCCGAGCTTATCAATGTCGCCTCCCTCGGTCATCAGCACATCGCCAGACCGCAAAGTCGCGCCATTCGCTTCATCGGATGGGACATCAAGGTTTTTGACGTGCCTTAGGTCAACGCGGCCAATCTGTACATTAGCTACACGGAGGTAAGGCCGTGATTCCGTTTTCGCACCCTTATAGTTTTTTCCCAGTGTGAGCCCCGTTTGCACCACTGCAGCATCCTTGAGCCTCGCAAGTGTCCAATGCTCCGGCACCTCGCCAAGCCATTCAACACCGGAGAGCTTGAAACGGACGTTGGCGTCGAGGCCACGGGTAACGGCGCGGTGGATAATGGCCTGCTTCTGCTCCTCCAGCAGATTGATCAGTTTCTGCTTGGTGCGGATGTAGCGCCGGATGCGGCGGTCGGCGTGGCCGAGAAATCGGACGATGGCGGATTGTTCTGACAGAGGGGGAAGAGGCAATTCTTGTGAAGCAAAGTCGTCAAAACGGAAATCAGTGGACCGTTCTCTGATTCCTTTAGCCAACGCCAAGATCCACTGACTCCTAGCCATCTCGCGAACCGTGTACGCGTAATAGGAGGAGTTTGCATCTGGGGAGGGCTCACAGACTGAGTAAACCGGCGTGCCTTTGCCATCAGAGTCAGAAACGCCAATCGCACCAGCAAAAGCGTCCATGGCGTGAATCACAAGGTCGCCACGTCGAATACCTTGATAGCCAATCTCCTTCAGCGACTCAGTAAATCCTCGAACCCGCCTATTCTTCCGAAGCGTAACGACGCCATCGCGGAAGCAGGTCACGACTTCGTCGGTTTGGCTGACGGGCCGATCCATCTTGCAGAAGAGCCACTTTCCACGCTCTAGGTCCCAATGCTCCGGCACTTCCCCTAACCACGGTACACCTGGATTCTTGTACGCAGAATAGTGTCGCAGTTCAAAACTCATACGGCTTCTACGATAAGTAGTGAAGAAGGCAAATGGCTATGTAATAAACTGACTGATCAAAGATGCGACCTTCCCGACCAATGTTGAGCAGCCGTTAATCGCGGACGCGCCCTTGACGGTTTCCCATGCGGCTGTAATTATGCCTCGATTGGGTAAAGGTTTAGCTAACTGCGACTGTATCGTTTCAATGTCTGCGACGTAAGTTAACTTTTCCGCTTCCGTGACACCAGCATCAGTTATGGCCTTGCGCAGTTTGGCCAAGGCTTCTCCAATGTCACCAAACTTCGCGTCGACTTGATTGCCATCGCCGACTGTGATGATGTTCTGACCGGTAGCCTCAATTCTGATGCCGTGGAACTTGTCCATTGTAAATTCTCCTGGCCCGTCAATTTTGTCGATGCCAGCCGCTGTAATGATGTAGTAACTAGTGACTGATGAAACAACACTCCCGCCTTTCGGCGTGAATGTTTTCGAAATAGGTTTTTCTTCAACCCATCCTTGGCTCAGCAGGTAGGTTCGGTTGCTCTGCACCTGTTGCTGTGATAATCCGTGCGAGCCTTTCAATTCCGATTTCAGATCGCTAGTTCTGATCGCAGAACCCTTCTTGCCCATCATGCTCGTGGCATTCTTGTTGCGATCATAGAAATAACGCAACATGATCCTTCGGATCTCTTCGTCTGTCCTCACCACGACCGGAGCTTTCATCTTAGCCATGATATGCTCCACTGCTCCTTCAGAAGGAATTCAATGAATGTCTATTTCCTTAAGCAGCCCCTCCGTCTCCTTCTCCAACGCCAGGATGTCGGCGCGAATCTCCTCCAGCGTGCGCAACGGCTGCGGCTTGTAGAAATAGCGGGTGAAGCTGATCTCGTAGCCGGTCTTGATACTTTCAGGGTTGTACCAGGCGTCAGTCGCGTGAGGCAGGACTTCGCGGCGGAGAAAGGCTTCGATGCCGCCTTCTTCAAGCAACGGCACTTGCTCTGTATCGCGCAAGTCTGTGTCTGGCTCATATTCAACAACAGCGGGCTTACCCTCTAGGGTGGCTTCGAATAGCCCACGTAGCGGGTCTGCCTTAGTCTTTGCCGGCTTATGGATCTTCCTCACGACAGGCGGTGCTGTCTCGTCGGGTTGGCCTGCTTCCTTGAGTGCCTTGATCTCTTTGGGGGTGTAGGCGCGGTTGGGGTCAATTCCCTTAAGGCGTAGTGGCCGTTCAACGGTGACCTTCCAATATCCAAACATTGCGTTGGGGAAAATCTTCGACTGCTCAGTTTCCTTGAAATCCAGGAAGGTTTGGCAGATGCGCTGAATGTCTTCTTCCGACAGTTCGCAATTCTTCTTGCCGAGGTTTTTACGAAGCGGCTTGCACCATTGTGTCGCGTCGATGAGTTGAACCTTACCCTTGCGATGCTCCGATTTCCGATTGGTGATCACCCAGATATAGGTGGCGATGCCTGTGTTGTAAAACATGTTCAGCGGCAGAGCGACAATAGCTTCTAGCCAGTCCTTCTCGATGACCCACCGTCGAATGTTGCTTTCGCCCTGGCCTGCATCGCCGGTGAAGAGCGACGAACCGTTATGCACCTCGGCGATACGGCTGCCAACCTTCGTCTTGTGCTTCATCTTCAGGAGCATGTTCGCAAGGAATAGCATCTGGCCGTCGCTCGACCGTGTGACCAGCGAATATTCAGCATCGCCAGCGTGCTGGATAACGAAGCGCGAGTTTAAGATGCCATCCTTGCCGCCCATTCGTTCGAGATCACTCTTCCAGCTCTTGCCGTACGGTGGATTGGAGAGCATAAAGTCGAACTCACGCGATGGGAATGCATCGTTTGAGAGCGTTGAGTGCTCCGGCCCGCCGACAATGTTGTCCGCTGCCTCGCCCTCGCCCTTCAGCAGCAAATCGGCTTTGGCGATGGCGTAGGTCTCGGAGTTGATCTCCTGGCCATAAAGATGCGTGGCCACCTGCTTTCGATGTTCTTTGGCAAGTTCCTGTAGGGTCTCCTCAGCCACGGTCAACATGCCGCCCGTACCGCAGGCGCCGTCGTACAGGAGGTAGGTGCCAGATTCGATCTTCTCTGCTACAGGCAGGAAGATCAGATTTGCCATGAGTTTCACGGCGTCGCGCGGTGTCCAGTGCTCTCCAGCCTCCTCGTTGTTCTCCTCGTTGAAGCGGCGGACCAGTTCCTCAAAGATCGTCCCCATGGCATGGTTATCGAGGCCAGGGTGCTTCACCGAACCGTCATTGTTCAGAACCGGGTTGGGGCTCAGGTTGATATCCGAAGAAAGGAGCTTCTCGATCAGCGTATAGAGCGCATCCGCCTTGGACAGACGCGGAATCTGATTGCGGAACTCAAACTTCTCAAGGATGTCCTGCACGTTCGGCGAGAACCCATCGAGGTACGCCTCGAAGTCGGCTTTGAGCTGCTGCTGGTTGGCACGAGACTTGAGGTCGCGCAACGTGAACTTGGATGTATTGTAGAAGGCCTGCCTGGCGGCCTGGCGCAAGGGCTGGTCCTGGTGAACGATTTTGGCCTTGTCGAGCGACTTCTTCATATCGAGCACGGCCTTCTTCGTCGGCTCAAGCAAGGCGTCGAGACGGCGCAGGACAGTCATCGGAAGGATGACATCGCGGTATTTGCCTCGCACATAGAGGTCGCGCAGCACATCGTCGGCGATGCCCCAGATGAAGTTGGCAATCCAATTGAGATCCCCGTTGCTCATGCCGTTTTAGCGCTCCAGAAATTCTCGAATAATTCCGCCGAAGGATACCCCTTTCACACCTATAAATCAGCTGCCTTTTATGGAGAGAAATCCTTATACCTGAAAGACGTAGGACCCACGGCCTACCTTCTCCCTTTGATGGCGGGCTAGAGGGGCTCCCACTGCGCCGGTCCAACGAGGGTCTTCTGAGATCGCGCATTGCACGAGCACAGGAGACCATCTAGCCTGCCTCTCAGGCTCCCTCCAAGCTCGCTCGTTATCTCTCAGGGATGGGGGCTGATTGATCTTCCACTGCGCGCGTCCAACGAGGGCCTTCTCAGGCCGCGCGTTCCGCGAGCAGGAAGACGGCCAGGCTGCCCGTCCCCCCTCGCATGCTTATTCGCGGTTATGGGAAATTCACTGAGAACCTGTTATAAACGCTCTCCAAGCTGTTGATCTATTGGGGCCTTGCAAAATCAGGTGAGTACGCGTGAACAGAACGAAGGCAAATTCCCCAATAGGGAGAATCTGCCTTCTGGTGGACGACGATACTGGTTTGATGTGCAGGGCAGGCAGGGATGGAAGGCTCGATACGTAAAAGAGGTTGACGCCGACGAGGTGACGGTGCGATTTTATCAGGAGATTTACGACGGCACCGGCAAGCTTGTTGAAGTCCACCACAAATATCCGATAGACCACGGACATCAAAAGATCACGTCATGAGTCAAGTCATTACCCGCCAACTGGTCGCCGACAAACTTGCAGCCTATCTGCAGCATGATCTGTCACTGGCAGACCTGGTCGACTGGGCTGAATCCGCCATGATGGATGCGGAGCTTGAGCGCCAGCATTTCTCTGCTATCCGCGATGTCATAGCGCGCCTAGGCCTCGCTGACGTTCGCGCCTTCGGGTTGACGTGGGAAGATTGCGAAGAACTGCTCAAGCGATTGGGCTATGCGGCCCACGTCCAGATCATGGCCACATAACTTCCAATCCCGTGTCACGTTATTTCGACCACGCCTACTAGAAGCCCCGCACCGCGCTTTACTCAGCCAATCCATTCGCCATCACACTCGTGCGAAAGCAGGCAAACCGGCCTTCACTGCGCGCATCCGCTCTATCCTTACTTCCTTCAAAGGGCAGCCTGGTCGATCCTCGATTACGCGCGTCCAACGCTGCAAACTCGCTTGTTCTCTTTTTATTTAAAGACGGCAGGCAGTCTGCTCACGTTTGTCAGCGACCGTCTCTCCCGGCACT
>CXWL01032148.1_pt1 | contig 18335 bp, 13 predicted proteins | sample 590931 | NCBI WGS metagenome assembly CXWL01 (sample SAMEA3498368, study PRJEB10139) | groundwater metagenome | biome: water well; material: biofilm material | place: Germany | collected 2015-04-27 | reverse complement strand
CCCCTGCGTGCCGATGTATATCCAGCTTCCGGCGGTCATCTGGCCATACATGATGAGCCCGAGCTTTTCCAGTTGGCGAAATTTCTCCCAGGTCGCCCAGCGCGGGACAAGGTGCGAGTTCGCGATCAGCACCCGGGGAGCGTGCTCGAATGTGCGAAAGATGCCGACCGGTTTGCCGGACTGCACAAGAAGGGTTTCGTCGTTGGCGAGAGATTTCAGAGACTTGACAATGGCATGATACGCCTCCCAACTGCGCGCGGCCTTTCCGGAACCCCCATAGACAATCAACTCTTTGGGTTTTTCAGCAACCTCGGCGTCGAGGTTGTTGTTGAGCATGCGCAACGCGGCTTCCTGATGCCATCCCTTACAGCTCAGTCGATTGCCTCGAGCGGCTCTGGTCGAAATTCCCTTCATTGTCCATCTCCCGGGCATCTTCTCTTTGTGGGATCGAATATACCCGTAGTGTGTTCGCAAGTCAAACGCTCTGTCATCGCTGTTGCGAAGCGGTGACCAAGGCTCTATACTCACAGCGAGGTCACTGTGGCAGGGAAGATCGATAAGAAGCGTGGATCAGAAGTTCGTCGGATCGACTCCGATCGCGTAGCGCTGCGGGCGTTGAAGCAATCCGACGCGCCGGCACTCTACAAATATCTGCAAAACCGACTGGTCTCTCGACACACCTTCATACCGTATCCGTATAAGCTGTCCCACGCCGAAGAATTCATCACGAAGACACAGAAAGGGCGGAAGGCTGGCTCACAGTATGACTTTGGCATCGAGCTACAATCTTCACGTGAGGTGATCGGAGTTGTCGGACTGTTCAAGATCAGTACTCAGCACGAAAGCGCCGAGGTCGGGTGTTGGTTGGCCAAGCCATACTGGCGACAAGGGCTGATGACGGAGGCGATGAACGCGATCTTACGCTTCGCGTTTGGCGAGCTGAAACTGGCCCGAGTTAGCGCCCATGTTTTTCCGCCTAACCTCGCATCGCAGCAGATGGTCCTTGGCTGCGGGTTCACACCTGAGGGTCGCTTGCGCAAAAGTGATGTTCATCGTGGTCGCCGGAAAGACAATCTGGTTTTCGGCATTTTGAAGAACGAGTTCCGCCGGTCGTCACGCCGCAGCATCCGGAAGCATTCGTAACTTTCATATTTTTTGTTGCTTCTCCGCATAAAACCGCCAAAATATCGCCATGGCGCGAATTCAAAAACCAAGCGGCGGGCATCTCGTGATCTCGGTCATACACTCATCGCTCGACGCTCTGGCCGATGCTCTGGTGCAGCTCGAACGGAGATTCGGGCGCGTGCAGTTCGAAACGATCGACATTCCGCACGTCAACGGAGCCGTGTACGCCGAGGAGATGGGGAACAACCTGATGCGGCGCTTCTTCTCGTTCGAGCGACTGGTGGCTCGTGACATTCTGATTGAAGCCAAGGGGGCGTGCCACAAGATCGAGTCAACTTTGGGAGATCAGGTGGATGATTTCACTTTCCGAACGGTGAATATCGATCCGGGACTTCTGACACCGGCCAATCTGGTGATGGCTTCGCACCGTGAATTGGGGCAGCGGGTCTATCTCGGCAGCGGGGTCTTTGCCGAAGTGACGCTCGTCTACTCGCGTGATCAGTTCGTTCGGCTTCCCTGGACCGATCCAGATTTTTGCCACGATGAAGCGATCGATCTTTTTCTGCGGGTTCGCGAGAACCTCTCTTCGGCCGTTGTCTCGCCCGAACCATTGGCGTCGTAATTGCGCTCCGCCGTTTTTTTTCTTTTCTTTGTTCATCCCCTCTTCGAAATTGCAGAAAACAACCTCACGTTCTGAGCTCCCGCGTAATGCGGGGAACGAACTGGCTCGACTCGGTTAGAAGGAAATAGCGTGGACAAATTCATTATTCAAGGACCTGCTGTTCTCAATGGGAAGATTCGCGTAGACGGATCGAAGAACGCTGCCCTCCCCATCATTGCCGGTGCGCTGCTGATCCAGAAAGGGGAATCGGTCATACGCAATGTGCCCCCGTTGCGCGATATCTTTACATTGGTCGAAATGTTGAAATACCTCGGAGCGAAAGTTACCTACGATCCGAAGAGTGAAGTCATAACGGTCGACGCCGCGCGCCTAACTGAAAATACAGCTCCCTATGAACTTGTGCGGCAGATGCGGGCCTCGTTTCTCGTTCTCGGCCCGATACTGGCCCGAATGGGGGAAGCCAAGGTCTCACTGCCGGGAGGTTGTTCGATCGGAGCACGGCCTGTCGATTTCCACATCAAGGGATTCGCTCAGCTCGGCGCCAAAGTCAGCGAAAAAGGGGGATATGTCATCGCAGAAGGAAAGCCGCTTCTGGGCGGTTCTGTCTATTTCGACCGACCCTCACATACCGGCACGGAGAACATCATCTACGGAGCCGTGTTTGCCAAGAATAAGACGGTCATCACCAACGCCGCCTGTGACCCCGAAATCGTCGACGTCGCCGACTTCCTGAACAAGGCAGGAGCTAGGATTCATGGCGCAGGAACCCCGGAGATTACCATCGAGCCCGTAAAGAAACTTGAAGCCGTGGAGCACACGGTTTCAGGCGACCGCCTCGTAGCCGGAACCTACATGTTCGGCTCCGCTCTGACCGGCGGCCAGGTTGAAATCACAGGGATCGAGTCCGACCAATTGACCATGGTCACTCATAAACTCACCGAGATGGGAGCTGAGATCAAGCTTGGCAAGCGAACGATTTCGGTCAAAGGACCGAAGAATCTCGCCGCAACGTCGGTGACTACGTTCCCTTTCCCCGGATTCCCCACCGACCTTCAGGCGTGCATAATGGCGGCCACGTGTGTTTCTCAGGGAACCTCACATATCCGAGAGACTGTTTTCTTAGATAGGTATTCGCATACGATGGAAATGCGCCGCCTCGGGGCCGATATAACGGTTTCAGGAGCAGAGGCGCTCATCAACGGTGTCCCTGAGCTTCATGGGGCCGAAGTGATGGCCCCGGATATTCGAGCGGGAGCCGGAATTGTCCTGGCCTGCCTTGCAGCCAGAGGGAAATCGGAGATTCAGCGAGTGTATCATATCGATCGAGGATATGACCATCTCGAACAGAAGCTGGCCTCGCTCGGAGCCGATATAAAGAGAGCAAAAGCCTGATCGTCCCGCATTCCGGGGTGTCAGTATAGTAATCCACGGGGCGGATCTTCGGGTCATAACCGGTTGGGTTTTGCAAATGACGTCGCTTCGACGTCAGTATTGTACAAAGGATGGGAATGAAGTGATGAAGATTACTCGTAGGGTTGTACTTTCCCTGCTGATTTTGGCAACCGCCACACAGGCTCAGGAGACCAACTTCGGCAAGAACAAGGTTCAGTACAAGAACTTCCAGTGGAGCTACATCCAGACTCGCCACTTTGACCTCTATTTCTATGACAATGCCTATCCAACCGCCAAGTTCGCGGCCTCAGTCATGGAATCGTCATACGTCGAGATTTCTCGAGAGTTGAACTACCACATTCAGCGCCGGGTGCCGGTCTTTGTCTACAATTCTCACAACGACTTTCAACAGACCAACATCATCTCCTCGCTGATTCCTGAAGGGGTTGGAGGTTTCACCGAGGCGTTCAAAAACCGCATCGTGATACCGTTTTCTGGCTCCTATGAAGACTTTCGACACGTCCTTCACCATGAACTGACTCACGCGATTGTGTATGATCTCCTTTACGGCAACGCGCTCGGATCGCTTCTTTCATCGCGGCGATTGTTTAATCTCCCGCTCTGGTTTGCTGAAGGATTCGCCGAGTATTCGTCGCGCTACGGCTGGGACTATTTCGCCGATATGTTTGTTCGCGACGCCACCATAAACAACTACCTGGCTCCTCCCGAAGAACTCGGCGGCTTTTTGGCATACAAGCAGGGACAGGCGATGATTCAGTACATCGTCGATAAATACGGCGAGGAGAAACTGGGCGAGATTCTACAGCGAGGCAAGATCCATCTGACGATGAGCAAGACTCTCAAAGCTGCTCTCGGGATCACCGAGGAGGAGTTGTGGGAGGGGTTCTCCAAGGAAATGAAGCGCCGTTTCTGGCCGGAGATCGCGGCGCGCAAGGAGCCGGAGGATTTTGCCAAGCCGCTCACAAAAGCCCGCAAGGACGGATCATACTTCAACGAGCAGCCGGTGTTTACCCCGAACGGAGAAGAGCTGGCGATATTCACCGATCGCCGGGATTACACTGAGATCGCACTCATTTCTGCCGCCGATGGCGCGGTCCTTGATCATCTCGTCAAGGGGGAGCGCTCAGGCGATCTCGAATCAATGCATTCGTACGTCTCCGGGATGTCGTTTTCTCCCGATGGCAAGAGCATGGTCTTTGTTGCCAAGTCAGGCGGAAACGAAGCCATCTTCTTCCTCGATGTTAAATCAAAGGACATCTACAAGCGTAAGCGTCTGCCCTTCCATAATGCGCTATCCCCAGCCTGGTCACCCGACAGCGGCAAGATTGCCTTCTCTGCGCTGCAAGGGTTCAAGCGCGACCTGTTCGTGTATGACATCAAGGCCGATGAGGTTCGTCAGCTGACTGACGATCGATTTGACGACCTCGACCCGAGCTGGCTTCCCAATTCCTCGTCGTTGGTTTTCACCTCGGACCGACCGCATTCCGGACCGTTGGCGACGACCTACCTCGGACAACCCGCCTCAGACTCAACTCCCATGCGTCAGGGGGATTTCAACTACGGCGATTACAATCTATTTCAGATCGATCTGACAACATCCACTGTCAATCCGCTCGATGTTGGCTCGGGTTCAAACCATAGCCCGTCGGTTTCCCCTGATGGCCGCAAAGTAGCCTTTATCTCCAATCGAAACGGCATCGACAACATCTATGTAGCATATCTTGACTCGACCAAGAACTACTCGGTTACTGATATACTCTCCGGAGTGCGCTCGGTGTCATGGTCCCCCGATGGGCGCAGACTTGCGTTTTCCGCGTTCAATCAAGGGGCTTTCGATGTCTTCATCCTAAAGGAAATCATTCCGGCCGGCGACAACGGCGTGCTCAAGCCGACCGACTTCATGCTCGGCAAGTATGAAAAGAAAGAAAAGTCCCGGGGGACAACCTCGGAAGCAGATTCGGCCATGGTTCATCAGGATGAACGTGCCGACACGAACGCCGCACACACGGCGCTGCCCGATTCACTCAAGGCCGACTCAAGCCAATTGACCAGAGCGTCCGACACCACCGCGCAGGTCGCTGATTCGTCAAAACAGAAGGAGTCGGTGGCTGATTCGACTGTCGCGAAGACCGGCATGAGTGGAAGCGATTACGTCTACGTGAGCACTCGCAAACATGATCCCCTCGATTCCCTCATGGTCGACATCACCAGCGATTCTGGTCGCACACTCGGACCCCCAAAACCGGAACCGGCTTCATTTGATTCGATCCCGGCGCCACTTCCGAGCGGAGAGTACGCTATCCAGAAGTACAAGGTGAAGTTCACACCTGACAATGTCGGGGGCGGTTTTTCCTACAATACCTTCTTCGGCCTCAGAGGTCAGTCCTATTTTATCCTCTCGGATTATCTCGGCAATCACCAGATCTACCTGGCGACCGATCTGGTGAACACTATCGATCAGTCGAACCTCCAGGCTTATTACTTCAACAACACCAAGCGGATCAATTTCGGAGGCGGGATTTTCCATACGAAGAATTTCTACGTGGATGATCAAAGTCATCTGTTCTCGGATCGATTCTATGGCTTCCAGTTCTTTGTTTCACGGCCACAGTCGACATTCAGCCGCCTCGAATTGATCGGCGCACAGTACTTCATCGATCGGAAGCGCTACGACATCGACGATACCCTCCCGAATCGAAGCTCCCGAATCACTACGGCGACCGCGTCGTTTGTGGTTGACAACATTTTGTGGGGAAATACCGGACCGGTCAATGGGCGTCGCGCTAAAGTCACGGTCGGCGGTGGGGTCGACCTGTTCGACTCGCATAATGTCGATTTCTACTCAACCGAAATCGACTATCGGAAATACTGGCATTTCGGCAGGACCTTCTCCGCGGCTTTCCGACTGGCCGGTGGCGCGTCATTCGGGAAGACGCCCAAAATCTATTTTCTGGGAGGGACGACCAACTGGATCGGAAGCCGTACGCTTGATGCCCGAGTCTATAATGTCAACAATCTCTATTTCTCAGATGTCGTCACGCCGCTGCGAGGAACACCTATCTACGGGCTTTCTGGAGATCGGTTTGGACTTGCGAATTTCGAATTCCGGTTCCCGACCATACAGGTGTTCGCGCTGCGCTTCCCGTTGCCGATTGTCATCACCAATGTCGGCGGTTCGATCTTCACCGACATCGGCGCGGCCTGGAACGGCGGTCGGTTCAAGGGCGGGACAAGCCTCGACGGCAACGCCCACCTGCAGGATATCAAAACCGGTTTCGGCGTTGGATTACGAGCCAACCTGATGAATTTCATTCTCCTGCGCTATGACCTCGCGTGGTCGACCGACTTCCTGCATGTGTCCGATAAGCCGACTCACTACTTCTCGTTCGGCGCAGATTTCTAAGCATAAAAAACGGCCGGTCTTCGTGGCCGGCCGCATCTTCCACCAATTTCCCTGGTGTCGTTACTTATGAACCGAGCAAAGTTTCCCTTTGCCACTGGTGAAACGCTTGCAAGGCTTGCCCGATTTCGTTTTGGCCGAACAGCGCACTTTCTTCGCGCCTTTCCCTGCGGCCTTCTTTGTTGCTTTCTTAACCTTGCGCATTGAATCTCCTCCTTTATCAAGAGTTCGATCACAACTTATCACATGTGATATATCTGTCAAGAAAAAAAGAGCCAATCGCGCAGTGATGAGCTCGGTCGATTGAGAAACCTACCGTAAACCGCGAACCACGAGGAGTAGACTGTACTCTTACCTAATGTTTCGTCGCGTCGGCTCGGTGGGCCACCTGGCCATCAGCTATTCGAGCTCTTCCTATCGTAGTGAGACATTTTCCACCAGTATATCACGTACAAGATGGAGGGAATGGATACAATTGATATGGGAACAAAAGCGTTTGATTGGCGAAGGAAACCAAGCGTGAATAGACTAACGATGAAGCTCACGAGAGAAATTCCTCCGCCTAATCCCTCTTTCCATAGAGCGAGTATAAGACCCACGCCTGCTATCACCCACGGCAATAGAATATGCGGATACTTCATTATCTCATTAGTCAATGTCAAGAATGATGCTAATGGCGATGCTCCGCGATTGAGTTCTTCGATATACTCGATTGACGTGAGGTACAGAAGTACTGCCACAACAAGTGTTCCGTAGACCCTTGCAGTCCAACGGAGAAAATTGTGTGGTTTGTTTTCGTTCACAAGATACTCCGAATAACAACCGACAGGTGTTGTCCATCCCACCGTGAATGGTGGGCCACCCGGCCGATCAAAATCATCAGGAAGCTGTTGTCGGTTGTGTCTGGTCTCACCCTCTCGTTTGAAGTGAAGTGCCTCAATTCTTGTCTCTGCTCGCTATTTCTTCTTTGGCTTTCTTCATGCCAATCCACATAGCAATGGTGGTTACAAATAGACCGATAAATCCGGCTGATGAAGCGAGAACATGTTGTGATTTCCCGTAAGACAATGCCATTATCATAGCGACAATGACGGCAGACCAGCAGATAACCAGTATGAAGGTTGCTGCCTTTATTTTCCTCCTTAGTTCTTTTGTACTTAGGGCCTTGATATCTTTAGCCATCGCAACGGACCTCCACTCTTTTGTCTCAAAACTATGGTTAGCAAATAGACTGACTTCACTGATTACAAGATAAAAGTAACCACTTTGGCTGGGGGCGCCCACCATTTATGGTGGTTTTGATTTCTTGCCCGTCAATCCGGGTCATTTGCGCTTCGTCGCGTGCTTCTTCTTACCAGAGTGCTCTGCGTTATTGTTGTCCGGCTTTTTGTCGCGTCCGAAATGTTCGATCGCCATCGCCATCTGACGTAGTTTTTCATCGGCCCTCGCGAAGACCGAGTCGCGCGTGAAAGAGCCGTCGTCACGCCGCAGACCTCCCGGCACACCGGTGAGGATCGAAATCCCTTCACTAATCGACTTCACCGGAAAGACATGAAATGAGCCCACCTTGATGGCGTCGAGAACATCGGGGCGCAGCAAAAGATCCTGCGTGTTCTGGTGAGGAATGATCACCCCCTGATCGCCGGTGAGACCCCGGCTTTTGCAGACATCGAAGAACCCTTCGATCTTCTCATTCGCCCCTCCGATCGGCTGAATCTCTCCCCGCTGGTTGACCGAACCGGTCACCGCAATCCCCTGTTTGATCGGAAGACCGGTGAGCGACGACAGGATGCCATAGATCTCAGTCGAGGACGCCGAGTCCCCCTCGATGCCGCCATACGACTGCTCGAACGAAATCGACGCCGACATCGAGAGCGGTTTGTCCTGAGCGAACATCGCGCGAAGGAATCCTCCGAGCACGAGCACCCCTTTGTCGTGGACCGGGCCGGACAGCTCGGCCTCACGCTCGATGCTGATGACCCCGGCTTTCCCCAGCGCCGTGCTGACCGTGATGCGGCTCGGTCGGCCAAAGGCGTGCTCGCCCAGATCATACACTGAGAGTCCGTTGATCTGGCCGACCACCGATCCGGTCGTCGAAACCATGAGGGTCTCCTGATCGTAGAGTTCCTGAATCTTGTCCTCGATCAGATTCACGCGCTTGCGTTTCTTGATCACGGCATTCTGAACATGGTCGCGGGTCACTCGTTTTGCCTTAAGTTCACCTGCAATATATGAAGCTTCGCGAATGATGTCGGCCACGGCTGTAAGACGGACACTCAACTTCTCGCGATGTCCGGCCAGCCGCCGTCCGCATTCGACAACGGCCTGCATGCCGCTCACGTCGAACGGAAGCAGCTGTTCCTCGTCGATGACCCGTCGAACGTAGCGGAAGTACTCTTTCGAATTCGACGAGGTCAGGGGCATCACGCTGTCAAACTCAGCCTTGATCTTGAAGACCTTTTTGAAGTCTTCATCAAGGCGCCAGAGGAGATTGTACAGATGCGCCTCGCCGATGAGCACGACCTTCACATTAAACGGAATCGGTTCCGGCTTGATACCCGCGCCGGCCATCATGAAAAATGGATCATAACCGGCTACCTCAAGCTCACCGTTGCGGAGCGCTCTTTTGAGGGGGTACCAGACCCCCGGCTCGTTGAGCACGTCGAGGGCGTTGATCACCAGAAAGCCACCGGCCGCCTTCAAGAGCGACCCGGGGTAGATTCTCGTAAAATCAGTTCGCCAATATCCAAAGCGATCGACAACACGCTCAAGTGATCCGAACAGGTTCTTGTATGACGGTGACTTCTCTATGACAATCGGGGTGGTGTCGCTGTCCGAGTTGTCTAAGATGAGATTCACCGAGAACTCCTCGAACGGCTCCCGTTTCCGGTAGGGGGGAGCCTCTTCCTCACCCCGTCTCGGCTGTGCCTCGCGATACCGATCAAGATCGGAGACCAGGGCATCCTGGACTTCGTCAAGGTAGAGCAGGGTTTTGTCACTCGGATATCGCTTCTTGAGCAGGTTTACTTTTTCGGTCACCAGGGGAGCGACCATCGAGTAGTTGAGCTTCTCAACCGCATCGTCGAGTTTGGCGTTGAGTTTCTTGGATTCGATCGTAGTGACGTCGAACTCACGGCGCAGACTATCCCATCGACGCCGCAGTTCGTCCAGCTGGGCCAGCGAGAATTTCCCTTCTTTGGAAAGTCGTTCGAGCTTCTCCAGCGACGCGGGCTCGCCGTCGATGAGCGGCTGAATCTCATTGCGAACGCCGATTCCGGACTGAATCTGGACCATGACAAAGCCGGCCTGAGTCAGCCGATCCTCGAACGAGGCGATCAGTTCTTTTTGACGGTTGTCGAATTCACGGGTGATTCGGTTGAGGCGATCCTTGTAGTCTTCGGAGAGGAATATCTTGGGCACAGCTTTTCGAACAGAGTTGATCAGGTATTCCTGATCCTTCTTAAAGCGCTTCCCTTCACCGGCGCGAAAAGTGAGCACCCGCGGACTATCCTCGTTCTTGAAATTGTTGACATAGCAGACATCCATGAGGTCGGGAGTTTCGTGATTGAGCTTCTCCAGAAGATGCTTGATCGTTCTGGTCCGGCCAGTGCCGCTAAGGCCGGTCACGAAAACATTGTACCCCCGCATCCTGACATGCAGTCCGAGCTTGATCGATTCAACAGCTCGATCCTGTCCGATGATCTCACTCGACGCTTCAATGTCATTCGACGATGTTACCTTCTCCGGTTTGTATGTGACTCGATAGTCGATCTCGTTGAATTTGAGTTCACGAACACGCGGCCTGGGGGCCTTCTTTTTCAGCGGCATAAAACCTCCATGATGCAGATATGCGACCGCAAATATACCGGTGCTGAGCGGTCCAATCAATAAAACAGAGGTTTGGCGTCATCGTCGGAACGGTGTGACTTGCCCAGTGTGATCAGAATATCGAGATAGAATCGGTCGCATGCTGTCATGGTCGTAACTCGTTGGATGGCAGCCTTGAGTATGAATTGGCCTTCCTTGTGCCATGTGACCGTGATGGATTTCATGCCTGATCATATGCCATAGTGGCAGCCCGATACGACGTAGTGTCACGAAGAGTTGGAAAAAATCTTTGAAGAGCTGTTGAAAAGTGACGTCGAGTAAGCTGTTTCAGGGCATGACATTAACCAACCGATGGCTCGTAAGTCGTTGGGATCGAATGACGTTACATTTCTTGACAGAGATTTTGTTGAGCCCTATATATTCGGCGTGTTGCTTTCTTAGCATTGCGCACTGAATTGGCGGTATCGTCTAGTGGTTTAGGACAGGTGGTTCTCAGCCATCAAACCGGGGTTCGACTCCCCGTACCGCTAAGGTTCAACGCCGGTAGTTATTCCCTGGCTACCGGCGTCATTTTTCCCCTCGCTTGCTATGATCAGTATAACCTGAGCGGATTCAGTTCAATAATGAGTGCACTGGCCGGAGTGTCTTCTCAGAATGTTACGAGGCCGCTCAACGAAATGACATTGAAGTTGCCTGAGACGGCCTTGGCTTTACCGATGGCATAGAAAGTATACTCGGCTCGAATCCCAAGCCTCTTGTAGAGGTCGTACTTGCCTCCGAGACCAAAGACCAGACTGCTGCCTGACTTGGTTTTTGTCCCCTTGTCAGCACTGCCGCGACCGAACGCAATATCGGAATACCAAAAGATCAGACCGACTCTTGCGAGTCCAGAGAAACGAGTTCCGATCGGAAATATACCAATCGGGGTGAGTTCAAAGCCGTACATCTTGGTTGCAAGATAATAATCTGATGTGTTCTCTCCGACTGGAACAACTGTTGGCGCAAGTCGGGACTTCCCGAGCTGGATATACCCCGCCTCGATGCCGAGGTTGTTCGTCAGTTGATAGCCGGCAAAGAGCTTCCAGACTGTGTTGCTGGGCGTGATATCTTCGGCCTTGAAGCCCAGATTAGTCGTGTCGAAAGTCGACTAGGTGGCACCGATGGTCAGGCCGGCGTAGCCGCTCGCGGCCTTAACAACCGCTCTCTCGCCAGTCAGTAGCATCACTACGCCCGACGCAATGATGAGCATCGTGCGATACGGCATGAGGCCGTTCCGCGTTCGAATCATTGTTCACTCTCCTTCTCCAAGAAGTGTCTTGAGGCCGCCACGTGGCGGCGATTCTGATATTTGTCGAGTGGTGCGGTTGGTGCGGGAAGTCGATCTTATCCACCCGTCATGATCGCGTACAGAGAGTATAAACACCACGATGAATCCTGTCAAGAAGAGGGGACTTCAGGACGACGCCCAAGAACCGAACCAGATTCCTACCTGCCGTGGGGCTGTTCTTTCAGGAGACAAATTGTAGGGCTGGGATGTACTTTTTGGTGGATTCCGGTCAATTGTTAGTCGATAAATCAAAGAACAGGACTATTTGTATCCCATAATGGCCCGTGTGTCGGGTCGATCGGAGGACTAGATGAGAATTGGCTATTGTCTTGCAGTTGCAGGACTCGTTGCGATGATCGGGGCAGCTGGGTGCGGAGGGAGCAAACAACCGGTGAACTCCTTGGCTCCGTTTCAGCCAGAGATCGTCAATACCACCGACAACTTTCAATTCCAGGCTACCGGCGTGAACAGTGTCTCCGCGACAGTAAGCTATCACTGGTCGAATAGCGGTGCGCAGGCGACCATCAACCACTCTTCCACGGTGACGGGTGGCACTGTTGATGTCAGGATATACGACGCCAACGACTCTTTAGTCTACACAAGGCCGTTGGTAGCCAGCGCCAATGAACCGAGTACTGTCGGTATCTCCGGACTCTGGAGAATCGTTGTTACGCTAACCAAGTGCTCGGGGACGCTCAACTTCCGCGCTCAGAAGCTCTGATCGAAGGGGTCGTTGCGGCTCTGCCGGCATGCTGATATACCGGAACGGTTGACGAGAATCGAGAGGTCGACCGCTTGTCGTGCCGTGCATGCTCGCCCCTCTCCCCGGTGAGCGCGGCTCGGCTACAATTCCATTGACACGGGGCACCGAAACTCCCATCTTGGCGCTTCGAACAAGCACAAAGTTTGGGTTTTCATCGCGTATCCCAATACTTGTGTAATTAACACTTGCCGAAGTGGTGAAACTGGTAGACGCGCTGCGTTCAGGGCGCAGTTCCTGCAAGGGAGTGGGGGTTCGAGTCCCCCCTTCGGCATAATAGATTCTCTTCGAAATGCCCCACCGCAAGCGGAATGGATTGTCACCCGTTTTGGTCGATCACGCCAGTCATCCCAAATCAACCTTTGTCAGCGTGCTGGCAGCCTTCTTCTTCTCCTGCTTGATCTGCCAGAGCCGCCAATACGTGTAGACGACCGGAATGATCTCAAGGGTCAGAAACGTCGAACTGATGAGGCCGCCGACCATCGGAGCGGCGATCCGTTTCATCACGTCGGCCCCGGTACCGGTAGCCCAGAGCAGCGGCACAAGTCCCATCATGGCGGTGCCTACCGTCATCAGTTTCGGCCGCACGCGCATGACGGTCCCCTCCATGTGCGCCCAAATGATGTCGTTCAGATCGCGAATCTTGCCGGCTTTCTTGCGGCGTTCGTAGGCATGGTCAAGATACAGGATCATGACAATACCCGTCTGCGCCGCCAAACCGACCAGAGCTATGATGCCGACGAGGGTAGCGGTTGAATAGTTGTAGTCGAGAAAGTACATGAGCCAGATGCTGCCGACCAGTGCGAATGGAACCGAGGCCAGGACGATGCAGGTTTCGGTGAAATTTCGAAAGTTGAGATAGAGCATGATAATGATCAGGATGAAGGTGATCGGGATGACGACTTTCATGCGTCTGGCCATAATTTCCATCAGTTCGTACTGCCCGGTCCATTTCAGATAGTAGCCCGATGGCACGTGAATTTGTTTGGCTACGACTTCTTTGGCTTCCTTGACGTAACTGCCGATGTCGCGCTGGTTTTGATCCATGTCAACATACACGTAGCCAACCAGCATGCCGTTTTCGTCGCGAATCATGGGGGGGCCGCTGGCAATATGAATGTCGGCAATCTGTCCAAGGGGGATGTGTGCTCGCGCTTCGGGGATTTTGAAACTCCTGCCTGAAGATGACTTTGTCATTCCAGAAGGGGATGACATTGACGGACCGCCATTGGCGTTTCCCGATTTCCCGGAAGGGAACGAGGAACTGCTCGAACTGCCCATGGCGCTGTTGTCCATCTGGGCGAAGGTCATGACTCTCTTGAAGGCCTCATAATCGACAAGTGGGTCGCTACCTGCGAGAACAGGAGAAGTTGGGTTCGGGATAGGCGATAGCGAACCCATCGACGGCATCGCCCCGGTCTGCGTGGTACCGACCTCAGCGGGGAGCGGGACAAGGATTTCCTTGAGGCGTTCAACGTTTTCGCGGACATTGCGCGGATAGCGGACATTGATCGAGAAACGGTTACGCCCTTCGATGGTAACTTCGATCGGCATGCCACCGATCGCGGCTTCGATGACGTCCTGCACGTCGCGCATGGTGAGGCCGTAGCGGGCGATTTTCAGACGATCGGGAATGATGTCGACGAAAAAGCCGCCGGTGTTGCGGTCGGAATAGACCGAGCGTGTGCTGGGGATTGAAGAGAGAGACTTTTCAAGTTCGATACCGATCCGCTCGATTTCCGAAAGATCATTGCCGAAGATTTTCACACCAATCGGCGTGCGGATTCCGGTGGAGAGCATATCAATGCGGGTCTTGATGGGCATAGTCCAGGCGTTGGTCCAACCCGGCATCTGCATCGCCTTGTCAAACTCGGCAATGAGCTCCTTCCAGCTAATTGTTCTTTCCTCGGGCCAGATGGCGCGAAGAGGTTTCGTTATAAACGCGGGAGCCCAGTCTGAATACCAACGCTTTAGGGGGATCTTTCGCCACTCATTCATCGGTTTCAGCTGAATCGCTGTTTCGAGCATGCTGAGCGGTGCGGGATCGGTAGGCGTCTCTGCCCGGCCAGCCTTGCCGTAGACTGAGATCACTTCGGGGAACGTGCGGATGACTCGATCCTGATACTGCATGTACTGCTTGGCGGCTTCGATCGAGATATTGGGCATCGTGGTGGGCATGTACAGAATGTCCCCCTCGTTGAGCGGGGGCATGAATTCAGAACCGATCTTTGGGATCATCGGAACGGCCGACAGAATGGCCGCCACGCCGATGGCAATGGTCGTCTTCGGATTTCTCAGCGCGACGTAGACAAACGGCTTGTATATGGCGATGAGCAGACGGGAGACCGGGTGCTTAGTCTCGGGGTGAACCTTTCCTCGCAGGAAAGTGACCATCAGGGCGGGGACAAGGGTGACCGCAACTATCGCAGAAAAGAACATGGCGAAGGTTTTGGTGTAGGCGAGTGGCGTAAACAGACGTCCTCCCTGTCCGGTGAGGGCAAATATGGGCAGGAAGCCGATCGTGATGATCAGGAGAGCGTAGAAGATCGACGGTCCGACTTCCTTGGCGCCGGCGATGATGACCTCCTTTCGGGAGACATTCGGAGGAGCTTTCTCCATCCTCTTGTGCGCATTCTCGACAAGGACAATACTGGCATCTACCATGGCACCGATCGCGATGGCGATACCACCCAGACTCATGATGTTGGAATTGATCCCGAGGAAGTACATCGGGATGAACGCCAGACCGACCGAAATCGGCAGGGCGATGATCGGTACAATAGAGCTGCCGAAATGCAGCAGGAAGATGATGATCACGGCCGCGACCACTAGACCTTCCTCTATCAACGTGTTCTTGAGAGTATTGATAGCGCGTGTGATCAGATTGCTGCGATCGTAGATGATCTTGACATCGACTCCCGACGGAAAGGTCGGCTTCAGTTCCGCGAGTTTGGCTTTGACTCGTTCGATCACACTGAGCGCGTTTTCGTTGTAGCGCATGACAACTGTGCCACCGACACTTTCGCCGACCCCGTCCAGTTCTCCGACTCCACGGCGGATATCGGGTCCAAAACTGATCCGAGCCACCGTGCCGAGGAGGATCGGTGTCCCCGAGGCGTTCCTGCCCAAACCGATCTGGCGAAGGTCGTCGAGATTCTGGATATACCCTTTACCGCGAATGAAGTATTCGCGTTCGGTCAGTTCGAGGACACGTCCCCCGACATCATTATTGCTGGCTCGAATGGCGCGACTAATATCGCCGATGGATAGTCCGTAGGCGCGTAGTTTGTCGGGGTCAACTTCGACCTGGTACTGTTTCTGATAGCCACCGATACTGGCCACCTCGGCGACACCGGGAACCGAGGCCAGGGCATAGCGAAGGTTGAAGTCCTGAAAGGTCCGAAGTTCAGAGAGATCATGCTTGCCAGTCGTGTCGGTCAGTGCGTACTGAAAGACCCACCCGACCGATGAGGCGTCGGGACCGATGACCGGCGTGGCCCCTGCTGGCAGCTTTCCTTCGAACTGTTTCATGTATTCAAGCACACGACTTCGCGCCCAGTAGATGTCGGTCCCTTCGTCAAAGATGACGTAGACGAACGACATGCCGAACATGGAGTATCCGCGTACCGCAGTAACATGTGGTGCGGAGAGGAGTGATGTGACGATCGGATACGTGACCTGGTCTTCAACAAGATCAGGACTGCGCCCCATCCATTCGGTGTAGAGAATCACTTGCACATCGGACAGGTCGGGGATGGCGTCCAATGGAATGTGAGTGATCGAATACCACGCGCCAACGCACGCGAAGAGGGTCCCGATGATTATCACTGCACGGTTGCGAGCGCTAAAGTCGATAAGGGCGCGTATCATAGGTATGATTCTTCCCTAGCTTACTTGCCATGCCCGGCATGCGAATCAGGTTGAACGCCGCCCATACCAGCGATGGCCGCCTTGAGTCGACTCTCCGAGTCGATCAGGAAGTTGGCGCTGGTTACGACCTGCTCCCCCTCGGCAAGCCCGGAAAGAATCTCAATCCAATCGTTCGCCTTGCGGCCGACTTTCAGTAATCGCGGTTCGAAATGGGTGCCGTTGTGCACGACGAAAGCGTACTGCAGATTGCCGCCGTCCATGACGGCATCAGCGGGAATGGCCAGAGTCGCGCTGGTCGGGAGGTCAACATCGATTTCGGCATACATGCCGGGTCGAAGGTGGAAGTCCGGATTGGCGATTTCGATTCTGACTTTCATCGTGCGGGTTTGTTCCGACAGGGATGGGTAGACGAAACTGACGACGCCCTCGAAGGCTTCATCGGGGAAAGCGCTGGTTGTCAGATGGGTGGTCTGACCGACTCGTATCGCTGCCAGATCCTGCTCGTAGACGTCGGCCAGAATCCAGATCTTCCTGAGATCGGCAACCGTAAAGAGGCTTTGATCGGGACCGATGAACTGTCCGCTCACGACGTTCTTTTCGAGGACATACCCTGTGAACGGACTGCGCACCCACAATTCTGCGCGCGCGGTATTGGAGCTGTCAAGTCGCGCGAGCTCATCAGACGGGATACCAAGCAAGAGCAGCCGCTCACGGGACGCGGCGAGGAGCTGCTTTCGTGTTCTACTCATGAGATCGTCATTGGCGACACTGGTCATCGCGCGACGTGCCACGAGATATTCCTGTTCGGCCTGGTAAAGATCCTGACTGTAAACGGAGAGAAGTCGGTCATTCATTTTGACTTGCTGTCCAGTCTGATTCACGTGGAGTTCCTTCACCCAACCGTTGAAGCGAACATGAATGTCGGACAGTTGGGTTTCGTCGGGGGTGACAAAGCCGACGAGATGAAGAGCATGATCCAGTGAACGACGCTCCGCTGTGCCAGTGCGCACGCCAATCAACTGAAGTCGCTGAGACTCTATACTGATCGGTACGAGTCCGGGAACCGGTGCGCTCCCCATATCGGACATGGAATGCTGTGCGTGAGTCGAATCCGCTGATTCGGGAACCAATTCCAGATCCATGCCACATTTTGGGCACTCGCCCGCGGCATCGGAAATGACCTCAGGATCCATCGGACAGGTATATTGCCCAGGACGTGCAGCGTTGGAAACCGGTTCAAGATACATTTTGCAGTCGGGGCATCGCCCGGCCGTGTCGGAGATAACTTCCGGGTGCATGGGGCAGGTGTATTGCCCGGGCTTGGCGGCAGAAGGTGATGTGCCTTCATGCTGATGAGTAGTTGGTGATCCGGTGTCGGTGGATGACGTCTCTTTCCCGGCGGCGTCGATGGGAACGAGGCTCATGCCGCAGATCGGGCAATCCCCAGGTTGATTGGCGACGTATGTGGGGTGCATCGGGCAGTGGTACTGGGTCGGGCCTGCCGCGGCACCGCTCCCTGGGGTCAGGCCAAAGTAGCTTAGGATCATGATGAGTGCGAAGAGCGTCATGCCGCCCAGAATTATCCACCGAACAATAGCCATGGTGTGTGTGAAGCGCGGTGCCTCTTCTTCACCTTCTGGCATCGGTTCGTGCTCGTGCGGGTCGTATGGGTGAATCTCGTCTGTCATCGTTATTACCTCAGAGTGTTACTTGTTTTCCGCATTGCTGGAGTCAAACCTCCCCGGGTCGACCGTGTAGCTGCCGATTTCGGCCAGAGTTCGGGCGAGTTGGTTGGCTGTCTGGTTCAAAGCCAACCGATCCTGGTAGATGCCGCTGGCGTACATGAGGAGGTTCGTGTACGGGACCTTGTTTGCGGAATACCCAGCCAGAGCGCTTTCAAAGGCGTCCTGATCTGCGGGCACTATGCGTTTCTCGTACAGTTCGATGGTCTGGACGAGATGCAGTGCTGTCAGGTGCAGTAGTCTCAGTC
>CXWL01013947.1_pt1 | contig 18335 bp, 15 predicted proteins | sample 590931 | NCBI WGS metagenome assembly CXWL01 (sample SAMEA3498368, study PRJEB10139) | groundwater metagenome | biome: water well; material: biofilm material | place: Germany | collected 2015-04-27 | reverse complement strand
CTCGGCCGCCGAGCGCGCGGATGCCCTCCTCACCCCCGGTTCACCCGTGCTGGCCAGCGTGCACAAGGCGGCCGACGAACTGGGCCGCAGCGCCGCCGCGCTGCGCCTGGCGACTGCCGATGATTCGGCCACCGTGCAGAACGTGCAGCGGGCGATGGCCGATGTCTCGCGCGCTGCCCGCGCCGTGCGCGAACTGGCCGAGCTGCTTGAGCAGCAACCGCAAGCGCTGATCCGCGGCCGGCCGGCTGCACCCTGACCTGGATGTTGTGGAGCTTGCCGTGAACCCTCTGATCCCCCTGGCCGCGCTGGGCGCACCCACTCAGGCGGCCCGATGATGCAGCACGCGGGTGCCGGCGGTGCGGCAGCGCAGACCACGCTCTACGTGGCGCGCCATGGCCAAAGTGAATGGAATAACCGCAGCCTCATCACCGGGCAGCTCGACCCTGGCCTGTCGCCCAAGGGTGAGCTGCAAAGTGCCGCGCTGGCGCAGTGCCTCATGGGCCAGGACCTGGCCGCCATCTACGCCAGCACGCTGCGTCGCACCATCGCCACCGCGCAGCCCACCGCCGACGCCCACGCGCTGCCGATCGTCGCGCTCGGCGCCTTCAACGAAATCCACCTCGGCGTGCTGCAAGGGCGCCAGCGCGACGAGCGCGACCCCGAGGCGCAGGCGCTGTGGGCGCAGTGGCAGGCCGACCCCTGGGGCTACCGGGTGCCCGGTGGCGAGCGCTTCGACGAATTCGCGCAGCGCGTCGACGCTGGCCTGCAGCCCCTGCTGCGCCAACACCGCGGCCAAAGCATCCTCATCGTCGGCCACCGCGCCACCAACCGCGTGCTGCTGGGCACGCTGCTGCAATGGCCGCGCGAGCGCTGGGACGAGCTGCGGCTGCGCAACAAATATTTCTACCGCGTGCGCCTGGGCGCCGTGCCCGAGATTGCGACCTACACGCTGGGCGGCAGCGACTCGGGTGCGTGCCGCGAGGGCTTGTTTCTCTGATCACGCTGCGCCGGCACCGGCAGCCAAGAAACGCGCCAGCACGTTGCGCGTGATTTGCTGCGCGGCGGCACTCAGGCGCGACGTGGCCGGCCGCTGCAATTGCCAGTCAGGCGTGCCGCGGCGCGCATTCTCGGCAGCCACGTCGTTCATGCGGCGCAGTCTTGCAGCACCGCCCTGATGCGCTCGCTGGTGATGCGCGCGCCGTCGACGGCAATCGTGCGTGTCGGGTAGGGCGTGCGCAGGGCGAGCTCGATCTTGTCCTTCAGCCGCGCGGGCTCCAGATCTTCGGGCCGCAGTTCGTGCAGCAGCCCTTGCTCGGCAAATTTGCGGATGCGAAAGCCCTGCTCGCTGTTGCCCTGGTACGGATACGCCAGTGCCGGCGTGCACGCCGTCAGCACGTCGAGCAGCGTGTTGTCGCCGCCCATGCTGATCGATACCGCCGATGCCATCAACTGGCGCTGGAAGTCGTGCAGGAAGGGCACGACCTGCACGTTGGGGCTGCGCACGCTGGCGCGCAAGGCGTCGATCTCGGCCACGGGGGTGCGCGAGCCGGTGGCGAGCACGAAGCTCAATTGCGGCATCAGCGCAGCGGCGCCGATGGCCGCCTGCAGCAGCTCACGCCCGACGTCACCGCCGCCCTGGCTCACCAGCACCTGCGGCTGGCGCACCGGCCTCTCGTGCAGCAGCGGCGGACTGATATAGCCGGTGTAGCGCAGCCGGTCTTCGATCTCGTGCGCGAGCGAGAAGGTCTCGTCCAGGCGCACGACCGCGGGGTCGCCGCGCACGAAGACGGTGTGGATATGTTTGAGCACCGAGTCGACCACGCGGCGCTCGTGCTGCGGCGCGCGCGGCACCAGCACTTCGCGCACCGAGGTGAAGATCGGCACCGGCCCACTGCGCGCCCGCACGGCGTCGAACAGGCCCATGATCTCGCGCTTGAAGCGGCGCCGGCCGAAGGGATAGAACTCGACCACGATGGCCTGGTAGGGCATGCACAGAAAGGCGTCGATGGCGCGCGCGCGTGCCGCCCAGACGGTCTCGAGGTCGACGTCCGGGCCGGCCTCGGGGGCGTAGAACTCGCCGCTGTCCTCGTCGTGCAGCAGCGTGGGCAGGCGCAGCGCGCGCAGGCCCGGCTGCGCCGCGGGCATGGTGGCGTCCAGGCCGCCATAGACGAGGTCGACGTCGCTGTGCGCCAGCAGCTCTTCGATGATGCGCAGGCTGCACGTGAGGTGGCCCACCCCCACCAGACTCTGGCAGTAGTAGAGCAGGCGCGCTCGGACGCGCGTCGCCGCGCCGTTCACGCCGCGAGTCGGGTCTCGAACTCGAGCTCGACCCTCTCGGCGCGCGCGGCGGCCACGCGTCGCCCGATGGCGCAGTACTCGAAGCCCAGCTCGCGCATGCGCTCGGGGTCGAACAGGTTGCGCCCGTCAAATACCACCGGCTGGCGCAGCGCCTGGCGCAGGCGCTCGAAGTCGGGCGATCGAAAGGCCTTCCACTCGGTCACCACGACCAGCGCGTCGGCGTCCTGCAGCGCCTCGAGGGGCGTCGCCGCGTACGACAGCCCTTCGACGTCGCCGAAGACGCGCCGCGCTTCGTTCATGGCCACCGGGTCGTGCGCCACCACCTGCGCGCCGCGCCGCAGCAGCTCGGCCACGATGACGCGGCTGGGAGCCTCGCGCATATCGTCGGTATCGGGTTTGAAGGCCAGGCCCCAGAGCGCGAAGCGCCGGCCCTGCAGATCTTCACCGAAGCGCTCGACGATGCGGTCCACCAGCACCATCTTCTGGCGTTCGTTGGCGCGCTCGACGGCACTGAGCAAGTGCATCGGCTCGCCCGCCTGGGCAGCGCTGTGCAGCAGGGCCTTCACGTCCTTCGGAAAGCACGAGCCGCCGTAGCCGCAGCCGGCGTATAGAAACTGGTGCCCGATGCGCGGGTCGGTGCCGATGCCGCGGCGCACCTGTTCGATATCGGCGCCCAGCTTTTCGGCCAGCAGCGCAATCTCGTTCATGAAGCTGATGCGCGTGGCCAGCATCGCGTTGGCGGCATATTTGGTCAGCTCGGCCGAGCGGATATCCATGATCACGAGCTTGTCGCGCGCGCGCTGGAACGGCGCGTACAAGGCCTGCATCAGGTGCACCGCGCGTTCATCGTCAGCGCCGACGACGATGCGGTCGGGGCGCATGAAGTCTTCCACCGCCGCGCCTTCTTTCAGAAATTCGGGGTTGGAGACCACGCTGTAGGGCACGCGGATGCCGCGCTCGGCCTGGCCTTGCGCAATGGCCGCGTGCACCGCGTCGGCGGTGCCCACCGGCACCGTGCTCTTGTCGACCACCAGCTTGTAGTCGGTCATGTGGCGGCCGATGCTGCGAGCCGCCGCCAGCACATGCTGCATATCGGCGCCGCCGTCTTCGTCGGGCGGCGTGCCGACGGCGATGAACTGGATGGTGCCGAAGCGCACGCCTTCCTTCAGGTCAGTGCCGAAGTGCAGCCGTTCGCCGGCCACGTTTCGTTCGACGATCTCCTGCAGACCCGGCTCGTGGATCGGCAGCTCGCCGCGCTTGAGCCGGGCGATCTTGGTCTCGTCGAGGTCGACGCACAGCACGTCGTTGCCCATTTCGGCAAAGCAGGCCGCGGTCACCAGGCCGACATAGCCAGCGCCTACAACGGTCAACTTCATGGCTGCTCCTGTGCGGATCGTTCGTCACGACCCGGCATCTTGTTGGCGCTCCGCGATGCACCATCGGGAGCTGAGTCGCTGGTCTGCCTGCTGGAGCAGGGACCCTGGGGTGCGCGATAGCCAACAGAGCACGCGCCGTCGCACCAGATACGTACCGAGGGGCGGGCGGTTGGTCCCGGCCGGACTTCTGGCGGCTAGAACGTCAGCGTCGCACCGAGCTCGACCAGCTTGGCCGTGTCGCGGCGGTCGGCCGCGAACGCTGCGCCGGGGCGCAGGCGCGCCAGCAAGAGCGTCAGTTCGACGTGGCGCCACTCGCGCACTGCGATCAGCAGATCGAGTTCACGCCCGATGTGCCGGTGCAGCCCCTGCGGCGCGGGCGGCAGGCGCGCGCCCGCCAGCCGTGTGGACGCCACGCGCTGGCGATAGTCGTGCAGCAGCAGCTCCACCGAGCTGTTGGCGAGCGCGCGCAGGCCGAAGCCGAGCGACGCCACGCGCAGGTTCGACAGCTCGGGGTCGAGCAATTCGCCGTAATAGCGGATGCGCTTCACACCGGCCATGCGGCCCTTGTTTTCCTGCAGGCCGGTCTGGTGGAAGTTGTCGTCGCGCGCATCGCTGTCAGCGCCGCCGGCGCCCTGGGCCAGTGCCAGGCTGAAGGTCGGCCGCGCGCTGCCCGGCAGCCGCCACTGCAGGCCCAGGTCCCAGGCGCTGCTGCGCAGGCTGCGCCGGCTGCTGTTGCCGGCGCTGAGTTGACCGGACGCCGTGGCCGTGAACGGCGTGCGCACTTCGGTGCCGCGCAGTTGCGCGGCGTCGGCGCGATAGAGCCAGCGGTGGCCCGAGGTCGAGCGCACTTCGCCGCTGGCGCGCAGGCCCAGCCAGCGCCGGCTGGCGTCGGACGGGTCCTGCTGGCCGTCGTCCACCAGGCTGCCGGGCGGGGGGGTGCCGGAGCGGTCGCTGGCGACGAGCCAGAAGCTCTCGAGCAGGTGCTCGCCGGCCCAGGGCCAGCGGGCGTGGCCGAACCAGCGCGTCACGCCCTTTACGTCCGGCGTTATGCCGCGATCTGCCGACGACACCTTGGCCAGCTCGCGCGCCACCGCGGTATCGAGCCGCCAGCCGGACGGCGCATAGCTCAGCCGCAGCGCGTCGAGATCGTCGTCCCACCACCACGAGCGGCGCTCGATGAGTGCGACGCGCCCGGCCTGCAGCGACAGCGGCTCCCCGCCCAGGTTCTCGAACATCAGCCAGGTCTGGCCGCGTTCGACCGAATGCCGCGACTGCACGCTGCCGTCGGCCAGCGCCGTGCGTCGGTCGGCCAGGCCGACCGCTTGCACGAAGGCTCTGGTGGACGCTGCGATACGCCAGCGCGCATCGACCTTGAGCTCGTGGCCGAGCACATCGCGGCCGCGCTGGCGCGTGGCGTCGAGGTCGAAGTTCAGGCGCCGTTCCTGGCTGACTTCATAGCTCAGGCCGAAGACGAGCGGCCGGCCGAACAGGGGCACGGTGAGCGGGTTCTCGGCGCTGCGTTCGTCGGGGCGGCGCACCGGCGCGGCTGCCGTCGCGACGTCGGCCTCGGCACCGCGTGGCGGAGGCGTCTGCGCCAGTGCAGCCGCGCTGCACAGCGTGGCTGCAAAGGCCAGGGCGAGGTGAGGATTCATGCGGGTGGCGTGACGGCGGCGAGGGCGCGGCCCTGGGCCCGGCCGCCGGCCGGCAGCAGATCGCGCATCGCCCGCCAACGGGCGTGCGGATGCGCGCGGGTGGCGTCGAGCACGGCGCGCAGCAATGCCAGGTCTGACGCGTCCATCGCCGCGTGGTGCAGCATCAGGCCGACCGGTCCGCCCGCCGCCACGCGCAGCGCCAGCTCGCGGGCGATGCGGGCGCTGCCGTCCTCGCCGGCCAGTGCGGCCTCGCGGCGCTGCCTGCACCAGTCGACGTCGACTGGCAGTTCGGGCAGCGCAGCTTGCGCAGGCGCGCCACGGCTGCGCGACAGCGCAGCGTAGCCCAGTTCGGCCAGCAGCGCCGGCGTGGCCGCGCTGCAGCGGTTCCAGGGTGGCGTGAAAAAGCCGTCGAGCCGCTCGCCGAACAGGCCCCGCAGGCGGTCGCGACCGGCGCGCAGGTCGTCGCGCTGCGTGTCGACGCTGCGGGATTCGCCAAACTCGCACTTGCGTCGCTCGACCTCGTGGTTGAGGTGCGCAAAGCCGTGTTGATGCACGCCCAGCAGCGCGGGTGCGGCGCTCATGCGCGCGCACAGCGCGTCCGCCAGCGCCGCGGCCGTGGCCTGCGGGATGACGGCCAGGTCGATCGGCACGCCGGCGCCTTGGGCGGTGTCGAGCAGCGCGAACAGGCCGCGGTCGTCCCAGCCGGCGTCGTCGTCTCGCAGGAAGAAGGGCACCGGTGCGCCGGCTGCGTCGAGTGCGCCGAGCAAGTCGCCCCAGCTGCGGGTGGCACTCAGGGCGCCTGGGCCACTCATGCGGCACACGCCAGCTCGCCGGCCGCGCTGCGCCGGTGCAGGTCGAACAGTGTCCGTGCGCTGTGGCCGGCGCCGTCCAGGCCGAGCGCGGTGGCGTTGGGTGCAAACGCCAGCAGCAATTCGATGGCGGCGGCCAGCCGCACGGGGCTCAGCAGCTCGGCGTCCAGCATCTGCATCGCGCCCAGCGCGGCCAGCTTGCGGGCGCGCTCGCCCTGTTCGTTTTCGGTCACCGTGGCGTAGGGCACCACCAGCGCCGGCACGCGCGAGACCAGGATGTCCAGCGCGGTATTGTAGCCGCACTGGCTGACGGAGGCGCGCGCCTGGCGCATCTCGGCCACCATGTCGCGCACCTGCCGCAGCAGCTCGACACCCGGCACGCCGTGCACCAACTGCTGCAGCGCGAGCCACTCGGCCTCGGGCAGGAAAGGGCCGGCGATGAGCCGCAGCGGCAGCGGCGCGCGCAGCAGGGTGCGCGCCGCCAGCGCGGCCTCGAACAGCGCCCTGCCGACGATGCCGCCGCCGGCCGATACCAGCAGGTGCGGGTCGCGCGGCACCGCCGCAGCAGCGGCGCGCAAGGGCACCACATAACCGGTGTAGTGCACGGGCGTGCGCAGCGGCCGGCGCGGCTTGAAGCTGTCTTCCAGCCGCGCCAGCGCCGGGTCGGCGTGCACCAGCACGGCGTCGAAGTAGCGGTCAGCGAGCCAGCGCGCACGGTCGTCGTGGTGCTGCTGATCGGGCCGCGCATCGACCAGGATGTCGCGCAGGCTGCACACCACGCGCGCCGGCGCGCCGCCCTGGCGCTTGACGAGCCGGATCAGCGGCAGGATCTCGCCCGCGAACTTCTTGCGGCCGAACGGAAACAGCTCGACCAGCAAAAGCGCCGGGCGGTGCCGGTGCACGGCGGCCTCGATCAGCGCGCGGCGCTGCGTCACCGCCTGCGCCACGTCGTGCGCGGCGCCGCGGCTGACGACGGTGTGGCCGTCGTCCATGCCCAGCGGTGGCAGATCGATGATGTCGATGCCCGCCGGCACCGGCAGCCCGGGCGGCAGGCGGCCGCCGTTCAGGAAGACGACCTTGAATTGCGCACTCAGCGCCGCGGCCAGCGCGAACGAGCGCGTCAGGTGGCCGATGCCCAGCGAGTGCTGACAGTAGAACAGCAGCGCCGGGCGCGCCGCCGCGGTAGCGCCAGCGTTATCGAACATGGCGTCTCTCCACCAGGGCCAGATAGGGCCCGCGCGCTTGCAGCAGTGCCGCGTGCGCGCCCGACTCGACCAGGCGGCCGGCGTGCAGCACCAGGATGCGGTCGTAGGCCGCCATGTCGGTGTACACGTGCGAGATGGCGATCAGCGTGCGCTCGCGGTGCACACGTGCAACGGCCTCATGGATCAGCCGCGCCGAGACCGCGTCGACCGAGGCCGTCGCTTCGTCCATGACCAGGATCGCCGGCGCCTTGACCAGGGCTCGCGCCAGGCACAGGCGCTGGCGCTGGCCGCCCGAGAGGTTGCCGCCGCGCTCGGCCAGTTCGGTGTCGTAGCCCTGCGCCAGATCGACGATGAACTCGTGCGCGCGCGCGCTCTGCGCCGCCTGTTCGATGGCCTCGGCACTGGCCTGCGGGCAGCCGTAGGCGATGTTTTCGCGCACCGAAACCGCGAACAGCATATTGTCCTGCGGCACGATGCCGATGGCGCGGCGCAGGCTGTCGCGCGTATAGCGGCGGATGTCGATGCCATCGATCAGGATGCGCCCGCCGCTGGGCTCATACAGGCGCAGCAGCAGCGCCAGCAGGGTTGACTTGCCCGAGCCCGAGGGCCCGACCAGCGCCACGCGTTCGCCGGCGGCGATGCGCAGCGAGACGCGGTCGAGCACGGGGCGGCCGCGGGCGTAGCCGAAGCTCACCTCGTCGAAGACGATCTCGCCCGCCGGGCGGCCGATATCGATGGCGTCGGGTGCATCGTCGATCTCGGGCTCGGTTTCGAGGATCTCGTTCACGCGCTGCGCGCTGACCGCGGCGCGCGAAAATTTGGCCGACAACTTGCCCAGGTCGCGCACCGGCTTGAACAGGCTGCCCACGTAGGCCAGGAAGATCAGCAGCTCGCCCGGCGTCAGGCGGCCGGCCAGCACCTGCTGCGCGCCCAGCAGCACGGTGGCCGCGGTGCCCAGCGCGCAGACCACGGCGATCGCCTTGGTGATGGCGCCGGCAGTGCGCGCGCTGCGCATGCCCGACTCGAAGTGGGCCTCGGCCTCGGCCTGGAAGCGTGCCTCCTCATGGCTCTGGCGGCCGAAAGCCTGCACCAGCGCGATCGACGACAGCACCTCATTCAGGCGCGTGCTCATGCGGCCTTCATGGCGGCGCTGGTCGCGCGCTGTCGCCTTGACACGCTTGTTCAGCGCATAGATCACCCCCATCAGCGGCAGCAGCGTCGCCGCCACCAGCGCCGCGAGCTGCCAGTTGAGCCAGAACATGACACCCAGCATCGTGACCAGGGTCAGCAGCTGGGCGGCGAAGCTCAGCGCCCAGTCGGAAAACATATCGCGCAGTTGGTTCGTATCGCTGGCCACCTTGGTCAGCAGTTCGCCGCTGCGGCTCTTGTGGTGGAAGGCCAGCGACAGCCGCTGCAGATGCGCAAACAGCAGGCTGCGCAGCCGGTAGGTGATGCCGTAGCCGATCTTGGCCGTGGTGTAGAGCTGCAAGTAGGCAAAGCCGCCGGCGGCCAGCGCCACCACCGCGATCGCGCCGGCCATCGCCAGCAGCGCCGGCCAGGTGCCCAGCGCCAGCAGGCCTTGCAGCGGCGCCAGCGCGCCGGGCATGGCGTGGCCGAGCAGGATGTGGTCGAAGATGATCTTCAGCGGCCAAGGCGCCACCAGCTCCATGGCGATCACGCCCAGCAGACTCACGACGGCCAGCGCCAGCCCCGCGCGCTGGCTGCGTAGACTTTGCGCGATGACGCCGCGCAGGGGCGATGCACGCCGCCACGGCGTCACGAAACGCACTCCTCGGCCAGCGCCGCCGCATGCACTTCGCTGGCCGCAAGCCGGCGCTCCATCGCCTGCGCCCAGCCGGGCTGCTGGAAGACGAAGGCGCGGCTGCATTGCTTCAGACCCTGCAGCGCCAGATGCCAGTCCAGGCTGCGCGCGTCGAAGCGCGCCGGCGCGCAGGCGGCGTAGTGCGCGGTGAACGCGGCGCACAGGCCGGCCGCCACGCCGGCCTGCTGCAGTTTGAGCACGAAGGTGGCCAGGTCTTCCATCGGGTCGCCCCAGGTAAATTCGTCAAAGTCGAACAGCACCACGCGCCCGTCGTGGACCCAGATCTGGTCGGGGTGAAAGTCGCCGTGGATGAGGCTCAGCGCGCGCGCGGCCTGGCGCGGCGCATGCGCTTCGATGGCATCGGCGACGCGCGCCGCGCGCACGGCCAGCGCCGGGCTGGCGCGGCCGATCTTGGTCTGCCGCCGCCGCGCCTCTTGCACACCTTGCGCCGCCGTCCTGGGCTGCGCTGCGGCGCTGGGGCCGAGCGGCGCGCGGTGCACGGCGGCCAGCGCGCTGGCCACGCGGCCCAGCAGCCCCGCCGCGGCCGTTGGTGCAGGCGATTGCGGCGCAGGATCCTGCGGCACCTGCACCTGCGCCAGCACCTGCAGCAGCGGCACGCCCGCCGCGGCGGCCTGCCACAGCGTGCGCGTGGCGGCGCCAAAACCCAGCGGCTGCGCCACCAACGGCGCCTCGGCATTGATCTGGGACTGACGCCAGAAATACGCGAAGCGGGCGTGCACATCCTGCGCGCGCGGGTCGGCAAAGGTCTTGGCGTAAAGCGTGCAGGCCACACCCGCCTCATGCCGCGGCTTGAAGGTATAGCGCAGGGTGGCCCGTTCTTGCGCTGCATAGCGCAGCAGTTCGATCTGCACCTCGTCGCAGCGCACGCCTGCCAGCGCCGGGGGCAGCATGTGCGCAGCGCAGGCGGGGTCGAGCAGCTGCGCCAGTTGCGGCAGCTCGGGATCATTGGGCAGCGCCCACAGCAGCAGGTTCAGTGCGGGCAGGTGCACCAGCGCCTGGCCGAATGCCGGCGCCACCAGCGCGCGCCGGCGGTGGCGCGCAAAGGCCGCGCCGGACAGCCCTGGCCGGTAGACCTGGGCAAGCAGGAGCTGGGCACCGCGACGGCCGCAGTGGCGGTCGCTGACCTGCAATTCGTAGCACAGCGCCAGCGGACTGGGGTTGCGCCCGCGCGAGGTATTGCGCCGCGCGCTGCGCACCTGCAGGGCGTCGACATGCAGGGGGCCGGCGGCAAAGCCGGGCAACTGCGCCTGCAACAGCGTGCGCATCGACTCGGCGTCGCTGTAGCTGTCGAGATCGGGCGCGCTCGTCATGCGGCCTCCATCGTTTGCGCAGCCAGCGGCCCGAGGCTGCCGGCACCGGCAATCGCATCGGCCAGCGCCAGCAGGCGCGGCACGGCTTCAAAGCGGCCGGGCTTGAGGTTGGCGACGCAGCGGTAGGCGCGCTTGCACAGCAGCTGGTGGGCCACGCTCCAGGCCAGCAGCGCCGGTGGGGCTGCTCGGCCCGCGGCCTGCGCGTAGGCGGCCAGGAAGGCGTCCGCGCCAACCCGCGTGCGTGGCGGTGGCGCGCCGGCCAGGGTGGCGCGGTACAGCAAGTCGGCGACCCAGCCGCCGAGTTCAAGCACCGCCGGCCCGCGGCACACGCTGTCGAGGTCGATGAAGGCGAGTTGCGCGCCGTCCAGCAGGATATTGCGCGCGTGCAGGTCGCCGTGCAGCGTGACCAGCGGCTCGGCGGCCAAGGCGGCGGCACCGGCATCGAGCCGCTGCGACAGGCGCTGCAGCAGCGGCCGCCACGCCGGCTCGACCGGCTGCAGCAGTTGCACGGCCTGCGCCACCTGGGCGCGAAGGTCGGGCAGGGTCAGCGTGGCCACCGACGGCACCGCTGTCTGGTGCAGCGCGGCGAGGCGGCGGCCGAGTTGCGACGCGATCGCGGTGCCCATTTGCGGGTCCACCTCCTCCAGGGTGTGGCCTGGCACGGCCAGTTGCCAGTGCAGGCCGGCGGCCGGCTGCCACAGCAGCGGGCNNCCACAGCAGCGGGCGCGGTGTGAGCAGCCGCCCGCCGGCCTGCGCCGGGCTGTTGCTGAGGGCCTGCATGACGGCGTGCGCGGCGGCGCCGCTACGCTCCAGGTCGGCCTTGGCGTACAGCGTGTGCGTGCTGAGGGCGGCGCCAGCGTGCGCTTGCAGGTGCAGCTCGATGCGTGCGCAGACGCGCAGCTCGGGCACCGCCTGCACGATGCTCGTGCGGTGTTCGACCAGCCGGGCGCGCCCCGCCGTGAGCGCGGCCACCACCTCGTCCAGGCAGCGGCGGCGCAGCTCGGCGTCGTCGTGCAGCAGTCGCGGCGCGTCGAGCTTGGCGTCGTTGGGCCACCAGTGCGCCAGCATATCCAGCGCCGGCAGGTGCGTCAGCGCCGGGCCAGCGGTGCTGGCCACGACGGCGCGCGCGCTGCTCTTGGCATGACGGCGCGCGGCGTCGCCGTCGCGGCACCAGCGCGTCGCCACGCGCTGCTCGAAGCTGCGGCCCTGCTGCGCGTCGTGCAGGCGCAGGCGGTAGGCCACCGTGCAGTTGCGGGCGGGCCGGTATTTGACGCGTTCGACCTCGCAGCCCAGCACCTGCAAGTGCTCCAGCTGCGTGGCAAAGAGCCTGGCCATGTCGTGTTCGTCCAGCGCCTGCGCCAGCTGCGGCAGCGCGCTGTCGTGCGGCAGGGCTGGGCTCATGCCGCCACCGCCGTGGTCCGCACGCGCGGCAGCGTGGCACCCGCGTGCGAGGTGGCGTGCAGCAGGCGGCCGGCGCCGTCTTCGCGCCAATGCACCCAGCGCGCGCTGAACTCGAAATTGCCGACGCGCCAGCGCGCGCCGTCGTGGCCGCGGGCGTGGAACCAGTGGTCGACGACGCGCTTGCCGCCCTCTTGCAGCGTGATGCGCAGGGCCTGCGGCGGCGCCTGCGCAAGGCAGCCGTCGGCCTCGACGGCCAGGTGCTCGACCGTGACGGCGGGCGCATGGCCCTGCCACGGCACCAGCACGGTGTCGAAATCGGCGTCGCAGCCCTGCAGCGTGCTTTGCAGCGCCGGCGCGGCCTGCTTGTCGCCGTAGCGCGCCGAGACCCAGCTCGGCAGCAAGGTGCTGCGCATGCCGGCGCAGGCCGGCTGCACGATCAGCAGGCCCGGGCTGCTGGCGCGCACCGCGTCGTCGGCACTCAGTACGGTGCCGTCCTGCGCCTGCGCGCCGAGCTGGAAATTGAGCGTGTAGGTATGCGCCGTGGCCGCGCGCAGCCAGTCGCTGACGATCCAGTAGCGCCGGTCCACGAAGACGATGCAGCGCTCGTGCACGGCGTCGTACTCGTGGCTGCGCGCCTGGCCGTGCAGCAGGTCCAGCCGCGCGGCGTGGTGGCGGTCGAGCAACTGCGCTTCGGGCGCCGGCCCGCTGATCTTGTGGCGCACGGTGCCGGCGGTGTGGCGCGTGCCGGGCTTGATGGCCTTGGGCACATAGCGCGTCTGCTGCAGGCCATCGACGCACACCGTGTTGTGCACCGCGGTGCCGCGAAAGTGCACGCGCCAGTTGATGCCGTCGTCGCCCACCGCTTCGCTGTAGGTATAGCGGCCGGGGTCGACGATGAGCGAGCGGCCGAAGGCGGCGAGCTCGAAATTCAGACAGTCGAAGTGGCCGTGGTTGCCCTCGCCCAGCGCGCCGGTGTCGAAGACCAGGTGCTGCGCGTCGGCGTAGGGCGTGTCGCCGTCGCCCCAGTCGCTGCGCAGCACGCTGTAGCCGCTGGCCGCGAAGTGCGCCACGCGCGCGGCCGGTGGCGTGCCCTGCGCGCCCTGCGTGGCCACGTACAGCAGGTGGCTGCGGCCATACAGCTCGGCGCCCTGGCGCAGCAGATCGAGGTAGCTGCGCGCGTCGCCGTCGGACAGGCTGGGCACGATGCCGTCGGGCTTGTGCACGTGCAGGCTGAACTCAAGTGCGCGCAGCACCGCGTCGTCAAAGGCCGGCGGCACCGCCACGCCGTTCATCCTGGCCAGGCGGCGGAAGTTGAGCGCATTTTTCAGCACCAGGTGGTGGTAGTCGGTCGACAGCTCGCAGTGCACGCCGTCGGGCAGCAAGTCGCTGGCCAGGTTGGCCACCGTCTGCTCCAGCGCAAAGGCGCGCCAGTGCGCGGCGCGGCGCATCTCGGGCAGCACCACGCCGGCCAGGAAGATGGCGTACAGCTCCAGCGTGCGGTGGTTGCGCTTTTCGGTCAGGTTGGCGCACAGATATTCGACCTGCTCGTGCAGCGAGTGCAGCAGCCGGCTGTGGAAGGCGGGCGTGATATGCGCGCCGGTATCGTGCGCGGCGTGGCCGACGAAGAGGTGCAGGCTGTAGATCCAGTTCTGCACGCGCCGCCCGGTCACATCGGCGGCAATGAAGCCCACCGGCGTGACGCGCATCCAGGAGTCGATCAGTTCGACCCAGCGCTGCACATAGCGCACGTCGCCGCTGCGCTCGAAGGCCAGCCCCAGGCCGACGGCGTAGTAGAACTTGTGCAGCAGGATGTGCCATTCGATATCGCGGCTCGGGTTGTGCAGCCAGTCGATGGGGTCGCCCAGATGCTGCGTCTCACCGTTGAATTCGAACTCGCCCGCGAGCAGCGCGTCGATCTTCCCGGGCCGCGTTTCGTCGGCGTCGGCAACCGGGTAGTAGTGCACCGCGCGCGGGGCACGAAAGTGCGCCAGCAGGGCCGCGTCGTCCAGCCCGCACCAGGGCGGCAGGAAGATCGAACCGGGGTCGGGCGTCATGGCAGGCGTCATGGCGGGTGTCATGGCGGGTGTCACGGCAGGCGTCATGCGCGCGCCTGCTGGCGCAGTCGCAACTGGGCGATGAAGAGGTCGCGCAACTCCAGCGTGGTGCGGCGCGAGTCGAAGCGATCGCAGATGCGCTGGCGCGCGGCGAGCGCCAGGCGCGCGTGCAGTTCGGCATCGGTGAGCACGCGGTGCAGGGCGTCGGCCAGCGCCTGCGGGTCGCGCGGCTCGACCAGCAGGCCGTGCACGCCGTCGTCGATCATCTCGGGGATGCCCGAGATCGCTGTCGAGACCACCGGCACGCCCATCGCCATGGCTTCGGCCAGCACATTGGGAAAGCCGTCGCGGTCGCCGTCCTCCATGATCTGGCAAGGCAGCGCGAAGAGGTGCGCCTCGCGGTAGATCTCGCGCAACTGGTCCTGCGTGACGGCGCCGCGCAGTTGCACGTGGTCCTTCAAACCCAGCGTTTCGATCTGCGCGCACAGGCTTTCGAAGGCGCTGCCGCGCTCGCCGACGATGACGCAGCGAAAGCGCACACCGCCCTGCTGCAGCCGCGCGCAGGCTTTGATGAGCTGGTCGAAGCCCTTCTTCTCGACCAGGCGGCCCACGGCCAGGATCATCGGCGGCGCGGCGCTGGCCGGCCGCGCCGCCGGCGCGAAATAGTCGGTATCGAGGCCGTGGTAGATGGTGTGGATCTCTTCGGGCCTTGCATGGCGTGCTTTCAGCACCTGCGCATTGGCGCAAGTGCAGGTGGCGACGAAGCGCGTCGCGCCGAGCTTGCGCTCGAGCAGGTCGCCGGGGTTGAGTTCGGCCTGGTAGATATCCTTGGCATGCGCGGTAAAGCTGAATGGCACGCCCGACAGGCGGCTGGCGAACCAGGTGATGGTCGCCACGCCGTGGCAGAAGTGGCCGTGCAGGTGGTGCACGTCGCCGTCGCGCAGCACGGCGTCGGCAATCGCGCCGGCTTGCAGGAATTCCTTGATGAAGACCTTGCGCGGCCAGTGGCGCCAGGTCAGCGCCACCGCCGACGCCAGCGTGCGCGCGTAGCGCAGCGGGTGGCGCGCGGCCAGCGCGGCGTGGGCGCGCCAGTAGGCGGGCAGGTTGCTGCGCAGCCAGGCCAGCAGCGTGGCGCCCGAGAGCGAACTGGCCTTGGGCAGGTAGGCCAGCGGCGCGCGGATTTCGTCCACCACCGGATGCACCATTTGTTCGGCTTCGTCCTTGACGACGAACAGCCGCAGTCGCAGGCCGCTTTGTTCGAGCTGATGGATTTCGTGCGCAATGAAAGTCTCGGACAGGCGCGGAAAGCCGTTCATCACATAGGCCACGCTGCCCATCGCCGGCATCGGGCTGCGGGCCGGCATCACGTCCGTCGCATGCCAGCGGTTCACATGTGCACTCATTCGGCCCCCAAAGGCGTTGGCAGCGCGTGGTCGATGGCGGCGGGCGCGGCCGCGTGCGCTTGCTGCAGCAGCGCGCACAAGAGGCGCAGGTTGAGGTCGTTGTCGAAGCGCTCGGTCACGCTGGCGCGCGCCCGGCAACCCAGCTCGGCGCACAGGGCGGGCTGGCGCAGCAGCCGCGTGATGGCCGCGGCCAGTGCGGCCGGCGCGTCGGGCTCGACCAGCAGGCCGCTGTGCTCTGCCTCGACCAGCTCGGGGATGCCCGAGACGCGCGTGGCCACCACCGGCAGCCCCATCGCCATGGCTTCGAGCAGCACATTGGGGATGCCGTCGCGGTCGCCGTCGGCGGCGATGCGCGAAGGCTGCACATAGACCGCCGCGCGCGCGTAGCGTTCGATGACCTGCTCGCGCGCCAGCTTGCCCACCAGCCGCACCTGACCAGCCAGGCCCAGGCGCTCGATCTGCGCCTGCAGCGCGGCCTGCTCTTCGCCGTAACCCACGATCTCGCAGGCGTAGGCCTGGCCCTGGCTGCGCAGCACCGCGCAGGCGTCGATGAGGGTATCCAGGCCCTTCTTGGCGCGCAAGCGGCCCACGCTCACGATCAGTGGCACGGCGGTGGGCAACAGGCGCTGCCGCGGGTGGAACAGCGCGTGGTCGACGCCGTGGTACATGCGGTGCACGGCAGCCTGCGGCGCAGCGGCAGCGAGCACCTGGCGGTTGGCCTCGGTGCAGGTGACGGTGAAGCTTGCAGCGTGCAGCTTGCGGCGCAGCTCGCCCACTGCGGACAGGTAGATATCCTTGGCGTGCGCCGAGATCGAGAACGGCAGCGCCAGCAGTCGCGCCACCAGCGTGGCGATATCGGCCGGCGCCGAGATGAAATGGCTGTGCAGGTGCTGCACGCCGTCGTCGCGCAGCCGCACGGCCAGCCAGCCGGCGCGCACAAAGTCGCGCAGGCCCGGCCGGCCGCGGCCCAGCGCATGCGCCAGTGTGCCCAGGTAGCGCAGCGGCGCGGCGGCGAGCAGGCGCGCGTGGCTGACGGCATGGCGTGCCAATGTGCCGTGCCCGAACGTCGGCACCACCACCAGCGGCGCACGCACGCGCGCCACCGCCGGGTGGGTGATGGCGTCGGTGGCCGGCGCCAGCGCGTACAGGCGCAGCGCCAGGCCCAGGCGCTCCAGGCCGAGGATCTCTTCGAGGATGAAGGTCTCCGACAGCTTGGGGTAGATCTTGACTAGGACGCCGAGGGGGCGACGCTGGTCGAAGCGTGTCGGATCCATGGCGAGTCCTGGTTTTTCGCTGCATAGCGCGCTGGCGCGCGCTGGGTGCCGTGGGCCGGCGCGGGCCGTTGGCCTTTGGCGGTGCTGGTGATGTGGCTGGCGTGGTCGGCGTGGCTGGTGGCCGGGGCCAGGCCGATGTGCTCGAAGATCGCCGCCGTGCAGCGCTGCAAGCCGTCGAGCGACTTCAGGCGCGACTGCGTGGTGTGCGCTGCGCCGGCGGCCAGCTCGGTCAGCACCGCATCCATCAGCGCGGCCGGGGTCAGCCGGTCCGGGTGCACCATGTGCAGCAGCCCCAGCGCCGACATGCGCTGGGCGCGCAGGCATTGCTCCTGGCCGGGCTTGATGCGCGGCACCACCACCGCGCGCTTGCGCAGCGTGAGCAGTTCGCACACCGTGTTGTAGCCGCCCATCGCCACCACCACGTCGGCAGCGGCCATGAGCGACATCATGTCGTCGCTGAAGTCCTGCACGCTGACCTGCGGCAGCGCCGCCGCGGCCTGCTTGAGGGCGCCGCGCTGGGCATCGGCCAGCTCGGGCCCGCAGACGAGTTGCATGCGCGGGCGCTGCGCCGCCGGCAGGGCGGCCAGCCCGGCCAGGCTGGCGGCGATCAGGCTGTGGCCGTCTTCGCCGCCACCCGGCGTGACCAGCACCAGCGGCTGGCTGTCGTCGACACCCAATTCGCGTCTTGCCTGGGCGCGCGGCACGCGCCCGGGTTCACGCGCGATATAGCCGCAGAAGGTGACCTTGGCGGCGGCGAAGGGTGGAAACTGGTATTCGCGGCGCAGGTCGAAAACCTCGGGCGTGCCGACCACCAGCACTTCGTCGTAGTAGGCCTCGATGGCTTCGAAGCAGCCGTTCTTGCGCCACACGCGGGTGGTCTCCTCGGCGCTGTCGAGGATGTCGCGCAGCAGCAGCACGAGCTTGGGTTTGACGGCGCTGGATTGCAGCGCCACCAGCGCGCCCGAGAGTTCGTCCTCGACGCCGAAGGGCTTCTTGTCGACCAGGATCAGGTCGGGCGCGAAATCGGTGATGGCGCTGCGGATCAGGTTGGCGCGCAGCCGCACGGTGGCGTCCAGCGAGAGGTCCAGAAAGCGCGCGCCGTAGCGGCCTTCGGTATTGCGCGACAGGCAGGGCAGCTTGACATAGTCGATGCGCGGCGGGATACGAAAGGCGTGCAGCATCGGGCTGCCGGTGATGACCAGCACCGAGACTTCGCTCGACGACTGCACCAGGTGGCGCGCCACTTCGAGCATGCGACGGATATTGCCCAGGCCAAAGGTATCGTGCGAATAGATCAGTACGCGCTTCATGCCGCTCTTCCCCCATGCGCCGGCGCACCGCTGGCCGACTCAGGAGACAGAGCGCCGTGGCGGCGCCGAAATACAAGCGGGATGGAAACCCGCGGGCCGCCTCGATTCAGGCGTGCACCGGGCTTGGCGCGCAGGCGGCGCCACGCTGCGGGCGCAGCAGAAGGAGCAGCAGCCCCGCGGCAGCGAAGTTCTGCCGCATGCTGCGCTCGATATGCCGATCGGTGGCGCTGGTGGCGAGCAAGAAGACGAGCAAGAAGGCGAGCATGAAGACCAGCGTCAGCACCGGCACCAGCAAGCCGGCCGGGGTCACGAGTCCCTTGATCCACCGAGGGGTGTCAACCCAATACTGTTGCTTTAGATGGATTCTGGCCCACAATCAGCGCCGACGCAACCCGACGGC
>CXWL01017869.1_pt1 | contig 18341 bp, 16 predicted proteins | sample 590931 | NCBI WGS metagenome assembly CXWL01 (sample SAMEA3498368, study PRJEB10139) | groundwater metagenome | biome: water well; material: biofilm material | place: Germany | collected 2015-04-27 | reverse complement strand
GTATGTGGACATCTTATAATTTTGCACTATTTCTAAGGCGTTGAGTTGTGTAGATACCTATGATCGTACCTGGAAAACCTGGTGATGATTTAACACCCGGCACATTGAATAGCATACTCAAACAAGCAAAACTAAAGGAGTAACCCATGCGTTACGCAATCGTTGTCGAAAAAGCAGCAAATAACTACTCAGCCTATGTACCCGATTTGCCAGGCTGCATTGCGACTGGCTATACCATTGAGGAAACTGAGCGAGAAATTCGTGAAGCAATCGAATTTCATATCGAAGGAATGATTGAAGATGGTTTGCCTATACCACAACCAACAAGTATCGTTCAACATATTGAAATCGCTGCTTGGGTAATGAGATAACACAAGTCACGCAAGTCACGGGCAGGTCTTGTTTTTTGCCTAAATCCAAACACTGCGTGATCGTCAAGTGAATTTATGAAATATCCGGGTTAATGCCTCTTCGATTTCTTTCATCCACCCAATTGACTCCCCTCTTTTCTCCCGAGCTATATTAATCAACCGCAGATTCCGTGCGGTGGTTTCCGGTTCCCACGACTCCCGCACAACGGTAAGGGCATCTGTCAGAGCGCTAAAAGCGGCATCCTTATCTTTTGCGAGTACTGCGAGTTCCAGACGCGTGGCGTAATCCCAATAATCAGGCTTACCCGCAGCAATGCGACGTTCAACGGCGTAGACGACTACGGGTAATATTTTTTCACGACGAGCATCGGGTGGTTCAGACAACTCCATGAGTGTGACCGCATTGATACCGGGATAGGCATCGCGCCAATCCGCTTCAAAGCCTTTCAGATAAGCTTCAATGGCTTTTTTGATCAATCCTCTGGCAAGCAGGGTTTCACTGGCTTTGGCAGCAGTTTCCCAGCGATCTTTGTAAGTACGGCCTAGAATGCTGTAGGTTTCACTGCTTGGACCACGCCTGGCGATCAAGTCAAGTAGTACGCTTTCTGCTTCGTCACCACGATTTGCGCGGTTCAAAGCAAGTCCTAGTTGTTCCTGTACCATCACGGTGGCGGCGAGGGGTAGTGACATCTTCGGCACGAGATCGATCATCTCCTGCCAGCCCTTGACTGCCCGGTAGGATAGCAACAAATCAATTACCACACCTGATTCTGTATCTGCGATCTTTGCCTGCTGGCCAAGTTCTTGTTCAACCGCACGCACAGCGTCCAGGTTCTGCCGGCGTGCATCTGCTAAGCGCTTCTTGATCTGCTCCGAATACCTGACCTGGTCACGGAACACATCTGTTTTGAGACGCTGGATGCCTGGATAAGCATCAACGAGCTGATAGAGGGGACTGCCGGTCAGGTGTTTGCGTGCTTCATGGAGTCGTTCTGCTAGTACGGAGGTCATTGCCGCAATATTGCCGGGTTTGCCGTCCGCGCTGATCTCATAAGGTATGCTGCGCAGCGACGCGACATCGAAAGAAAGTTGACTGGTATCCTTGGCGAAAAGTAACACTGTAGAAGCTGGCCGCATGGCGTGACGTAACCCCAATTCGTAGAAAACGTTGGCATTCGCTGTAGTGAGATCGGCGATAGCGTATTCGCACAGGATAAGCCGTTCGAACATCGGTTTGTGGATGATGCCCCCGGCCATTTCTTTGTCAGCTCGCAAAGGCTCAAGTTCGGCGGCTTTGATTGCCGGTTCGATCAGATCATCATAGATTGCATCAAAATCAATGATCTTGCCAGAAGCCGTCGGTTTCTTCCCAAGTGGCATCAGTACAAAACAGAGTGGTTTAGCCATAATTTTCCCCCAAGAAAATGATTTAGGAGTCAGTATTTCTTATTGAGAAAATACTGTTAACCCGGGTGTTTCATACACCCATCTGAGCAAAATCTTTCCTATTAATCAAAAGGCAAGTGAGAGTGCGTGTCAATTTATGAAATATCCTGGTTAGTCATCATCAAGAAAAACAAATGAGTGTTTGCGCAGAATCTGATCGCCAGAAATTCAGCGAAACATGAGTAGATTGACTACACAAGATCCCATTTTATTATAGGGAATTACTATACAACCAGCAAAATTAGTTTTAACCTAGCCCGGATATTTCATGAAATATCCGGGTTAGAATGAAATACAACACAATGTCATTTTGTTACACACAGATGCTACATTTCTGATCATGCCGCCCATCAAAAAACCGTTACAATTAGTCAGCCTTATCATAGCAGCGAGTGCAATCGCGCTGGCCAGTTGGTATTTCACCCGGCCCAAGCCGCTGAAAGTGGATCTAGCCACCATAGCAACAGGCAATGTGGAAGCAACGATTGTCAACACGCGCGCGGGAACTATCAAATCCTGCCAACGATCCAATCTCGCCCCCGCTTCTGGAGGACAGATCGCCAAAATTCGGGTAAAAGAAGGGGATCGTGTACAAAAGGGCCAGATTTTGTTGGAACTATGGAATCTGGATCTACAGGCCCAGCGTGAACTGGCACAGCGGCAACTGACCATGTCGCAGGAACGCCGCCGTGAAACCTGTATTCTGGCGGAAAACGCCCGGCGCGAATCGATACGCACACAACAGTTGGTTGAAAAAGGCTTTGTCAGCTCACAGCGCGCCGAAGATGCCGATGCCAATGCGCGCGCCCGGCAAGCCAGTTGCGATGCAGCCATCTCCGATATCAAGCGCGCTGAAGCACAAATTCGTATAGCCCAGGCCGGAATCGATCGAACTGTCATCACTGCACCTTTTTCGGGTGTCATTGCGCATATCAGCGGTGAGCTGGGCGAATTCACCACGCCTTCGCCCCCCGGCATTCCGACACCGCCTACGATTGATCTGATCGACGATACTTGTCTATATGTTACTGCGCCGATGGATGAAGTTGATGCGCCCAAAATCAAGATAGGGCAAGAAGCGCGCATTACTTTGGATGCCATGCCGGAAAAAATTTTCCCCGGAAAAATCCGGCGCATTGCACCTTATGTGACTGAAATTGAGAAACAGGCCCGCACCGTGGATATCGAAGTGGACTTTCAGCAAATTCCGGCGGATACCTTGCTGGTGGGCTACAGCGCTGATGTCGAGGTTGTTCTTGAACGCAAAGACAACGTCTTGCGCATTCCCACACAAGCCATACGGCAAAATAACAAGATCTGGGTGGTTGACGCTGAAAACCGGTTAACAGAACAGCAATTGGAAACCGGTCTCAGCAACTGGAGCTTCACCGAAATCCGCAGTGGTTTAAAAGAAGGCAATCAAGTCCTGATTTCATTTGATCAGGACGAAATCAAAGCCGGTGTTGCCGTGCAACCAAAAAACCGATGATCCGCCTCACAGCCATTACTCGCACATTCCATATGGGTGATCAAGCGGTCTATGCATTGAATAACATCAATTTGCATATCGCTTCGGGTGAGTATGTTTCTATCATGGGACCTTCAGGTTCTGGAAAATCAACACTGTTAAATATTATTGGTTTACTGGATAAACCCGACAGTGGTGTCTATGAATTGGATAGCAAACTGATTACTGATCTATCGGAAACGGAACAAGCTCAAGTTCGACGTGAAAAAATTGGTTTTGTTTTCCAATCATTCCATCTTGTTCCTCGCTTGACGGCCGCAGAAAATATTGAATTACCTTTAATCTTAAGCGGCGTGCCGCCTGCGCAACGGCAAATACGCGTTAATGGTGCCTTACAAGCATTTGAGCTTAAACAGCGTGCCCATCATCGACCCGCTGAACTTTCCGGTGGACAACGCCAGCGTGTGGCGATTGCACGTGCAACGATTATGCAACCCAGCGTCATTCTGGCGGATGAACCTACTGGCAATCTAGACCATCAAATAGGCGCTGAAGTGATGTTATTATTGGAAAATCTGTACAAAACCGGAACGACACTGATCGTAGTCACCCATGATCGTGAATTGGGTGCCCGCGCACATCGCCAAATCGCGATGCGAGATGGAATGATATTGACTGATCACGCGCATGACACTGATTGATACGCTACAGACTTCCTTTAAAACAGTGGTGAGCTATCGTATCCGCTCACTGCTGATTATACTGGCCATGGCACTGGGTGTGGCTGCTGTGGTTGTTCTAACGTCTTTAGGCGAGGGGGCCAGACGCTATGTGATCAACCAATTTTCTTCCATCGGCACCAATTTATTGGTTGTCCTGCCAGGTCGCGCAGAAACTTCAGGCGCATTTCCGGGCGCAATATTGGGTCAAACACCCCGTGATTTAACCTTAAAAGATGCCCAATTGCTGGGCCGGTTACCGCAAGTCAAACGCTATGCGCCGCTCAATGTCGGTGCCGCTGAGCTGTCAGCCGCCAATCGTCTGCGTGAAGTGACGGTTCTGGGCAGCAGCGCCAACTTGATACCCATCCGGCACATGAAGCTGGCGCAGGGAAGTTTCCTGGCTCATGGTTCTGCTCAAAGCGCTCAGATAGTTTTAGGTGCAAAACTAGCGAATGATTTCTTTCCCCACAGTCAAGCCATTGGACGGCGTGTTCGGCTCGGTGATAGCCGGTTTTTAGTATCTGGCGTTCTGGCAGCGCAAGGCGAATCAATGGGTTTCAATACCGATGAAATTGTTATTATTCCCATTGATTATGCACAGGCATTGTTTAATACCACGTCGTTATTTCGCATCCTGGTTGAAGCGAAAAGCCATCGTGAGATTGATTCCACCAAGCAAGCCATATTAGAGACCTTGAAGCAGAGTCATGATGGTGAAGATGATAATACAGTCATTACGCAAGATGCCATACTCGCGACCTTTGATCGAATTCTGCGCGCCTTAACTTTGGCAGTAGCCGGTATTGCAGCCATCAGCTTAATTGTCGCCGGCATTTTAGTTATGAATGTTATGCTGGTTGCCGTTAACCAACGCACTGCGGAGATTGGTCTTTTGAAAGCAATCGGTGCAACATCGACCGATATACGCCGCTTATTCTTTGCTGAAGCAGTATGGCTATCGCTGGCTGGCGCTATTTTTGGATTCCTAATGGGGCAATTTGGCAGTCTGTTACTGCGATTAGCTTATCCACAGCTTCCTGCATGGGCGCCTGCCTGGGCTTCTATCGCGGGCATCATTGTCGCGCTGGTAACAGGTATTCTGGCTAGCTTGCTACCCGCCAGCCAAGCTGCACGGTTAGATGCAGTGAAAGCACTGGGGAAAAAATGAACACGATCGACACCTTCCATTTTGCCTTCCGTTCATTAACGGCGCATCGTTTACGTACCATTTTATCGGCTTCGGGTATTGCCATCGGTATCGCAGCGGTCATTCTCCTTACCGCTATTGGTGACGGCATTCAACGTTTTGTGTTGTCTGAATTTACTCAGTTTGGAACCAATATTATCAATATTACCCCTGGAAAAATTAATACCCATGGCGGTTCATTAGGTGCCATCGGCAGCGCACGATTACTAACGATAGAAGATGCCATGGCGCTGAAACAAAGCCGATATGCTCAATATACCAATGCCAATGTCGTAGGAAATGCAGAAATACGTGCTCAAGGCCGCAGCAGGCGTGTAACCCTCTATGGCCAAGGGCCTGATTTCGCACAAGCCTTTAACATGCAAGTTGCTGTAGGGCAATTTCTGCCCGCTGATGATCCACGTAATCCACGTGCGTACGTCGTTCTTGGTTCAAAAGTGCGCACTGAATTATTTGGTGATACCAATCCTCTGGGGGCCCTATTACAAGCAGGTGGTTCACGCTTTCGTGTCATTGGTGTTATGGCTTCAAAAGGCCAGGTGTTAGGCTTTGATCTGGATGACACTGTTTTCATACCCACTACCCGAGCATTGGAAGTGTTCAATCGACAGGGTGTTATGGAAATTAATTTCTCATATCCGCCCGATGCACCGATACAAGCTGTGATAGACGATATTCATCGTATCCTTGTCGCACGGCATGGACGTGAAGACTTCACCATTACGCCTCAAAAACAAATGCTGAGTACATTGACGACCATATTGGATGTATTAAAGTTTGCAGTTGCTGTATTGGGAGGAATTTCCTTACTGGTTGGTGCAGTTGGCATGGTCACACTCATGCATATCGCTGTTTCTGAACGTGTATCAGAAATTGGCCTACTCACCGCATTAGGTGCAACACGAGCACGTATCCGCATTTTGTTTCTGCTGGAATCCATTGCACTTTCTACAATGGGAGGTCTAGCAGGATTAATATTGGGAGCAAGTATCGCATGGCTACTAAAAATTCTGATCAGTAACCTACCTGTTAATATTCCTTGGGATTATGTACTCGCTGCCTTGTGTTTATCCCTATTGATTGGTCTTGCGGCAGGTGTGATACCTGCAATGCGTGCTGCAAAATTAAATCCTGTTGATGCTTTACGAACAGAATAAGAATAGCCCAGTTTCTTGCCTTGGTATATTTCATCCATCGCAATGCGTTTGATCTTGGCTAATTTCGGCAGCCGATAACGTTTAGTCAGATTGCTCTTCTGTATTCCTTTAACCAGATCCCGGCTTACCCCAAGGTGACGGGATGGTCATATGCCTGGAGAGGTCCAAAACCAATCTTTCGAAAGCACGTGTATGGCGCTTATGCTCATCGGAAAACTGTATCTTTACCTGACGTACTACCTGGCATCGGATGCATTCTACCCTCTGAACGGGAAGATCAATATAGACTGCTTTTTGACCTATCGGTACTGTGCGAAAGCGTCGAACCGACTTTCCTCGACAATGTACATCACGGCTTTTACATACCGGGCACCTCAATCGCCAACCATCTGCCTGCATTGCAACAATTATGATGCCGTGTTTCAACGTTACCTTAAAAATAAGTTAGAATAGGCTTTTTAGAAAATTTTATCGGGAGTTCATGAATGTCAATGGCTGATCGTGACGGTGTAATCTGGTATGACGGGAAAATGGTTCCCTGGCGGGATGCCAATACACATGTCTTAACCCATACCCTGCATTATGGATTGGGTGTTTTTGAAGGGCTGCGAGCTTATGAAACTGCACAAGGGCCAGCGATATTTCGTTTACAGGAACATACCGACCGTTTATTTAATTCGGCGCATATTTTTATGATGAAAATGCCTTATGACAAGGCTACCTTGATGCAAGCCCAATGTGATGTGGTCAAACAAAATAAACTGACTTCCGGTTATATCCGGCCCATTGCTTTCTATGGCGCTGAAGCCATGGGGCTTTCTGCCAAAACTCTTTCCACACATGTTGCCATCGCAGCCTGGCCATGGGGTACTTATCTGGGCCCTGAGAGTCTTGAAAATGGTATTCGAGTTAAAACTTCCTCTTTCACAAGACACCATGTCAACATTAATATGTGCCGCGCTAAATCGGTAACGACATATGCCAACTCAATCCTGGCGCATCAGGAAGTTGCTTTGAATGGGTACGACGAAGCTTTGTTACTGGATGTCGAAGGATATGTGGCCGAGGGATCCGGGGAGAATATTTTTATCATTAAGAAAGGTAATATTTATACACCTGACTTAACTTCATGTCTGGAAGGAATTACCCGCGCATCCGTTATTGAACTAGCGGCAGAAATTGGTATTCCAGTCATAGAAAAACGTATTACCCGCGACGAAATTTATTGTGCTGATGAGGCATTCTTCACGGGCACAGCGGCTGAAGTCACACCCATTCGAGAACTGGATAACCGCATCATTGGAGGCGGCAAACGCGGACCGGTCACCACGCAAATACAAACCTTATTCTTTGATTGCGTCAAAGGCAGAGCTAACAATCACGCCGGCTGGCTTACCTTTGTTTAACCTGGAAACCGCAGTTGACCGCTCAAATAGATATTTAATAGCATGATTCTAATTAATTCTTTCATGTTTGACCTTCTCACCCATTGGGTGAATCCGCCACGAGGTAAATTACACGGTTTTTTGGATGCATGGCAGCGTTGCAACTTCTTGAAATGGAATAACCATTTCGCGTCGTTGCGCCTTGCCCTGTACCCAAAAAACCATACACTTCACCTCGCCCAACTACGGTTTCCAGGTTTAATAAAGCCACATTGGAGCTACTTTTATGAATCAACAAACAGATAACAAAGCACGTGAAATCGAAATTACAACCGATGATTTGCCATTGCATTGCCCCACTCCTTCCATGATTTTGTGGAATTCACATCCGCGAGTTTTTCTTCCGATAGAAGCAACGGGTGAAGCATTATGTCCCTATTGTGGGACACATTACACACTCAAGGGCGGCGCTGTGGCAGGACATCATTAAAGCTTCCTGATTTTTAAGGAGGACCAAATCCTATAGTGACCAATAACTATTTCCCCTGTTTTATCGACAATCGACAATTACTCTTACTGATCAATTAAATTATGCTTGAAATTCCTCATGAAATTTTCAAGGCTTATGACATTCGTGGCATTGTTGGTAAAACAATAACGGTTGATACTGTTGAAGCAATTGGACATGCCATTGGCTCCGAAGCACGCGCAAGGAATCTGACGTCAATAGTCATCGGTCGTGATGGCCGGTTATCAGGGATTGAGCTATCCCATGCACTCGCTCGCGGCATCCGGAAAAGCGGCATTCATGTTGTTGATGCTGGAATGGTAGCCACCCCAATGCTCTATTTTGCCGCACATGAATTAAGTCAGTATTCCGGGGTCATGGTTACCGGCAGTCATAATCCGCCCGAATACAATGGATTTAAAATTGTTCTGGAGGGTGAAACCTTAGCTGCAGACTCCATCCAGGCACTCCGTTTACGCATAGAAAATAACGATCTGATTCATGGTACAGGCAATTATTCTGAGCACAATATCGTCAATGCTTATCTTGAGCGAATCACGCGTGACATCCATCTGACTCGCCCCATCAAAATTGTTGTTGATTGCGGTAATGGTGTGGCTGGCGCATTTGCACCAGTGCTCTACCGTCGCCTGGGTTGTGAAGTGATTGAATTATTCTGTGAGGTGGATGGGGCTTTTCCCAATCACCATCCCGATCCATCGGTGCCAGACAATCTGCGCGATGTCATTCAAACACTTAAAACAACCGATGCAGAAATTGGACTGGCATTTGATGGCGATGGTGATCGTCTCGGTGTTGTTACTAAAGATGGCACCATCATTTATCCTGATCGCCAGTTAATGTTATTTGCAGCCGATGGTTTGTCCAGAAATCCCGGTGGAAAAATCATTTTTGATGTGAAATGCACCCGTAACCTGGCACCCTGGATTAGTCAACATGGCGGCATACCGATTATGTGGAAGACAGGTCACTCTTTCATCAAAGCCAAACTCAATGAATCGAAAGCCTTATTAGCGGGTGAAATGAGCGGTCATTTATTTTTCAGGGAACGCTGGTACGGTTTTGATGATGGCTTATATGCGGGTGCGCGACTATTAGAGTTACTGAGTCACCAGGCAGATATCAGTGCGGCACTCAATAATCTGCCTGACAGCATTAATACGCCGGAACTACAAGCTCGTGTTGCAGAAGGTGAAAACCACACACTCATTGCACAGCTACAGCAAAATGCAGTTTTCAATAACCCGCAACAAATCATTACCATTGATGGATTACGGGTGGAATACAGTGATGGTTTTGGCTTGGTACGTGCCTCTAATACCACGCCTGTTATTGTGTTACGCTTTGAAGCCGATTCATTACCGGCATTGAAACGTATTCAGGAAGATTTCCGGCATAATATTTTGCAGGCCAAGCCAGATGCTGATCTACCTTTTTAGCCCAAAATAGCACTTCCGGCATATCATGATAATAGCCATAGCCCAGATGAATTGCACAGTGGGTGACATCCCCGGTAATGCTGCAAAGATACTGGATGCTGTAAAGCAGGCAAAACAAGCTGGAGCCGAGTTAGTAATAACCCCCGAATTAGCTTTATCCGGATACCCGCCCGCCGATTTATTATTACGCGAAACTTTCTGTCAATCCTGTAACGATGCGCTGACAAATTTGGTAAAAGCGATTGATGGTATAACATTAATTGTTGGCCATCCCGGTTTACAGGAAGGAAAGCTTTTTAATGCTGCTTCAGTGATTCAACACGGCAAAATCATTCACACCTATTACAAGAGAATTCTTAATAAAACGGCCTTCTTTAACGAATCTTATTACTTTGATACCGGCTCTGAACCATGCGTTTTTGAACTGGCCGGAATTAAATTTGGTATTTATATTTGCGCTGATTTCTGGTCAGGCAATCTATCCATTGAAGTTAATCGTTCTGATTTTGATATTTTATTAGTCCTCAATGCTTCGGCTTACCATATCAATAAGCAAGTCTCACGCTATCAGATCACACACCAATTTATTGAACATACTGGCATCTCCGTTATCCATACCAATCTGGTGGGTGGACAAGATGAGCTGGTTTTTGATGGCGCTTCTTTTGTCATGAATCAACAAGGAGAATTAACCCATCAACTCGGCGAATTTGTTGAAGCTATTGAATTGATTGATATTCAGAACAATCAACCAACAAAAGGTAAACTAGCAGCTCCACAGTCTCCTGTCGCCAGCATCTATCAGGCTTTATGTTTAGGGGTTAAAGACTATATTCGCAAAAATAGCTTCCCTGGTGCTCTTTTAGGTCTTTCGGGTGGCGTAGATTCAGCTCTGACACTGGCTATTGCGGTGGATGCATTGGGTGCAGACAAGGTTAAAACCGTCATGATGCCTTCTCAGTACACAGCCAGTATCAGTCTGGATGATGCCAATGAAATGGTTGAGTTATTGGGTGTCAAGCATTATGAGTGTAGTATCCAATCATTATTGGATCAGTATCTGTTAAAAATCGAAACTGATTTTCAAATTTCTCCGGACCCCACAGGGAGCAGCACTATGCCGGAGAACTTGCAAGCCCGCATACGGGGCGCCTTATTGATGGCACTCTCGAACCAATCAGGTTCGATTGTGCTGACTACGGGTAACAAATCTGAGATGGCGGTTGGCTATTGCACGCTGTATGGTGACATGGCAGGTGGCTTCGCAGTATTAAAAGATGTCAGTAAAACCATGGTTTATCAGCTTTGTGAATATCGGAATCAAATGAGTCGAGTCATTCCTGAGCGCATTATTCAACGTGCTCCATCGGCTGAATTACGACCTGATCAAACGGATCAGGATACTTTACCGCCCTACGAAATTTTAGATGCGATTATCGAGGCTTATGTAGAAAAGAACTTTTCACCGGCTGAAATTATCGCCTTGAATTACAAAGAATCCGATGTAAAAAAAGTCATTCATTTAATTCATATGAACGAGTATAAGCGTCGTCAGGCTCCTCCAGGCATCCGTATTACCCATTGCGATTTTGGCACAGTATGGCATTACCCCATTACGTCCAGTTATAAAACCTGGTCTGCAATCCAAAGATGAACAGGGCCGGTGGAACTTGAATCAACAATAGATATCCTATTGTCATGAATTTAATTGTCTTGATAATTACGCTATCGATCCTGTTTCCAGCAAATATTTATGCACACGAATTACCTGATTTGGGTGATGTGTCGCAAGCCACCATCACACCTCGTCAGGAACGTCAAATTGGCTTACAAATCATGCGCCAGATTCGCGCAGATCCTAGCTATCTGGATGATCCTGAGATAGCCAGTTATCTCAATAATCTCGGTCACAAATTAACCTCCAACTCAGATGAAGCCAGTGCAGATCAATCGTTTGAATTTTTTGCAATACAAGACTCATCCATCAATGCGTTCGCTTTACCGGGCGGATTCATGGGATTTAATAGTGGTCTTATCATCGCCGCACAAAGTGAATCAGAACTGGCTGCTGTTATGTCACATGAAATTGCACATGTGACACAAAAACACTTGGCACGCATGATTTCCGGACAAAAATTTGACCTGGTTAAGTCATTGGCTGCACTTGCCGTCGCCATTATTGCGGCTCGCTCTAATCCTCAAGCGAGTCAGGCTATATTGGTTGCTTCACAAGCCAGCGCTATTCAGTCAAAACTGGATTTTACCCGTAAGCATGAAAAGGAAGCAGATCGTATTGGTTTAGGTATTTTGCTTGATGCGGGATTCGATCCTCAAGGTATGCCTGCTTTTTTTGAACGATTACAAAAAGCTGGGCGATTCCATGAAAATGGTGCTCCTTCTTACTTACGTACTCACCCTATCACTTTTGAGCGTATAGCAGATATCCAGAATCGCACTCGCGAAATGCCTTACCGTCAAGTTCCGGATAGCATCGATTTTTTACTGGTACGTGCCAAGTTACGTGCTCTACAGGGAAAACCTCAAGAGGCGGTGGCACAATTCAAATCCCGTTTAAATGAAAAACGTTATACCAATGAAGCAGTTGAACGCTATGGTTATATCCATGCTTTATTACGGGACAAAAAATATAAACAGGCAAGTGGTGAACTGACTCACTTATATCAAATGTTACAAACTGATTCTTCTGCACCTGTTTTGACCGATCATCTATTGGGTAAGACAGTACGTGTTGAATATAAAAATGTGATAGCCGGAGCCATGATTGAAACACTTGCGGCAAGTGTAAAGCTTGCTAATGGAAAGACTACTGAAGCATTCAATGCCTATAAGAATGCATTAAAGATTTATCCACAACACCGTGCACTAATCCATGGGTATGCCCAATCTTTAATACAAAACAAGCAGATTGAAACAGCACTTGAATTTATTAACAAACAATTACAACTTATTCCAAATGATCCTCAACTGTTTAGCTTACAGGCCCAAAGCTATGCCTTATTAGGTGATAAAATGCTCAAGCACCGTGCACAAGCTGAGGTTTATTTTCTAAAGGGCCACTATGCAGGCGCTATTGATCAATTACAAACAGCACTTCAGAATGATAATGGAAATTTTTATCAGTTGTCCAGTGTTGAAGCACGCTTAAAACAAATACAAACACTGCAGGCAGAGGAAGAGAAAGAAAAATAGAAAATTGCCATTGATTTTGGAAAAACCTCGCCAATACACTAACCGGACATTCTCAGTGAGTATTAGTCTATTGATTACCATTAATCCAGGATTGCATCTAATCAAGCCTCTCTAAATGTTTACTTTTAGCGTCAAACGAATTGCTATTATTTTATTTCTGATTTCGGTCACTGCTGTCTATTGGAGTAGCAGCCAAAAGAATGAATCTAAAGGAGATCAATATAGAACCCGGACTATTGAACGTGGAGACATTGTGCAAACTATCTCTGCCAACGGCACGCTTACGCCCGTCGTATTGGTCAATGTTGGCACGCAAGTATCCGGTACTGTTGCAAAATTGTATGCAGACTTTAACGATCAAGTACAAATTGGCCAGGTGTTAGCGGAACTGGACCCTGCCTTATTACAGGCACAATTACAACAATCCAAAGCGAATCTTCTCAATGCGCAAGCCACATTAAGAATTGCTGATAGCAAATTAAAACGCAATCATATTCTCAAAGAAAAGGGATTCATCTCGCCTGAGGCCATGGAGATTATTGAACAGGAATTGGAAGCAGCACAGGCACAACTTGCAATCAGTAAGTCTCAAATCGAACGTGATCAAGCTAACCTCAATTACAGTGTTATTCGATCACCCATATCCGGCGTAGTCATTGCACGAGATATCGACATTGGGCAAACTGTAGCTGCAAATTTTCAAACACCTGTCCTGTTTCAAATAGCCAAAGATCTTCGACAAATGCAAATTAACATTAGTGTCGCTGAAGCAGATATTGGTCAGTTACATATTGGTCAGTCAATTAACTTTACCGTCGATGCTTTTCAGCAGCGTAAATTTACCGGCACAGTCAAACAAGTTCGACTCAATCCAACGATTCAAGAGAACGTCGTCACCTATAATGTAGTTGCAATGGTTGATAATGATGATGGGGCTTTATTACCCGGCATGACCGCTAATATACATTTTATTGTCATGCAAAAAAATGATGTCTTACGTGTACCCAATGCAGCTTTACGTTATCAACCCTCAGATATTGATTTAAACGAAGGTAACAAAACAACAAAATCACCCCATCAATCGGCACTGTATCATTTGTCAGAAGGCAGGCCAGCATCTGTCAGCGTCACCATCGGTATTTCTGACGGCAATTTCACTGAAATTGTTCAAGGTTCGATTCAGGCAGGTGATAAAGTGATTATTAGTGAAATTATCGATAAAAAAGAATCCGAAAGTAAGTTCAAATTAAGAATATTCTGATGCCATCGATCCAGATAAATCACTCTACCAGCCCGCTCATTAGCATAGAGAATCTTTGTAAAAGCTATAGTCTGGAAGATACCAATGGCAAAACCATCACGAATCAGGTTTTATTTGACATCAACCTGACCATCAACCAGGGTGAGTTTGTTGCCATTATGGGACATTCCGGATCAGGCAAATCCACTCTGATGAACATACTGGGCTGTCTCGATACACCCACTAGTGGATCTTACTGGCTATCGGAGAAAAATGTTGCTGCTCTTTCTGGCGACGAACTCGCACGTATCCGTAATCGCAGTATCGGTTTCGTATTTCAGGGATTCAATTTGCTGAAACGTATGACCGCACTGGATAATGTGGCAACCCCACTACTTTATGCCGGTATCAATCGTTCCAATAGTCGCAAGCAAGCATTAGAACTCCTTCGTCGTACTGGATTGGAAAATTTTGCCATGCACCAACCCAATCAGCTTTCGGGTGGCCAACAACAGCGTGTCGCAATCAGCCGTGCATTGATCAATCAGCCACCATTAATTCTTGCCGATGAACCCACAGGAAATCTGGATTCACAAACCAGTCGTGAGATCATGTCATTATTCGAACAACTCAACAGGGATCAAGGTATTACGATCGTACTGGTAACGCATGAAGATGATATCGCAGCTTATGCAAGACGCTTAATTCGCCTAAAGGATGGGCATATCATTGTTGATAAGAACAACCATGCTGAGGCAATTTTTAGATAAGCTTGCATGATCTCATTCAGCCTAATCGCAGTTCCCGATTTTAATCTGACCAATGATTGATCTCTACTGACACCATGAATCTATTTGCAATTATCGGTGAAGCATTGCGTGCCTTGCGTCAAAATCGCCTGCGTTCAGGACTCACTATGCTGGGCATGATCATCGGAGTAGCGGCCGTTGTTTTGATGTTATCCATTGGTCAAGGCGCTCAAACTAAAATCAATCAAACCATCGTTGAGATGGGCAGTAATCTATTTATCGTCGTTCCAGGCGCCACATCGTCAGGCGGATTTAGTTTTGGCAGTGGCAGCGTCAAAACCTTAACAATCCATGATGCGCAAGCGATTGCAGAATTACCATCCATCAGTGCCACTGCACCTGTCACTACCGGCACGGTACAACTCAATTATGCCATCAAGAATTGGAGCACCATCATCACAGGCACCACGCCAAATTACTTTAAGGTGGGTAACTGGAAAATGGAATCAGGTGCAATCTTTACAGAATCTGATCTGCGTTCGGGCAGCCGTGTCGTTGTCTTAGGATCGGTCACAGCAAAAAATTTGTTCAGTGATGAAGATCCCGTTGGAAAAACCATACGCATAACTAACCGTCCCTTCCTGGTTGTTGGTGTGCTAATGGCAAAAGGACAGAGCTTAACGGGACGCGACCAGGATGACAATGTTTTCATACCCATCACAACCAGTGAAAGACAAGTTACCGGCAACCAGTTTCCTGGTTCCATCCGCTTTATGTTAGTACAGGGAAAATCAGCGGATGAAATGGAAATCGCCGAGATAGAAATTACCCAATTATTACGCCAGCGTCATCGTATCGCAAAAGGTAAGGAAAATGACTTCACAGTCCGAAATTTAACCGCCATCGCCGACGTCGCGACAGCTGCCGCCAGAATAATGTCGATTGTATTAGGTGCTATTGCATCGGTCTCTTTATTAGTGGGTGGGATTGGCATTATGAATATAATGCTGGTATCTGTGACCGAACGCACGCGTGAAATTGGTATTCGCATGGCAATTGGCGCAAATCAACGCGCAATTCTTACCCAATTTCTACTGGAAGCCATGATGATCTGTATCATGGGCGGATTGATTGGTTTGTTATTGGGTATTGGCGGTGCCTGGTTAGTGAGTCAATTCGCTGATATGTTAATTGTTATTACACTGAACATGATTGGTTTGGCTTTTCTGTTCGCTTCAGCGATTGGCATATTCTTTGGCTATTACCCTGCCAAGAAGGCTGCTTCGCTTAAACCTGTCGATGCACTGCGCTATGAATAACTCAGCTTTTCTAATGTTTATTGTTAGCTTATTTGAATTTTGTTTACTAATCTGAAACAGGAAGTAACTCATGACGATCAAAGAACGCCCTACTTCTGATTTTCTTGCAATCACCATAGTAGAATATAAAAAAGAATCGATAACGGTCGGTGAGATTAAGAATGCTCTGCATGAGCGTGGTTTTGGTATATTAATGGCTATTGCTGCTCTGCCAATTTGTCTTCCAATACCCGTTCCACCCGGCTATACGACTTTCTTTTCTATCCCATTATTTATTTTCTCAGTACAAATGATTCTTGGTATGCCGGCGCCCTGGCTACCAGCCTGGATTGAGAAAAAAAATATAAAACGATCAAGCCTTGAAAAAATAATTACAAAAGCAAACCCTTGGCTCAAGAAAATTGAAAACCGTATGCAACCGCGTATGACTTATATCAGTGTCAATACATGGGAAAGAATTATCGGTATTTTTTCATTTGTTTTTGCTGTATCAATAGCACTCCCGATACCCTTGACTAACTTTCCGCCAGGTTGGGGGATACTTGTTATGTCTCTGGGGCTTCTTAACAAAGATGGCTTAACCATATTGGTTGGCATGATTATTGGAACGATTGGAATAGGTATTACCATGATCATCCTGGTAATGCTATGGATGGGAATGTCTATGCCATCGTTCTATTAACCCGGATATTTCACAAATTGCTTACGAAAGTGCAGCAAGGGCTGACTCCATCCAACTGAAGCCGATTCGCTCCTGCTCAAGCCGCAGATTCCTGCGCAGACGGTTATCTCGCAAATCGTCGTACAGCGATTGTTCCTCCGGCGTCAGACGTGACAGGTCGCGTACAGCCGGCTTGACTTCCGTACCCCATTGCGTTTCGAATGCCAGCAAGGTGGCGCGGTCCATCAGGAACGATTCCACGTGCCCGAACTGGCTGCGGAGTTGATCGAGCATGGCGAAGCCATGGGTATCAATATCGCCCCAGTAATGAATATGGCAACGCACAAGCCATTTCGCCTTGCTCAACATTTCAAAGCCATATCCTGCACCAAAAATGACCAAGCTATCCTTCAGCGCGGGAAAAGCCAGAAAGTTGATCTCATTCTCGGTAATGAACACCTGTGAGATCTTTAGATTGAGCCGGGCAAAACTCTCGGCATCCAAGGAAATATCCTGCTCGCATATCTCTGGCAACAGGGCATGCGCGGAATCCAGCACGCGAAAACGGACACACACAGGCTTATCAAGGAATCCATAACGCCTGGCGAAGTGATTCACGCCAAGCGCTGTGGAATCTATCGCTTCGGGCGACAGGGCAATATCCAGCATTTCGCTCAATACGCCACGATGCATCTCAATGAACTTGCTGTGTACGCCCGGAATGTCCACCTGTCTGAGGTACACGCTGGGACGTGGATGAGTCTTCAGCCAAGCGACGATTTTCAATAATCGATTCCATTCGTCAGTAAGTATCCCCCGGCAGAGCCGGGGGCTTTAGTTTGTGAGCCGCTCGAAGCGGCTATGAGGAGTCGCTAACGCGGCCCCAATTCTTTTGGGCCACCATGCAGGTGGCTAATCAGCGCCACAAATCCATCTGGTCCAATCGCTTATCTTCCTTCTCCTGGTTACGGATATACTCTCGAATCACAGCCTCATCCCTACCCACTGTCGATACAAAATATCCTCTCGCCCAGAAGTGCTGACCCACAAAGTTCCGCTTGCGCTCTCCGTAGACCCGCGCAAGGTGTATCGCGCTCTTCCCCTTGATAAACCCGATAACCTGTGTGACACCGCATACTTCGGCGGAATCGCAATCATTATGTGTACGTGATCCGGCATCAAGTGCCCCTCCTCTATCCGTCTCTCCTTCTGCATGGCCAGTTTGCGGAACACCTCACCCAGATACTTCCTCAGCTCTTCGTACAACGCCCTTCTTCGGCACTTGGGTATAAAACTCCTTTTCGTTTGCTTGGCGGCTCACGATCAGAAGTTTCTCGATGGACTCCACTAATTGTCAAACTTTAACTGCCTCCCCGGCGGTCGTTGTCAAGCTAGTTGTCGCCTGAATTTTTGATTCATGCTGTCTTTTTGAGTCCTG
>CXWL01010884.1_pt1 | contig 18345 bp, 21 predicted proteins | sample 590931 | NCBI WGS metagenome assembly CXWL01 (sample SAMEA3498368, study PRJEB10139) | groundwater metagenome | biome: water well; material: biofilm material | place: Germany | collected 2015-04-27 | reverse complement strand
TACTGATTTTTGTAAAAAGTAAGTCCATTAATTGATCCAGTCGAGTTTAGAACCCAGCAAGCATGAGAACAAGCGTTTTTGTGAAATTCGAGTTCGTGAAATACCAGCGAAAACATTTGCCTGCAATTCATATTTATCATGCGGAGCAGTTCCCGCTACATATTCAACTGTTTGCGTCCAGATAAACTCCGCAGGATTCAATTCGGGAGCAGCGACTGGAAATTCAAAAACAATGAGACGCTTTTGGGATTGAATAAAGTTCTGTACTGCTTTGCGTTTATGAATGGGATGGCGATCCCAAACCAGCACAATGTAACCGCGAACCAGTCGAAGGATTTGTTTCAAAAAAGCAATCACTTCTTCACCCGTTACGCTGTGCCAGTAAGATTTTATGCTCAAGCGAATTTTCTTTCCTTTTGGCGAAACAAGCAGAACGCCCAAAATATTTAGACGGTCATGGTGATCAATACTGGTACGAATAACGGGTGTTTGCCCTCGCCGAGACCATGTGCGCTTGAGTGGCGAGACCATAGTGAAGCCCGCTTCATCTTCAAGACCCAGTGTGGCGTTCAAGTCTCGAGTCTTTTTTTATCTCTGGCAATACTTCTTTCTTCCACGCAACAATCGCTTCATCGCTCCTATGGAAGGCGCGACGTTGCGGACGTTGGCTACTCCAGCCCATTCTATCCATAACGTACCAGATGGCATTTGGATGGTAACGCACCTTGAACAATTGCCAGATAATTTGCGCGATCCTATCGAGCGTCCAATAATCACCTACATACCCAAAGGCAAACGCGCCTTTATCTAATGCCTTTTCAAGTCTTTTGACTTGTTTCTCGGTTATTTTTCTGGGTCGTCCGAGTGGACGCGTTGCTTTTTTTCGCTTCGGTTTCTTGTTTTCTTGGCGCCACCGATACACACAACGAAGTGTGACATTGAGTAATTCCGCAACTTCTTTTGGCTTTTTTCCCTGTTCAAGTAGGGCAAGCCCTCGATTGCGTACTATTGCCAATTGTTCGCTTGTTCCTTTTCGTCTCATGCCGCTATTATGGCATATTTTGCGACTTTCTTTTTACAAAAATCAGTAGGGGAGTTTTGATAAGCGACACAATTAACTTTGTTTCCGCCATTCGAGGAATTGGATGGTGGCAAAGATATCCACACAGATGGCGGTGATGCCGATTGCCCATTTTGCATCGGCGGTGAAGTTGAAGATCGGGAGCACGAGAAATAGGATGCTCGCCAACACCCAGGCTGAATCGCTGAGGACGGTGAAGAGGGTGAAGCCGCGTTTGATTTCTCCACGTTGGGTGTTGAAGGCGATCAGCGCGGCATAGAAAAACATGACGACTACGAGAATTGTCATCACGGTCGGCGATGCGCCGAGGAATTCACCGAGCGGGTTTCGAGCGAGGACGAAGAAAAGTCCGCTGGTGAATGAGAACATGGCGTTCGCGTTCAGGATGTGGTGCAGGTTGAAGGGGTTGTAGGTTGTATTCATTTTGTTTTATCTCCTTACCGCCCATTGTAGGGATTTGAAACTGCCATGTCCACGAAAAAGACTGCCATGCGGTGCCAAATTGTGGGATGAATTGTCAACGCGCCCTACGAATATCCTCTGCGATCAGCCTTGCGGCGGTATTTTGCCAGTTGTGGAGAGTCCGTTCGGGGACGGAGGTTTGGAACCAATCGAGCGCGGCGCGAGAGGCTTCGTCGAGCGAGGCGTGATCGGCGCGGCGGGTGTAGGGTTTTAGCCCGAGGGCGTAGGGAAAATATAAAGCGTTGTAATAACGCCATTCATCTGTGGTGCCAAATTTCGCATTGGATTGCGGTTTGAGTTTTTGGATGGATTGAATCAGCAGGGACTTCAAGGCGTGGGCGCGGTCTAATGGATTTGTGCCGTGGATGATGGGGAGATTCACAAGTGGATTCGTCGCCAGTTTGGGCAAATCACCAAGATGGGATAAAGCGCGTCGCGTCAGACGGATGAACTGCTCCTCGTTAACCGAATCAGTTTCCAGCGTGGAGAGAAGCGGGAGCGCATCCGCTGTCTGGCGCAGGGTCTGGCGTTCATCGTTGAGGCGGCGCGGCAGAGTCAAAAAATCCAATAAAGATTGAATCGAGTTGGAAAAGGTTTGGGTGAGAATTGCGAAGGTGAGGATGAGTAAAAGAAGTGACGAGTTATCAGTGAACAGCGCGGTGATGAGCGCGAGCGTGCCCGCGTAATAAAGATTGGACACGAACGAACGGACGAGGTGCGCGCGGATGGACTCGCCTTCGTCGAGGGCGTCCCAGAGGGTGATGGTGATGGCGAGGAAGATGAGGTCGAAGCCGAGGAGCGCCATGCCCCATGAAAGCGGAATCCAGTTGAGGGGCAGGATAAGCAAACCCGCGCTGAGTGTGACGAAGAGGGCAATGACCGCGAGCAGCGCGAAGGTGTTTTTGAAATGCGATGTGAGCGCGAGTTTAGCGATCATGCCTGCGCAGAGGACGAGGGCGAGGACGATAAGCGTGGCGAACCAGGCATTGAGTTGCGTAAGAATGGCAAGCGGAATGGATGCCACGAGCCAGATGCGAATGAGAATGGGGCGCGTTTGATTTTCTTCGGGCAAAAGATGCAGTGCGGCGCCGATCCATAACAGCGCGGGGAGGAGCAGGATGATGAGAATGAATTGGTTGAAGAGGATTTGCGTGGCAAGCGCAATGGCATAAGCGAACAAACCCCAGCCTGTGAGTCGGACTGCCGTCTTTTGTGAGTTGCGGGCGAGGAGGTACGCGCCGAGCCAGAGGGTGAAGGTGTAGAAGAGGATGGGCATGATCGAGAATTATACCCATCTCACTCTTCCACACTATCCATTTAGGTAGGTGACATCCTGTCAGATTAGATCTTATTTTGTGCAATGGTTGTCATTGAAGAAATAGGTGCATCCTTCTTTGTAGATTTCATCCCGAACAACAAACGCGTCACATTCCAACGACGCACGAATTCGTAGATGAGCAATGTCAAGGCAGTGGCGACCACAACGATCAAGGGATATTTCACAACAACGGGCGCATTAAGTTGAATTACAAAATATCCAGTTATCACACTGAATGTCATGTGCAATAAATAAAATGGCATCGCCGCTTCGCTTGCGTATCGCAGAACACGATTTGTGAAATTCAAGAAGCGATGACCCAGCCCAAGCGTCGCCAGTATCAACGCCCAGCGTCCCATTTGATAGATCAAGCCCAGCGCCATCCATTGCGGCGTCCATTGTACGTAGCTTTCTATCGGCATCGTCACATTGATCACGGCGGCAAATATTCCAAACACCAACATGATCCACGTCAGCTTATCAATGACTAATTGAAAACGTAAGTTGCTTGCAAACACAAACCCATAAAAGAAGATTAGAAAGTAATACAGCGGATTCATCGCCCCAAGGATGCCCGTTGCGGCTGCAAGCGTTAATGGGACGCCCCACACGATCAGACTCAAGGGATGCCTGGTCGCTGTTCCCAATCTATCGATTAAACTTCTGCCTTTTTCTGTACGCAACCATTGAAAGATGGGCAACCCGACCAATGAAAAGACAAACAAAAACAGAATGAACCACAGATGCGCAGGCGTGAATGCTCCGTTCAATCCGTCTAGTTGTTTCAAGTCAATGCGGAAGAAGCCAGCGTAACCTTCCTGGAGCGAAAGCTTATTGCTGTGTTGAATGTAGATCGTGAACGGTACAAAGGTGAGAATGCCGAAGAGGAGAGGAATGAATAATCGCAACGAACGTTCACGGATGTATTCCCCCGCCGAGCGAGTGCCGAGCGCAAAATAGGTCGCCGCTCCTGAGATGGTGAAGAGCATGGGCATGTGCCACATGTGGATGAAACCCGTGGTGATAGATAATGCTGGGCTGTTGACCACGTCCCTGATGTACATGATGGTGAATGGTTGCAGTACAAAGATCAATGCCACGTGAAAGGGGACGAGTAATAACACGCCCAGCACACGTAACCAGTCAAGGTCGTGGCGTCGTTCGGGTGATGATGTCATGGTGACTCCTTGTTGTTATCCGTCATTGCGAGGGCGTTCTTTGCCCGAAGCAATCTCCGTCATCGTGTTGGGGATTGCTTCGCCGCCAAAGGGCAAGAGCGGCGGATCGCAATGACGAGTGTTTATGATGGCATTGCTTCGATTGAATGAAACATACCCAGTATATTTCGCTTATTGCTCAACACCTTTATGCCAGCGGACTGAATCAAATCCAATGGGTCTTGATTCCAACGACAGCCTGCATGGTCTTCGTAGTGTTGATATTCATTGCGATCTTGATAATTTGCCAACCACGGTATGGAGCTATGACCATGTTCCAGAAGCAGAATCAAGCCGTTCGGTCGGCAGACGCGCTGTATTTCCTGCAAGGCTTTGATCGGGTTGGGAAATATACACGTGGACAAAGTCGAGACCACCGTGTCGAAACTTCCATCGGGGAAATCAAGATGCTCGGCATCCATCACGGCGAGATGTATGTTCAGTCCATGTTTGGTGGCGTTTTCCTTGGCAACTTCCAGCATCCTGGGACTCAGGTCGACTGCCGTGACCTCACTGCCAACTGGGAGGAAGGGAATGTTCGATCCGATTCCACATGCCACTTCCAAAATTTTCCCATTCGCTTTTGAAAGCAGTTTCTTTTTCAGCCGAGCCATACCAAGAATGTGCTGGTCGAACCAGACTCTTTTCTCGTATTGGCTGGCAATCTCATCATAGGCGTTTTGTATTTGAGGCGCCGTCAATTTTGCGCCAAGAGGGATGCGCTGTGGCTTGCAGGTTTTTCCTTCCCGTGTTTTTATCGTTTTCATGATTGCTCCTTTTGTTATACTGTGTAACAATGTTTGTATTGTAGCCAGCCCCGTGAGCAAGTCAATCGCGGATGTGGTGTTGATGTAACATAAGTTATAGAAAGATCTGTTTTGTAACAAAACTGGATAATCATGCCAAGAAAATCATCCCCCGTAAACATTGACCCCCGTGTTAAGCGCACACGCCGATTGTTGCGCGACGCGTTGGTCTCATTGATTCTGAAAAAGGACTTCGCCTCCATCACGATCAAAGAGATCACGGGACGTGCCGAGGTGGCGTATATTACATTCTACAGGCATTATGAAAGCCTCGATCAATTACTGATGGAAGTATTGGACGAAGGGCTGGCGGAATTGATGAACCACATTGAAACGCTCGCGAAACAGTCCGATGCCTCTGCTCTTGAAACTGAAGGACGTCTCATCTTTGAATACATTGGGCAAAAAGCTGATCTTTTCCATATTCTGCTCAAAAGCCAAAGTGTGACGCGCATCCGCAAGAAGGTGGTGAGTAACATATCAGCCATTTTCCAAAAATCCTGTGTACCGTTGGAGAGATTGGGAAATCAGGTGACGATCAATATGGCGTCAAACCACATCGCCACATCTTTATTGTCCCTGATCGAGTGGTGGCTGGAAAATAACATGAAACCTTCCCCGACAGAGATGGGGAAGGTTTACAAGAGTTTGATCATTGATTCAACGGTGGGGGCGGTGAGTTCTTTATCGGTAATATTGAGATAAGAGTTTTATCAACCTCATATTTTCAATTAATACACAATCACTTGATCTGCTTCCAACGTCCAATCGCCCAGTAAATCCATATTCCTCATCTCGACTCCTTCTGTTAATTCATCCAACCCGAGACCTCGGGCTTCACAACACGTGCCTCAGGTAGCGACCTTGCCACGTTTTGTGAATGACTTGACCATGCGCTCGATGTTGTAATATCCATCTGGTGTTTTCTGCGCCTTGCGAGCGCAATAGACCGCATCAGCGACCAGGAAGACCTTCACCTGCACCTCATCGCGTTTGACCAGGTTCATGGCATGGCGCAGGGCATTATAGGGACGCTCATCCCCATATGGGGCATCATTAATCACGAAAAGAAATTTTTTCATCTGACATCATCCTTTGCGGGCGTTTTGGTTCGGTAAATAGTTTCCCAGTGAGGTTTTGCGTTCATGGCGAAATTATAACTCCAAGCTCTGAACTGTTTCAGTTCAGGGCAATGTGAATACAAATCAGAAAAGCCTGAATGGATTCCAGGCTTTTCTGATTTCACACATCACGGCTGATAGATCCTCGTCTCAGGCTTGAATGCCGCCCACGAAAACCAGAAGTGATTGATCGAGACAACAGGTGTGAGTTGACTGCCTTTCAATTCACCCGCAACTGAAAGACCAAAAATATTCCATTCACTGCCTGTCTGTGTATCGAGAATCTTTCCATCTTTGAATTCGAAATCAAGAACTTGGATATCCAGCAACCGTGAGTATGCTACCGCCGCGCCGACATCGCGTCCTTCGGGGATGTTGCTTGTGTCCAATGCGGAGGCGGTGCCTTCTGTCCAAAAGATCACTACATCATTTCCACCCACTACATCATTGATGACATTCAATTCACTCAATACATCATATGGATAGGCAACCGCCTCACTGTTCAAATCAATGGTTAATACACGCGCCATCGGCGGGAGTTGATCGGGCGTCGCGCCATCGAACAAGAATGGTGTTTGGTTGATGTCATCATATCCGTAATACGGATTCCTGCCATAATCACGCGGATGACCTGTATCGCGTGATAGCACTTTACCATTGGGATGCAAGGCTTTGAAATCTGCCCATGAAATCATGGAGGCGGGATAAAACTCCAGTTGAGTGCCTGTGTGTTCACCTGCAATCGCGTCGCCTGTGGCTTGTTGCCACCAGGTTTCGGTTTGGCGGTCATACATGATTAAGTTGCTGTATCGCAATCTGCCTGTTGTGCCGAAATCGAGAACCTGTCCGTTGAATGTGCGTTTGAAAGCAATCGCCGTATTACACAGCGGACAAAATGAAACGATAAGCGGTTCATTCCCAACCACATCATTGACGATCTCATGCCACATCAGGATTTGGATGGGATAAGCACGCGCATCATCGTCAACTTGGACAAAGACAACGGGTTCGCGATCTTCAAGCCATTCATCTGCCTCATTCACAGGGATGAATTGGGGGGCGTCAATGGGCGGAATCCCATCTTTGGGCGGACCTCCTGAAAGGATTTCGCTGTACGGCACGGAATGTTTGCTGAAGTCGGTGGTGAATTCGCTCTCGGCGCCGTGTGGGGGAGATTCGGCTGGGAGCAAGGTTAAGGCTGGTTGGGGAGAATCCGCTTCGGGGGAGTCTGATGCGATGGGCGTCGGTTGGGGAGGCGATGCGCAGGATGTCAAAATCCATCCAGTTGCGAGAATCCATACTATCCAATTTCTAAACATGGGTGCTCCTTTATTTGGTTAGAGGAGCATCTCTCAATTTCCCTTACCCTATTTGCGCCAAAATATCCTCCACGGCATCTTCGTTTGCGCGTGGTTCCAGGTTGCGGGGATCATCGCTCATGCCTGTCATTTCTGCGACGAATGTATCGCCTGATTGATGTAATTTTAGTTGGCTGTGACATGCACGACAGTAAATGATGTCATCGTCTTTGGTGTTCCGTGGAATGGCAATGACAGGTCCGCAGTGAGGGCAGGTGACCGCTGGAATACCATCTGCCGTATGACCGACGATGTGAGCTAGATCGCCTGCGCGACCCAATTCGCTCATGTGCCCCACCAGCTCTGAATCGAATTGGGTTCCAGCGCCTTCCTCAAGGCGGCATAAAGCCTGCTCGACCGACATACCCTTACGATAGGGACGAACGCTGGTCATGGCATCGAAAGCATCCGCAATGCTGATAATGCGGGTGGTCAGTGAGATTTGTTTGCTGCTCAATCCACGGGGATAGCCTTTCCCATCCATGCGTTCATGATGGTCGTTGGCGGCTGATGTGACCATCTCTGCCAAAGGGTGACTGCCGAGTAATTTTCCGCCAATGGAAGGATGGGTTTTGATGATGGCGTACTCCTCATCGGTGAGCGCTTCTGACTTTTTCAATATGTCGTCGGGGATGCCGACCTTGCCCAGATCGTGCAGATAGGCGGCGATGCTGATCTTGATGATTTCATCTTCAAGCAAACCGATTTTGATAGCCAGTAATTTGGAAAATTGGGAGACCCGCCAAACATGACCGCCCGTATAGGGGTCACGGGCTTCGATGATATCTGCCATGATGAGCAGTGATTTAAGGAGAGGTTTGTCAATATCCATGTTTGCATCCAATCATTTGTCTCATATTGATGAATTCCTTTATCCGACATATCTTACGGTTTTCTGAACTCGTGTCTTTGGAAGGGTAAGACATAGTAGAACTTTGTCCTCTATTCGGGGAGGAAGCATCCACATGGAAAATTCGAATCGCGCTCCACAATCAAAAACCTGGTTTCAAGTACATGCTCAGAAAATTGGCGCGTTATTCTTTTGGGTGTTATTGATCGTTTGCTATCAATGGTACGCCAAAAGCAATGGGCTTTCTTCCCTGGAAGTGGCTCAAAGAATGTTGGGCTTTCTGAAGGATGGCTTTTGGGGACCGCTGATCTATATCGTTCTTTACGCGGTGCGCCCGTTGATTTTATTTCCGTCCACCATATTGACACTGGCTGGCGGTTTCGTATTCGGTCCCATTCTTGGTGTCATTTACACAATCATCGCCAGCAATATCTCGTCAACAATTGCTTTCTTTGTCGGACACTATTTTGGCGAAGGTTTATTCAAAGACGATGGCTCAGACAGCCTCATCCAGCGTTATGCACGGCGGATGCGCGAGAACAGTTTCGAAACCGTAATGATCATGCGCTTCATCTTTCTGCCGTATGACGCGGTCAGTTATCTGGCGGGATTTCTGCGGATCAAATATTTTCCGTTTATTCTGGCGACGGCGCTCGGCTCCATCCCAGGGACGATGGCGTTTATCGGATTTGGCGCTTCCATCGAGACCTTTGACGGGGTTCTGCCAAAATTGAATCCCGTCACGCTGGGATTCTCGGTAGCGGTTTTTATCGTGAGCATTGCACTATCCAGAATATTCAAAAAACGTGAAGGGATTTCAAAGTGACAGAACATTATTCAATGATCGTAATTGGGGCGGGTTCGGGTGGGATGACAGTTGCCATTGGGATGGCGGGTTTGGAACGTAAAGTCGCACTTATTGAAGGGAATCATGTGGGTGGGGACTGCACGAATGTCGGTTGTGTTCCATCGAAAACATTGATTCATCTGGCGAAGAATTTCAGACCTGGCATGAGCGCAGATGAAGTTTTGCAGGAAGTTATCCGCAAGCGTGACGCCCTGCGCGACAAGGAAACGGAAGAAGTCCAACACCTTCAAAACCTGACTTTCATTCGCGGCATGGCGAAGATCACCGCTCCCAAAACTTTGAGTGTGACGCACAACCGATCATCCCGTGAATTGACTGCCGACAATATCGTCATTGCCACGGGCGCGCGTCCGCGCATGATCGACATCCCAGGTTTGCCCGCTGAAATGGTGCTGACCAACGAATCTCTCTTTGACCTGGCGAACGCGCCGAAGCATTTGGTGATCGTCGGCGCGGGTGTGATTGCACTGGAAATGGCGTTTGCTTTTCAGAAAATTGGGACGAAGGTCACCATGTTTGCGCTTGACAGACGCCCGTTGATGACCGCCATTCCCGAAGCGTCAGAAGCCATTCAGGCAGAATTGGAAAAGCGCGGCATCATCCTGTATTGCGGCACAGTCGCAAAAGCATGTGATATTTCAACGCAATCCTTGATCCTACAATCGGGTGATGAAGAAATCGTACTTCGCGATGTGGACAAGGTGTTAGTGGCAGTCGGTAGGGTGCGAAATATCGACTCGCTCGGACTGGAGCAGGCTGGGGTCAAGATTGATCCGCGGCTTGGGATTCTGGTCAACCCGTTTGGGGAGACCAATGTCAAGGGTGTGTATGCGATTGGGGATGTGACTCCCACATCCGCGTTTACACATTCAGCAAATGCACAGGGACGGCGGGTCGTTCAGCGCATTGCATTTCCCTATCTTCCAATCGCAAAGAAGGAACCTATCTTTCCGAACGTGACTTTCAGTGATCCCGAAGTTGCTGCGGTTGGGTTGACGCAAAAGGAACTTGCCGGGAAATATCATTCCCAACTTATCAAGCGCATCCGTGTGGATTTCAAAGACCACACAGATCGCGGCTACACAGATGGAATTGAGAACGGTTTCATTATTGTAGATGCAATACGCCTGACAGGACAAATCCTGAGCGCCACGATTGTTGGACCACCCGCCTCGGAGATGATCTCATTCTTCACGCTTGCCATAAGTCAAAAAATATCGCTTTATAAAATTTATCGCCTGGTCTATCCATATCCGACATTCTCAAGTGGCATTTTGAAAGTAGCTGACTTTTTCATGCGTGACACTTTACCCAACCTTGGAAAAGAAATTAAGGCGTATGTGAAATATCGTTTTGCGAGACCAAAATCCAAATAATAAAAAGAGGAAAGAGGAAAGAGGAAAGATGAAAAGATTAATATTCTTGTTTTTGGTAACCACCCTGTTGCTGGCAGCATGTGCGCCCAACGCGGCGACGCCTGTACAGCCTGCTGCTGCAACCGATCAACCCATCGCTACAACCATGCCGGCGGATGAAGGGGTATTCGACATCAACGATTGGGATAGCGTTCTCGCTGCCGCCAAAGGTCAGACCGTCAACTGGTATATCTGGGGTGGGTCAGACAGCATCAACGCCTTCGTGGATAATTTCTATGGCAAGGCATTGAAAGAACGCTATGACATCACACTCAATCGTGTGCCGCTTGCAGATACCGCCGACGCGGTCAATCAGGTGCTGAGCGAGAAACAGGCGGGTAAAGAAGTTGGTGCAGTGGACTTGATCTGGATCAACGGCGAGAACTTCTTTACGCTTAAGCAAGCCGACATGCTCTACAAGGATTGGGCACAACAACTTCCCAACAGCGCACTGGTCAATTGGGATAACCCCGCCATCAATCTTGATTTCGGAAATCCTGTTGACAATCAAGAAAGCCCGTGGTCTTCGGCGCAGTTCCAGTTCATCTATGACTCTGCCCGCACGAGCGCAGATGAACTGCCGCATTCCTATGGTGAATTGAAAGATTGGGCATGCGCGCATCCTGGTCGCTTCACTTACATCGCGCCTGGACCTGGCGGCTTCCTCGGTACGCGCTTCGCCAAGGGTGTGCTGTATGAGATCAGCGGCGGCGCAGAACAATGGCAGAAGTTCGATCAGGCGCTTTGGGATCAACACTCACCTGCATTATGGGCTTACTTCAACGAACTCGAACCCTGCCTATGGCGCAACGGTGAAACGTACCCGAAGGACGAATCGGAACTCGTCAATCTCTTCGCCAATAACGAAGTTGACCTCAGCATGACCAACGACATCACTGGCGCAGGTCGCTGGATCGCCGATGGTCGCATGCCCGAAACCGCTCGTGCCTTCGTCTTTGATAACTATATGATCGGCGATTTCAACTACGTCGCCATTCCGCTCAATGCGCCCAACAAAGCCGCCGCCCTCGTGCTGGCGAACCTTCTGCTCGAACCCGAATTTCAAGCTGCTCAGATTCTTCCCGAAAACGGATTCGGACTCGGCTACGCCATTGATGTGACGCGTGTGACGGATGAAACGGCTCTCTCCACCCTTCAATCTGCCGCCTCCCAATTGGGCGATGCCGCCACCCCCGCCTCCGACCTTGCCAACTCCCTCGTCGGTGACTCTGCCGCCGAATACCAAAACCTGCTCGAACAGGATTGGTTGAAGTTTGTGTTGCAAAGTCAGTGATCAGTGGACAGTCATCAGTAATCAGTCCTTCCAACACACTGAACACTGATAACTGATCACTCCATAATTGCCTGTTATGCGCGACCACCCACTCTTCTCCCCCTGGTTTTCCCTCGCCCCAGCCTTGACCATCGTTCTGGTCTTGCTGGGCGCGAGCCTTTTCTATGCACTTACTGAAAGCATTGGCTACATCAGCGCAATCGGACAAACGGAAATCAGTCTTAGCGCATATCGCACAACGCTCGATCTCAATTCGGAGTTTTGGGCTTCGCTAAGTTTTTCATTGTGGATCAGCATTGCCTCCACAACGATTTCGTCTGTGATTGCGCTGGCGCTAGCCGTCTGGCTTTCCGAACGACGTGGCAACATGGATACACTGGCACTCAATTGGAATCTGGCTTTCCCGCACCTCGTCTGGTCGGTGGCGCTATTGTTGTTCCTCTCGCAAAGCGGGTTGTTCGCGCGCTGGGCGGTGTCGCTTGGCTTCATCACCACCACAAACCAATTCCCCGTCCTCGTGCGGGATCGTTTCGGCATTGGAGTCATCCTTAGTTACATCGGCAAGGAGATTCCATTTCTCACTATTATCATTCTCTCTGTTCTGCGTTCGCAATCCGTTGGCTATGATGTCGTTGCGGAAAATCTTGGAGCAAGCCGCTGGCAGAGATTGCGCTACGTGACCTTCCCACAGGTTCTACCCGCATTGCTCGCTGGCGATCTATTGGTATTTGGATTTATTTTCAGCAGTTACGAAGTCCCCGCCTTGTTGGGAGTGGGTTACCCGCGCGCCCTTCCTGTGCTTGCCCTGCGCTTCTTCCTTGACCCAGACCTGCGTGCCCGTTCCGAAGGCATGGTCATCAGCTTGATCATCACCCTGATCGTCATCCTCGTCGCAGTCATCAGTTTACGGATCGGAGAACGGCAGGAATGAAATATATTGCGAGCTATGCTCTCCGCGTGATCTTGTATCTTATTCTCATCGCGCCATTATTACTGTTTATCGCATATGCCTTTTCGACACGTTGGTTTTTTCCTCAGCCATTTCCCGTTGAATGGACATTGACAACCTTTCAACGTGCCATCGACGATTCGCGAACATTATCCAGCATGACACAGGGGATATGGATCGCGGTTCTGGTCAGTCTTCTCTCGTTGATACTTGCCCTGCCCGCCGCACGTGTACTGAGATTGCGAAAATTTCGTGGGCGTCAATTGGCATGGCTTCTTCTTTTTCTGCCTACTGTCATTCCGCCTTTGGCGATTGGTATGGGGCTGAATATTCTGTTTCTGCGAATCGGTTTGGCAGGGACCATCGCAGGTGTGGCGCTCGCGCATATCATCCCGACACTTCCCTATACCATCTTTACCCTGTCCAGCGCCTTTGCCCGCTTTGATGAAAATTACGAATTCCAGGCGCTGGCATTGGGCGCAAGTCCCTGGCATATCTTTTTCAAAGTGACATTGCGAATGCTGGCACCCAGCCTGGTGGTGGCGACCCTATTCGCGTTTTTGATCTCATGGAGCCAATACCTTCTTACATTATTGATCGGCGGCGGACAGGTTATCACCCTGCCAATTCTGCTTTTCTCTGCCGCATCGGGCGGCAATCCTTCCACGATTGCAACCTTGTCGCTGTTGTTTATTGCGCCGCCTGTCTTGGTGATCGCCGCGACGGCGCGGCAATTAAATCAGCATGGCAATGAAATACGAGAACAATACTAATGACAACCGTAAACATCAGCTCACTCAATAAAACATATCCAAATCAACCCGTACCTGTATTGAAGGATTTTTCACTGTCCATCAACGATGGTGAGATGGTCGCCTTATTGGGTCCGTCTGGGATGGGGAAGTCTACCTTGTTGAAACTCATCACAGGCATTGAGCGCCCTGACAGCGGTGATATTCAATTTGATGGTTCATCCATTTTGAATGTTGACCCGAATAAACGCGGCGCGGTGTTGATGTTTCAAAAATCATATCTCTTTCCTTTTCTGACCGTGGAAGACAATATCGGTTTTGGACTCAAGGTGCAAGGCGCCTCCACTCAAACGATCCGCGCAGAAGTCAAACGTATGCTTGACTTGATCGGCTTGCCAGGGATCGAGAAGCGAAAGGTCGGTCAACTTTCTGGCGGAGAAGGTCAACGAGTGGCATTGGCGCGGGCACTTGTGACCAACCCCAAATTGCTTTTGCTCGATGAGCCGTTGAGCAGTCTTGACACCGAAGTGCGGATAAATTTACAGGAAGCCATTCGCGTGATTCAACGCGAACTGGGGGTAACCACCATCTTTGTGACACATAACCTGGGTGAAGCGATGGCGATGTCGGACCGCATGGCATTGTTGTTGAACGGAGAGATCGTCGCGCTGGATAAGCCTGAGAACCTGTTTCATCGTCCACGCAGTTTGGCGGCGGCAAGGTTCATGGGCGTATCCACTTTTTTGAACGGCGACCAGCTCACAGTTAAGAATGAAGCGTCAAACGTCCCGAAGGATTCAGCAGATCAACGTGTTCAGTTGGTCGACCCTTCGGGACGGTGTAAGGGAAAAATATTTGCGATTCGCCCCGAGCATATCCGCGTGCAAAAGGACGGTTGTGAACAATCCATGCAAGGCGTGGTGAGTGATTGTGTCTTTCGGGGTGAGTATGTGGAGTATCAGGTGGCGGTGGATGGGACCACCGTACGCGCTCGAATGCTCATGCCCGCGCCGATGTTCCCGCACGGCGAACAGGTATATGTGAAATTTCCGAAAGAATATTTGTTTGAGGTAGCGGGTTATTAAATTTTCTTGATTCGTTGGATCAGTTTTGGTAGAAACAAATAACCGAGCAAAACTATATTGATTCCCAACTCGATCCAGAAGAATTGATTGGCATAGTGTGCCCTATCCCAGTAACTGATGGGGCTGTGAAAACGAATATGCCAGTCGAAGGGAAAGAACAACACAGGACCATCATCGTAATGGGTAAGGATGTCAATGACGGAATGGACCATACAACCGAAGACAAAAGACAGCCACCAATGCCCACGGGTGTTGGGTTTATCCACGAAGCGCCAGAGGAGGATGGCGTAGATGAGGAGGGCGGTGGGCGAGTGCAGGAAGTTGTGTCCTGCGTTCCAGAATGGGTCGTTGAAGTACAGGTTATTGAATGCACCAGGAATCATTGCAGAGGCTGGTTGCAGAGTTACATACCGCGTATAAAAATAATATCCGACCGTGAGCAGCCCCAGTGGAATATCAGGTATCACCGATCCCCACAAAAACGCGGATTTGGCGAGTGTGTATTTTGCGCCGAACTTTTTCTCAATGGCGGCATTGATGACAAGGTGGGTCGGGATGGTGTTCAAAGTTTTTTCAAGATTTTCAGCAACTCTTCCACTGAAGGTCTGTCTGTTGGCTCTTGACTCGGATGCGCCAATCGCAGAATACCATTTTTATCCACGATAAAGTCGCCGCCGAGTTGGGTGGTGTCGTCGCCGTGCGAATCGAAGAATTGCCCGCGTTGAAACCAACGTTTGATGTACATCCACACCACACGCGGATGCCGCGAGCGCAGGCGTGAGCGTTCGAGACCGTAGGCTTGGTAAGCAACGCGGTCGCGGTCGAGCAGGACGGTGACCGTGCCGCAGACTTCGTTCATCCACTGTTGGAGGACGGGTAGCGTTCCGAATGAGATGATGAAGACGCGGGTGTTCAGATTGGCTAATTCTTGCTGGCGCGCGCACAACTGTGCGGCATGTTCGCGGCAGGGTATTCAGCCGAGATGACGGAGAAAGACCAGCAGGGCGTTTCCTTTTTTGAGGACTTCACTGAGTGTGACTTGCTCGCCTTCGGCGGAGGTCAGGGTGAAGGTGGGGGCGGGGTGATTGAGTTTCAAGTGTCGGGTTCCAGGTGTCAGGTTAAAATGCGTTTTGCCCAAATGAGCCTTTGAAAGATAGTGATGAAGACCAGAACAGTGAAGATGGTGTAGAGTATGGTGAGGTTGGCGGGAAAAAGGGTGAAGACTCCGAAGGCGATAATCGTCTCAAAACCGCCGATGAGACCAGCGGGCATGACGATGCTGGTTTGGGTGTCGTCCCCATGCTGGGCGCGTTTTTCAAGCAGCGCGGCGAGGTACATCCATGAGGCGGTGTTGACGTAAAAGGACGCGAGCAAAAAGGCTAAGGCGAGATAACGCTCACTGGAAGGCGAACCTGCCACCAGTCCGATGGGAAGCGCGGCGTAGGCGGCGAAATCGGTCAGGATGTCCACGTATCCGCCGAAGTCCGTTTGTTTGTTGTGCATTCGAGCCAGCAAACCGTCGAGTCCATCGAGCACGCGGTTGAAAATCCACAATGCGAATGCGGCGAGATAGATTTGACGATAGGCTGACCACGCGGCAACAAGGGCGATGACCAGACCAATGAGCGAAATGGTGATGGGGGACACGCGGCTCAGACGTCGGGCGAGCGGAGCGCCAACTTCATCTTTGAACTTGCGAAGGGGCGTGTCGAACATTACTTGATCTGCCAGGAGAGTCTGGCGCGGGTCTTTCGTTGTTTGCGGATGCCGCGCTTTGAATATTTCATTTCATCTTGTGCGGCGAGGATCAGCAGGTTGAGCATGGATTCGTCGCCGAACATGTGCTCGCGATAGATGCCGCTGCCCATGAAGCCGACTTTGCGATTCAAGAGATTGAGGCGCAATTTATTGTCGGGCAGGTGATTCTTGCCGTGCAACAAAGCGCGGATGGTGGTGGGCATCCACGGGAAACCGTCGAAAAAGCGGCGAATTTCTGTAACCGTGCGATCCACGTCCGCTTCATTTTCGGGATTGACCGCGTCCATCAACGCATCAATCTGCTCCTGGATCTCGAAGAATTTATCGAAGCCGCCGCCTGCGAGACGATGCGGCTTCATCAACTCGAGATATTTCTCGCGGTTGCCGTTGGCACGGAAGCGATTCATGATGAGCCGCAAATATTCGAGATATGCGCCTTGCAGCCAGACCACCGAATATACCTGCCAGAGTTTGTAATTGCTCCACGACTTGAATGAACTCGCCACAAGTCTATCATGCATGTTGATGTAATTGAGGGTCATGGTTTCAAGATCTTTGAACGCACCTGCCGAGTAGTCGCCCGTCTTTTTGGCTTCTAGAATCAAGTCTGCCATTAGGAAGATCTGCGCGTGGGTGACGTATAAGCCTTTTGAATATAACGGGTCAATGAAGCCTGCCGCGTGTGCGAGCAAGGCGAAGCGGTCACCGACGATGTGATGTGCGGAATACTGCAAGCGGTCAATGCGCATGAAATCGCGCACAGCGCGGGCATTTTTCAATTGCGCTTCGATGTCTGGAAATTGCTTGATGAACTCACGAAACTCTTGTTCAGGAGTTAGGTCGTCTCGTTGGGGGTAAAGGCGCGGGTCTAATTGCAAACCCACACTGCACAGCGGATTTGTGGAATCAGGATGATTATTGAATGGAATGACCCACAACCAACCGCCTTTGAAGATGTGATGCAGCGTCCCTTCGGATAACCGATACGGATGCTGAAACTCTGACTGCGAAGGTCCCGCATTGTTGAAACATGGCACATCGATCATGTGCGTAAAGATCGTACGTGAATGCGACATGCAGTCGCGATGCCGCCAGCCTGCTTTTTGCGCAAGGATGGATTTCATTCCGCCCGCGTCGATCGCGTATTCCGATTCGTAGATCACATCTTTGGTAGTGATAATTTCCACGCCATCGGCTTTTACGTTGATGTCTTTGATGAACGTGCCCTGTAAAATCGTCGCACCGTAGGAGGTGGCAACGGAGGTCAAAAAGTAATCTGAGTCCTGGCGGGTGATGTGAATCTCATGCCCATATGGCAAACGTGGTATCACCGCCTGCAAACTTTTTTCCACATTCACGTTCTGCCCCGCTGTGTGATGCACAAAACTAAAATGCCGCTTCACGCCATGTTGCGTACCAATGTTCTGGTAATAATTCTCCGAACTGTAATACGCCAACTCGGGCACATCGTAAAACTCTGACAGTGCGCGCATGGCTTCGGACGTTTCCAGGATCATCGACTCGCCGATGGTAAAGCGCGGATGCGTCCCGCCCTCAAAGACAATCACAGATAAACCCTGGCGAGCTAACACGCTCGCCAGGGTTGAACCGCCAATGCCAGAGCCGATGATGGCGACATCGTATTTCTTTTGTCCGTTTGTCATACCACTAAGCTCCCACTGAGGCTTTCAACAATCCATCCATTTTGGATTTTATAAGTGAGATAGGCGCAACACCCACAATGGTATCCTGAACCTGCCCGCCTTTGATAAACAGGAGGGTTGGGATACCCTGCACCCCATATGTGTTCGCCCATTGAGAGTTTTCGTCTGTATTGACTTTTGCGATGGTCACCTTATCCGCATATTCTCCTGCGAGATTTTCAAGGACAGGCGCGATCATTCTGCATGGCTGGCACCAGGGCGCCCAAAAATCGACAACCACGGGCGTCGATGATTTCAAGACGGTATTCTCAAATTCATTGTCGTTAACGTGAATTGGTTTGTTCATG
>CXWL01021855.1_pt1 | contig 18347 bp, 18 predicted proteins | sample 590931 | NCBI WGS metagenome assembly CXWL01 (sample SAMEA3498368, study PRJEB10139) | groundwater metagenome | biome: water well; material: biofilm material | place: Germany | collected 2015-04-27 | reverse complement strand
CCGCACCCGACTGAGGACATTGTGGCCTGGCAGGTCAGTTTCTTCAGCGGCGAACCGGTCACCGACCAGAAGTCCGGCACCAGACGCATGTGGTGTGTGCTGGGTGAGCCCCGCCGGTAGTGAATCTTGGACCGATCTCCTTTGATTCTTCGGGATTCTACGCGATGTTACAGCCCTGCCTTGATTGGCTAGCCCTATTTTTATCCGGCCTCCTCTCCTGGCGAATTTTGATCCCTTCTTGACGACCTGCTCCTTGGTTTTAACACCGTTTTTACTCTGTCGGTGTTAAACCGATTACTAGAAAACACTCGTAGAGAGGTGCACGTTGGATATTCTGTATCTCAGCATCATGCTGCTCTTCTTTGCTGTCTCCGTTTGGCTGTTGCACCGCCTGGATCGTCTGTAAGAAGGAGAATGACATGGTAGGGGTCTATCTTATAGGTGGCATCCTCGCGTTCGGGTTACTGGTCTATCTCATGATCGCATTGCTGAAACCGGAGTGGTTCTGATGACGATCAACGGACTAGTTCAAATCGGACTCTACTTTGTGGTGCTGCTCGCGCTGGTCAAGCCGTTAGGCTGGTATATGGCACGGGTGTACGAAGGCCAACCCTGCGGACTCGACCGGGTAGTGGGCCCTCTGGAGCGGCTGATCTATCGCCTGTGCGGAGTGCGTCAAACAGAAGAGATGGACTGGAAGACGTACGGGATCGCTATGTTGTTATTCAACGCGCTGGGACTGGTTGCCTTGTATGCGTTGCAGCGAGTCCAAGGATTCCTGCCGCTGAATCCGGCGGGGCTGGGAGCGGTCACGACCGATCTTGCCTTCAACACGGCTGCGAGCTTCGTGACCAATACCAACTGGCAGGCCTACGGAGGCGAAACGACGCTGAGCTATCTGACTCAGATGCTTGGACTCACTGTGCAAAACTTTGTGTCTGCGGCAACCGGTATGGCGGTTCTGGTCGTGTTGATCAGAGGTCTGGTGCGACGAAGCGCCCTGACCATCGGCAACTTTTGGGCGGACCTCGTCCGCAGCACACTCTATATTCTCCTGCCGCTGGCCCTGCTCTTGTCCCTGCTGTTGGTGTCGCAAGGCGTCGTCCAGACGTTCGCGTCTTACCAGACCGTCTCCATGCTGCAGCCGGCCGGTTACGCCAAGCCCGTGACGGATGGGAATGGCCAGCCGGTACTGGATGAACAGGGGCAGCAGAAAACAGAGCCTGCGACGGCAGTCGAACAGGTATTAGCGGTCGGACCGGCAGCCTCTCAGATCGCGATTAAGCAGCTCGGGACCAACGGCGGCGGTTTCTTCAACGTCAATTCCGCACATCCGTTCGAGAACCCGACGCCCTGGTCAAATTTTCTGCAGATGTTGGCGATCCTGCTTATCCCGGCAGCGCTCTGCTACACCTTCGGGATGATGGTCGGAGATACGCGCCAGGGTTGGGCGCTGCTCGCGGCGATGACCATTCTCCTGTTCTCCTTTATTCCGCTGGGGCTGTGGGCCGAGCAAAGCGGGACCCCGGCTTTCACCGCGCTGGGGATCGATCAGGCCTCCGGTGCAGGACAGTCCGGCGGGAACATGGAAGGTAAAGAGACGCGATTCGGTATCGCCAACTCTGTCCTATGGGCTGCCGCCACCACGGCGGCTTCGAACGGATCGGTGAATTCGATGCACGATTCCTACACGCCCCTGGGAGGGCTGATGCCGCTCTTCCTGATGCAATTTGGAGAGGTGGTGTTCGGCGGGGTCGGCTCGGGGCTCTACGGCATGATCGTTTTCGCCATCATTGCTGTGTTCGTCGCAGGACTGATGGTCGGGAGAACGCCAGAATATCTTGGGAAGAAAATTGAGCCCTATGAAATGAAGATGGCTGCTCTGCTGATTCTCATCATGCCGATGGTGGTCCTCAGTTTCACGGCCGTCGCGTCGGTGACGGGTGTCGGCACCAGCTCGATTTTGAACCCTGGACCCCATGGGTTCAGTGAGATGCTCTATGCCTATAGTTCGATGGGAAATAATAACGGCAGCGCGTTCGGGGGACTGAACGTCAACACACCCTTTTACAACCTTACCGGGGGGATCGCGATGCTGATCTCCCGCTTCTGGCTGGCGATTCCCACGTTGGCCCTGGCCGGCGCGCTGGCGAGGAAAAAACTCGTGCCGGCCGGTCCCGGAACCCTGCCGACCCGCCGGCCGCTGTTTGTCGTGCTGTTGCTTGGCGTCGTTGTGTTGGTGGGTGCGCTGACTTTCGTGCCTGCACTGGCCCTGGGACCAATCATAGAGCACATCCTGATGGTGAGCCGATGACAGCGCGGGAGTGGAGGATTGTGAAATGACAACGCATGGGAAAAGAAGACAATTATTCGACCGGCAGATTGTACGGCAGGCTATGGTGGAATCCGTCCGGAAACTGCACCCGCGCCACCAGGTTCGCAATCCGGTCATGTTCGTGGTTGCGGTCGGAAGTGTGCTGACCACCGTCCTGTTCGTCCAGGCGCTGATCGGGAAAGGTGAAGCGCCGGTCTGGTTCATCCTCGCTGTCTCGCTATGGCTCTGGTTCACCGTCCTCTTCGCCAACTTTGCCGAAGCGATGGCGGAAGGGCGCGGAAAAGCGCAGGCAGAATCGTTGCGCAGTTCCCGGCGTGAAATGAACGCGAAGAAACTGGGCCAGCCGGAGTCCGGCAACCAATATCTCAGCGTGCCTTCCTCGATTGTCCCGGCTAGCGCCTTGAAGCGGGGAGACGTTGTCTTGGCGGAGGCCGGCGATTTTATCTCTTGCGACGGGGAGGTCATCCAAGGCATCGCCTCGGTGAACGAAAGCGCCATTACCGGTGAAAGCGCCCCCGTCATTCGTGAGAGCGGCGATCGCAGCGCGGTGACAGGCGGCACACGCGTCCTGTCTGACTGGTTGGTGATACGGGTCACGGCGAACCCCGGCGAGACATTTCTGGACCGGATGATTGCGATGGTCGAGGGGGCCAAGCGCCAAAAGACGCCGAATGAAATCGCCCTCAACATTCTGCTGGCGGCACTGACGGTCATCTTTCTCTTGGCCACAGCCACGTTGCTCCCCTTTTCGCTCTACAGTGTGCAGTCGGCAGGGCAGGGGGCTCCTGTTACGGTAACGGTCTTAGTCGCGCTGTTGGTCTGTCTGATCCCGACGACGATAGGAGGATTGCTCTCCGCCATTGGGATCGCGGGAATGGACAGAATGGTGCAGGCGAACGTCATCGCCATGTCCGGCAAAGCCGTGGAAGCGGCAGGCGACGTGGATGTGTTGCTCCTTGATAAAACCGGCACCATTACATTGGGGAATCGGCAAGCGACCGAGTTCCTTCCGGCCGATGGAGTGAGCGACCAGGCACTGGCCGATGCGGCCCAGCTTTCGTCGCTGGCGGACGAGACGCCGGAGGGGCGCAGCATTGTCGTCCTGGCCAAGGAACAGTATGGATTGCGCGCGCGCGACCTTCGCGAGTTAGGCGCAACATTCATCCCTTTTACAGCTCAAACCAGCATGAGCGGGGTCAATTTGAACGGGCGGGAAATACGCAAGGGGTCAGATGGTGCGATCGAAGCCTATGTGACGGATCGGGGTGGGCACTTTTCCCAAGCGGTCCGCCTACATGTGGAGACCATTGCGAAGCAGGGGGGCACACCGCTGGTCGTGGCGGAGGGACCCAAAGTGCTGGGCGTGATCTACCTGAAAGATGTCGTCAAGGGCGGTATCAAAGAGCGGTTTGCCGAATTGCGACGCATGGGCATCAAGACGGTCATGATCACCGGCGATAATCCGCAGACTGCGGCAGCCGTGGCCGCAGAAGCTGGCGTAGACGATTTCCTGGCGCAGGCTACGCCGGAAGCCAAGCTCAAGCTGATTCGCGAGATGCAGGCCGGTGGCCGTCTCGTCGCAATGACGGGGGATGGCACGAACGATGCGCCGGCCCTCGCCCAGGCGGATGTCGCGGTTGCCATGAACACCGGCACGCAAGCCGCCAAGGAAGCCGGAAATCTGGTCGATCTGGATTCCAACCCGACCAAACTCATCGAAATCGTGGAAATCGGCAAGCAGCTACTGATGACCCGCGGCGCGCTTACCACCTTCAGCATTGCCAATGATATCGCGAAGTATTTCGCGATCATTCCCGCGGCGTTCGCCTCGACCTATCCGGCACTCAATGTCCTCAATATCATGGGATTGGCAACGCCGGCCAGTGCCGTGTTGTCGGCCGTGATATTCAACGCGCTGATCATCATCTTTCTCGTTCCCCTAGCCCTCCGTGGTATCCGGTATCAACCGATGGGCGCCGTGCTGTTGCTTCGTCGGCATCTCCTGGTATACGGGTTGGGGGGAATCATCGTTCCATTCGCCGGCATTAAGCTCATCGATTTGCTGCTTGTCGCCCTGCGCTTAGTCTGAGGAGGTACACATGCTGACCCAACTTCGCCAGGCTTTGAGGATGCTCGCTGTCCTGACCCTGATCACCGGGTTCCTGTACCCGCTCGTGATTACGGGGGTTGCGCAGGTGCTGTTTCCGCAGCAAGCCAACGGAAGCCTGATGGTTATCGATGGCCAGGGGATGGGATCTTCATTGATCGGCCAGCCGTTCGATGCCCCGAAATATTTTTGGGGTCGCCCCTCTGCCACGGCCCCGTTTTCTTACAACGCAGCCGCCTCGTCCGGTTCCAATCTGGGCCCGACCAATGAGACACTGATTAAGACCGTGCAGATTCGCATCGACGCGCTCAAATCCGCCGATCCCGATAATCCTCTCCCCCTTCCGGTGGATTTGGTCACTACCTCAGGGAGTGGGCTCGATCCGCATATCAGCCCTGCATCTGCGGCATATCAAGTGAGACGAGNNTCTCGTTGACCGATCCCGGCATCTCTTTTAGACTGATTCAAGCAGTCCAATCGATCCTGAACTACGTGTCACCGATCGCACACAATCTTATGGAAGACCGACGACCCGATCCGGATGCCTTGCTGAGACGCGCGAAGGCTGAAGAAGCCGACCAGACGCGCGGCAAACTCAAAGTATTTTTCGGCGCCACGGCCGGCGTGGGAAAGACCTATGCGATGCTCGGCGCCGCGCACGAACAGCAAAATGATGGCGTGGACGTGGCTATCGGGTGGGTCGAAACGCACGGTCGTGCAGAAACGGAAGCTCTGCTGGAAGGACTGACGATTCTGCCGCCACGCCCGGTCGAGCATCGTGGAACGACATTACGGGAATTCGACCTCGATGCGGCGCTCGCCCGCCGTCCTCAGCTCATTCTCATGGACGAACTGGCGCACACCAATGCCCCCGGTTCCCGGCATCCGAAACGATGGCAGGATGTGAAGGAATTGCTGAAGGCTGGCATCAACGTCTACACGACCGTCAACGTGCAGCACCTGGAATGTCTGAACGATGTGGTGGCTCAGATCACGGGAGTGCGGGTGAGTGAAACGGTGCCGGACTCGGTGCTTGAACAGGCCGATGATGTCGAGCTGATCGATCTTCCCCCGGACGATCTTCTGCAACGTCTGAAAGACGGCAAAGTCTACATGCCGGAGCAGGCGCAACAGGCGCTCCAGAATTTCTTCCGCAAAGGGAATCTGATCGCCTTGCGGGAATTGGCCTTGCGTCGGACGGCCGAGCGGGTTGACCAGCAGATGGAAGTGTATCGCCGCGACCATGCCGTGGTCCGTACATGGCCCGCCGCTGAGACCATCATGGTCTGTGTGAACATGAAACCACGGGGACCCCGGTTGGTGAGAACTGCCAGAACCATGGCGACGGGTCTCCATGCGAAATGGATCGCCGTGTATGTGCAGACTCCCAGGCATCTGTGCGTGCCGCAAGCCGATCGTGATCGAGCACATCAGACGCTTCGGCTCGCGGAGATGCTTGGCGCTGAGACGGCGGTGCTGAGTGGAGCCAATGTCGTGCAGGAACTACTGACCTATGCCCGCATGAGAAATGTGTCCAAGATCATCGTGGGGAAGCCGGTCCGTGCCCGATGGAAGGAGGTAGTCATCGGTTCAGTCGTGGCTGATCTCGTGCAACAGAGCGGGGAGACGGACATTTATGTAATTACGGGCGAGGCCGGAGAAAGCCGCCCGTTGGCGAGTCAGGCTCTAAAACGGAACAGTCCGTGGTTATCCTATGGGCTGGGTGTTGCGGGCGTCGCGCTCTCGACCGCCGTCGCGTGGCTGATGTTTCCGTATTTCAGCGTCGCCAATCTCATCTTGGTGTACTTGATGGGAGTGGTTCTGGTGGCGATCCGTTATGGACGAGGGCCGTCGGTTCTCGCATCGGTCCTGAGTGTCGCCGCGTTCGACTTTTTCTTTGTTCCTCCGTATTTGTCCTTCGCCGTGTCGGACATTCAATATCTCCTGACGTTTGCGGTCATGCTAGTCGTGGCACTGACGATCAGCGGCCTGGCTGCCCGTACCAAGCAACAGGCGGAGCTGGCTCGTCATCAGGAGCGGCGCACGGCGGTTCTCTATGCATTGAGCCGCGATCTCGCCACGCATCGCGGGACAGGCCTGCTGGCCCAGCTTGCGGCGAAGCATCTTCGGGAAGTGTTTGACGGCCAGGTGGCGATTTTTCTGGCGGATGCCGACAAACGGGTACAGTTGCAACGTGGGGAACTGCTGCATTTTGAATTCGACCCCAAAGAGTCGGGGGTGGCCCAATGGGTGTTCGAGCACAACGAGCGGGCCGGGCTCGGGACCGATACCCTCCCGGGAGCCAGCGCCTTGTATCTGCCCCTGATCGGTTCGGCCGGATCGATCGGTGTTGTGGCTGTGCGGCCGTCCGAATCCAGCCGCCTCTCGGATACCGATCAGCTGCATTTGCTTGAATCGCTCGTCAACCAAATCGCGCTGGCGATCGAACGAACGCGGTTATCAGAGGAAGCCCAGCAGGCTCATGTGCGCGCGGAATCGGAACGCATGCGGAACGCTATTCTCAGTTCGGTCTCCCATGACTTGCGGACTCCGCTCGCGACCATTACTGGAGCTGCCAGTAGCTTACTGGACGAAGGGGGACGTCTTGATCCTGCCGCGCGGCTCGAGTTGGCTCGATCCGTATATCGGGAGGCGGACCGGCTGGATCGTTTACTCAAGAATCTGCTCGATATGATGCGCATCGAGGCAGGGGCCGTGCAACTGAGCAAAGAGTGGCACCCGGTGGACGAGGTCGTCGGCGCGGCCCTGTCCAGACTGGAGGGACGGTTACGCGATCATACTTTCAACACGGCGTTTCCTGCCGACCTGCCGCTGGCGCTTGTCGATGGCGTGCTTCTTGAGCAGGTGATGATCAATCTTGTGGAGAACGCCGTGAAGTACGCGCCTTCGGGAAGCGCGATCGATCTGTCCGCCTCGGCGAACGATCGTGAAGTGGTCGTCGAAGTCGCAGATCGAGGCCCGGGAATTCCGGCCGGCGAGGAGGCCCGCATCTTCGACAAATTCTATCGTGCCAAGCCTGCACGAGAAGGCGGCGTCGGCCTTGGACTGACCATTTGTCGTGGGATCATCGAAGCCCACGGCGGGCGTATCTGGGCTGAAAACCGGCGCGGAGGGGGAGCGGTGTTCCGCTTTGCAATTCCGCTGCTGGAACGTCAGCCGTCCGTTGAATCGGAACAAGCCGAACCGAAGCTGGCCTAATCCATTCCGGAATAGAATTGCGGCCGGGAGGCCGCCACTGGTATGTCAGGACAGGAAGTCACCGTGCTTCTCATTGAAGACGAACCGGAGATTCGCCGATTCCTGCGGGCGACGCTGCCCGCGCATGGTTTTCGACTATACGAGGCCGTGACAGGAAAAGACGGGCTGACGGAGGCCCAGTCGAGGAATCCCGATCTCATTCTGCTGGACCTCGGTCTGCCGGACCTTGAGGGAAGTGAAGTGATTCGCCAGGTGCGGGAGTGGACCGCCACGCCGATCATCGTGCTGTCGGCTCGCGACCAGGAACAGGTCAAAGTGGCGGCACTCGACCTTGGCGCCGACGACTACGTGACGAAGCCGTTCGGGGTCGACGAACTCCTTGCGCGGATGCGAGCGGCTCTTCGCCACGCCTTCCGATCTGCCACCGCCGTTGACGAGCCGGTGTTTTCCCTCGGCGATTTGAAAGTGGACCTCGGCCGGCGGCAGGTGTTTGTGTCGGCGAAGGAAATTCACCTCACGCCGATCGAATATAAGCTGCTAACGNNGTCTATATGCGGCAGTTGCGAAACAAACTGGAAAAGAACCCGGCCCATCCGCGCTATCTGGTGACCGAGTTGGGAGTTGGCTATCGGCTCAAGACGGAATGACCCATCGGGAGTCTTGGAATTGGCTCCCGCGCAACAGCTGCTGGTGGGCCTTCGTGGGGCTGTTGTTCACCGTAGGGGAGAGGAGTCGCCAGAGTGCTTGCCTATCCGCGCTCGCAGGCGATCCACAAGTATTCCACCGAAGGCATCGATAGCCCGGCCTTTTGCCTCCTTCAGTGCATCCGCATCTTCCACTAGAACCACGGCTCCGGTGCGCTGGGCCTGGCCTTCAGCCGTCTGCCGGCCGAGTATCGTATCGGTCCGCAGATCCCAGAGAACACCGTCGATGATGAAAAACGCGTCGATCACGGTACCGGGAGCCAGCCAGGCGCCGAGCAACGTCGGGTAGAGGAGGGCATAGGCGTTGTTATGCCGATCCGCCGCACCGATTCCATCGATGAGCAAGAGCACGTCGATTCCATATCGTACGGAGGCTTGTCGCAATTCCTGGCGGGTGATGGTCCGTATGGTCGGCTCTGCAAGGACCACGACCTCGTGAAGGATCTGGTCGCGACGCAACTGAGCAAGACGTTGCACCAGCTGGTCTTTTTCCGCACTCAGCCACTCCCCTGAGTGAATCGACTGACGGGTAGGAAATTCCGTTCGGACAAAGTAGACACCGAGACGGAATGGTCCTGCAAGGGGGGGAGAGCTCTCTATCGCGTTCTTGGTCTCGGGGGTCTTGATCTCGCGTTCACCGACGAGATCCAGCCGCTGGTGCAAGATGTCCTGCATTCCGGCCCGGTCAAACCCCTGGTGGGTTGAGCAAGCGGAGAGAATGGTGAAGAGGATGGGAAGCAGCCAGTGAATGCGTTGACCTCTCATGGAATCCTTCCCGGAGGAGACGTTGTCATCGCTGTGCCGGACAGTTCTTCCAGCGCGAGCATGAGCGCATGGGTCCCGCTCCGGCCATGGCCGAGCGCCTGCACGCGTTGATAGAGTCCATGCACCAATGTCAGCCCGGGCAATGTGAGGTTCATGCGTTTGGCCTCGTCCAGCGCGATGCCCATGTCTTTGACGAAATGTTCGACGAAGAATCCCGGGTCGAAGTTGCGCTGCAAGATTCTGGGGGCCAGGTTATCCAATGTCCAGCAAGCGGCGGCGCCGCCACGAATCGATTCAAGCATCTGGGACAGATCAAGGCCTGCCTTGAAACCATACAACAAGCTTTCGCAGACTCCCGCCATCGTTCCGGCGATCACGATTTGATTGCAAAGCTTNNGCCTGGAGTCCCCTGGTTGACGCGGCGGCCGCGATCTCCCGACTCAAAGCCGGCTCGGTCGTGGTCATATCGATCAGGATTGAGCCAGGTCTGGCTCCGGCCAGAATTCCTTCGGGGCCGAAATAGACCTCGCGCACGTCGCGGGGAAATCCGACCATCGTGATGATGACCGTCGATTGCTCGGCGACCACTCGTGGGCTGTCCGCCCAGGAAGCGCCGCGGTCGAGGAGCGGGTGGGCCTTGGCCTTTGTGCGGGAAAAGACGATGACGGGATAGCCGGCCTGCCGCAGATGGCCGCACATCAAGGCACCCATCACGCCGGTGCCAATCCATCCGATCCGACTATGATCCGGCGCAATCTGCTGCATAGAGAGGAGAATCGAACCGTTAGAACCCGCTGCCGCCGCCGCCACCGAAGCCGCCTCCCGAAGATCCGCCGGACGAGCCGCTGCTTCCGCTACTGAATCCGGAGCCGCCGGCGCTGCGCGGCGCGGAGGTCATGGCGGTGCCGGCTGCAGCGGACAGTTGCGACAAGTTGCCGGTCAGGTTGCGCGGCCGGAAATCAGCAAAGTTGGCTCCTTGATACCAGGTAGGCGGCTGCGTGTAAATGCCGTCGAAGGCGTTGGTCCAATTCTTTTCCACGCCCAGGGCCATGGCAAAGGGGAGAAACTTCTCGAACATCTCGGGCGTTTTGACAAGCCGTTCAAAACGATCGGATTCGACACGAGTCAAAAACTCTTCGAAGCCCAGCACTTTTTCCAATGCTCTGGTGCCGCGTAGCGTCCGGGCCGGCATGATCCGGCCGAATCCGACGATGATGAGTCCCGACAGGAGACTTGCAGCGGCTCCGGTTTGAAAAGCCAGGCCGATCCGTTCGCTCAACCAGGCGCTTCCGAATACGGCGGCGACGGCCACGACAATCCCGCCGATCGTGTAGGCCTGCTTCACCCGGTCGGGTCGGCGCACGTAGTAGCCGTGGGTGACAAGCTGGTCGAACAGTGAGGATCTGATGCCGTCCAGGCGTGTGTAAAATCGATTGGCCAGGTCGGACAATGCCACTGTTTCCTCGTGGTCATCGGAGTGCAGTCCGGCCGGGAAGATTCCTCTCAGAATCGAGGCCTCATGGGCTTTTAATCCGTCCCAGGCGGACGAGGGTTGGAGGCGATGCAAATGGTACCCGGTGCTCGACCACAATCCGAGAAGCTGAGGCTCTTGCCGTTCTTCGATCCGTACATAGCCTCGGACGGCGAGATCGACCAGCGTGGCGGTGATATCACGAAGGTCAGGCGAGTTGTCCACCAGGGTACCGAGCTCGGCGGGCGTCAGCTGGTCGGGGGACTCGTAGCTGACGATGATGGGGCGCAGGCGCGGATCGCGGCCGCGGGTGTACCAGAGATACCACATCACACCGAACACGCCGACCGGCAGGGCCAAGGGCCAGTTGTAACGAAGGAATAGCTGTGTCAGCCGCAACGGCCCCGGTTCGTCGACCAGTCCTTTATCCCACCCGACGACGGCGGTCAGGCCTTCGCGGAATCCCAGCGGGCGGGTCATTCGATAGAGAATTTCGGAGCCCTCGATTCGGACCTCGGCCTGCTGTTCGCGCGCACCGTAGGCGCCGCTGAAGGCGAGGGCTTTGACGCCGGTCGCCTTTTGNNGCGCCGGGGAGCCAGATCTTGAAGCTCCGGTAATGCCGGTCGCGAGAGCTATCGACCTTAAGCGGAGCCTGATGCTCGTCCGTCGCGCTGACCAGGTCCAGCAGCAGAGTGTAATTAAATCCCTGCGGTGTTCGATATTCGACCGGGATATCGCGTTTCAATCCGTTCCAGGCTCCGGTGAAACGCGGCCGGATTGTTTCCGTCACCAGGAGGTCGCCGCTGGGGAGCACCTGAATGTCGGCCTGAAACTGCTCGATGACGAGCGAGCGGGCGTCGGCGAGGGCGCGTCCGTCAGACAGAAGCCAGGCGAGGAGCAGTAGGCCAAGGCGAATGAAGTACCGTGCGCGCATAGGGAAAAGAGTCGTTCGCCCCACAGTGCAATCAGCGGGAAGCCTGGTCGAAACTGACTTTCGGCACCGCCCGCTCTGTCACATCGACAAGTTCAAAAAACTCCCCCTGGTTGAAGCTGAAGAAGCCGGCAATGAGGTTGGAGGGGAACTCCTGAATCTTCGTGTTCAGATCGNNATTGTAGTACCGGCGGGCATTCTGAACGGCTTCTTCGATCTGGTTGAGCGAGCCCTGAAGCTGGGTGAAACTTTCCACCGCGCGGAGTTGCGGATAGGCCTCGGCCAGCGCAAAGAGTGATTTCAGCGATTGGGCGAGCAGGCCCTCGGCCTCCGCCTTGGTGGAAGGAGATGTGGCGGCCATGGCACGGTTGCGGGCGGTGATGACGGCTTCGAACGTCTGCTTCTCGTGCCCCGCGTAGCCCTTCACCGTTTCGACCAGATTGGGAATGAGATCGTATCGCCGCTTCAACTGCACATCGATGTCGGCCCAGGCATTCTCCGATTGGACTTTCAACCGGACCAGGGAATTGTACATGCCGATCACCAGCAGCACCAATCCGACCAGAACGATCAACGGAATCCAGGCCATGAGACGTCCTCCTCGTTTATGCGTGGTAGCGTGGCGATTGCTCAGCGCACAGTCGTAAAACTATATCCGTAAGGGTGTGGGCTGTAAAGCAATCCGCCGCTGCTCACCGTTTTGGCGGTCAGGACGGCTAGGACTATTCGAGGACGGGAAGAATTCTTGTGGCCACAGCTTGCACGAAGCCTTCTTGCTCGGTGACGACCTTGAGCCCTTGAAAGCTCAAGTAGTAGCCGCCGTGGCTGGGCGCTTGAATGGTGGCGCTCACTTCGACCCGTTGGCCGTCCTCGATTTCCGGATCACGGATGAGCGGCCTCCCGCAAATGCCGAGCACAGCCACGGCCATGACGCCGGTGTCGTCTTCAAGCTTAAAGAGGTACGCGCCGTAACAAGCGGTGTCATTGGGAAGCTTATACGGATCGAGCGGTTGCACGTCCCGCACGGTGCCTTGGAGCGTGACCTGACGTAGATGATAGATTCTGGGCTCTTCAAGGATCTGCTGAATGGGAATCGGCTCCTCTGCCAGGAGGATTGTCGGTAGCCCCATGACGACTAGAACTGTGGCGGTGCTGAGCTGGAGGAGGAATGGTCTGTACGATCGCATGGCACGCGCATTCTACCATTGTTTACTCATGAAGCGCCCCGTGCCCGTCTTTCGCTTCACGCCGTGGGTCGCTATAATCCGCGCTCAGACCATGTGGAGGGATGTATGACGGTGAATAAGCAGCAGCTCAAGAAGTATATTGCCGACAGCCGCCCGCGATTTGAAGATCTGCTGGGTCAATTGGTGGAGGTGCCGTCTATCAGCATGGATCCGGCCCGGGCGGGGGAGATGCCGCGCGCCGCAACACTGGCCGTGCAATATTTGAAGAGCCTTGGAGCTGACGCGCAGATCGTCGAAACGGGCGGCTACCCGATCATTTCAGGAGGCTGGACGACCGGAGCCAATTACCCGACCGTCACCATCTACAACCATCTCGATGTGCAGCCGGCGCAGGAGCCGGAGTGGAAAGAATCACCCTTCGCGTTCCGCAAGGACAACGGCATCTATCATGGCCGCGGCGCGACGGATGACAAGGGCCCGGCGCTGTCGGCGCTGCTCGGGGCCCGTTATGCGATCGAGCAGGGCGTTCCCATCAACATTCGCTTTCTGTGGGAGTTGGAGGAAGAGATCGGCAGTCCGCATTTCGCCGCCGGTCTCCAAAATCGTATAGCGATTCCACGGCCCGACTCCGTCGTGGTGTCGGATACGATTTGGATCGCCAAAGGCAAACCTGCCATGCCCTACGGGTTGCGCGGATTGATCGGCGCGCGGTTGACCCTCAAGACGGGAACGAAGGATGCCCATTCGGGTGTGACGGGCGGCGCCGCCCGCAATCCCCTCGCGGAATTGATGGAAGTGGCGTATGCCTGTCTCGATGCCAAAACCGGCAAGGTGAAGATCCCCGGGTTCTACAATGACGTGGTCGAGCCGACAAAGGCGGAGATCAAGAGTTTCCTCAAGTCGGGTTTTCAGGTTGCTCGCTTCAAAGCTGCCTACGGATTCCATACGCTTCGCACGCAGGATCCTGCCGAGATCATGCGTCGTATCTGGGCGGCGCCGACCTTTGAGGTACATGGGCTGACCGGCGGCTATCATGGCCCCGGCGTCAAGACCGTCGTGCCGGGCCATGGAGAACTGAAAGTCAGCATGCGACTGGTGCCCAACCAGACGCCTGAGAAGGCCTTCGCGTTACTGAAAAAGTTTGTTGCCAAGCTGAATCCCAACGTCAAGGTTGAGGCGGAAGGCATGTTGCAGCCGTTCCAGGGACTCTTCGAAGGACCGTATGTCGATGCGGTGAAGCGGGCGGCAAAGGCGGGATTCGGCAAAGAGCCGGCCTTCATTCGCGAAGGCGGATCGATCGGTGCGGTCGTGACGATGCAAAAAGCTTGGAAGGTGCCGATTCTCTTCATGGGACTCAGTCTCCCCGAGCACGGCTACCATGCGCCGAACGAATACTTTGATTGGGGTCAGGCTTCCAGCGGCATGACCGCCTTCGCGCATTATTTTGAAGAACTGGCGAAGATGGGGAAGAGGTAGGGGAGGGAGTGGCCAGATAGTCCTTCTTGCTCGCTGAGGCCTCACGATGAAGCGGTGGTCCCTCTCTGCGCGCAGTGAAGGACCATCCGGCTACTCCCTTAGGTGTGTGAGTAGAGGCCTGAAGCCGATCGAGTGATCTCATGTGCTTGTTCGACGTGCGCAATCGAGGATTGCCCGCAGTCGGACATTGCTCAGCCGGCTTTCGGATAGGACTGTTCCATACAGTCGGGGCAAATGTCCCGTTCCAGTTTCTTCTCGAAGCACTGCTCCAGATAATCTTCGATCCGTTTCCGGTAGGTTCCGTCCGACCGGACCCGCTTGCACTTGGCGCAAATTGCGATGAGGCCACGCAGGTTCTTCAACTCTCGATTGGCCCGCTCCAGTTCCTCGGTCTTGGCCAGCAGTTCCTGCTCGCGTAGGCGGCGCGCGTCGAGTTCCTGCTTCAGGCTCATCGCCGTCGACACTCTGGCGACCAGTTCGACGGGCACGATGGGTTTTCTCAGAAAGTCGGTGGCACCGGCGGTGTAAGCGGCTTGCAGATCCGCCGCGTCTGTTTTAGCGGTGACCACAACAATAGGCGTATACTCCGTGCGCTCAAACGAGCGAATCTGCTGGCAGGCTTCCAGGCCGTCGATGTCCGACATCATCAAGTCCATCAGGATCACGTCCGGATCATAGGGGGCGATCTGACGGCCTATGACGCCGAGAAGTTCCAGCGCCCGGCGTCCGGATTCGGCGGGAGTGATCGGGCCGTAGCCGGCCTCTTGCAGGACTCTCTGAAGAAGCAGGCGGCTTTCTTCAGAATCGTCAACAAGCAGAATACTCATACGCCTAAAGCCTCATCATCCAGCTGGTTTCGCAGGCCATCAGGGCGCCTTTCAGGATGGGGGGCAATTTCTTATCCTTGCGAACCATTGTCGCCTGCCGAGTAAATCTCTTACGAGATCAAATCATAGCCAGCGCTGGGGAAAAACCCTAGATATTTCGCAGTTTGAGCGATGTGTGGCTGGGGGGATCTGTTGTGCAAGAGCCCGGTCTCGAGAGACCGGGCTTGAACCGTAGCGCCAGCCGGATCAAGCCGGCTGGCGCTCGGCGTGCTTTCTACGCTAGGACTTGTGTCCGTCCGCCGTGGCTAGAATCGGTTGGAACATTGGATCGGCGTCCAGCACGGCTTTGAGCAGTTCGGAATGAAGGAAATAGCGCCAGACGTCGTCGGTTTTCCCTGGCACCTCGTCGAACCACCGCTTCGCTTCCGTGACGTGGTGCAGCAGCTTGGCCTTGTCCCCGTAGTTGGGCATGAAAATCATGCTGTAGGCCATCGTATATTCTGCCAGGAACTTGTCGAGGGACAGATCGGCTACTGCCAGCGATGCGTCTGCATCGGCATAGGCCCGGTTGATTTCAGGGTCGTGCAGAATTCTGTTCCATGCGGACTTGTGCAGGCGAGACCAGGCGAGTTGCAGCAAGGCTTCGGCCTTGGCAGATCTTCGCGCATCCGGAATCTCCTTGGCCAAGGCCTCGTGGGTTTCAATGGCGGCCTGCTGGTCGTTGTTCCAGCGATAAGCGACACCCAACCGGAACCGGTTGTCGAGTTGTTCCGGTCTGACTTTGGCCAGAGTTTCCAGTGCCGGCAACATGCGGAAGAGAAAATCGGCCGGCGTTGGCTGGGAGAGGCCGCCCATTTCCATCCCGTTGGACAGGTCTGTCCGGGTGGATTGGGCATAGATGTTCCAGTAGAACTCGTTGGCGACCAGGGACAGGGCCGGGTCTCTGATCGTGAGATTGTGCCCGTTGCTTCCTTCACGCAGTAGGACGGCGTAGAGGTTCCTGGTGAGAACGGTCAGCGCGTCCGGTTGATTCGGGTCGATAATCAGAATACGGTTGAGCAAGGCCACCCTGTCGCGCAACTCAGGAAACGTGGCGGCTCGTGCTGCCGCGGCTGTGAGCGTCCCCGGCTGATCGCCCGGCCCCCACCATACCATAGATTCAGGCAGCGGCCGGCTGATCTCCGTTGTGAACGGAATTTTCTCCGCGACCATTCCCGCGACGGACGGTTCGGTGACCACCGGCAGATTGAATACGGTGGCGTCACCCGGGAAGCCATGTTTCTTCAGCCCCGTGAAGACAACCCACTGAGTCGTGATCGACTTCAGCGACTTGCGTGCCCGCTTGATGGTATTCGCCCACTTGACCGTCCCTTCGGCATAGGTGACCGGTGAGGCTAGGGGATCCTGGTACTGTACGCTCAACAAGACAAGTGTCGTGGGCACGGCCAGGATCTTTCCGTTGGCGTTCAATCGGAAAGAGCTGGATGGCAGGGATTGGCTCTTGGTGACGGTGACACGGAGACCGCTGCCCGGAGGAGAGATCCCAAGCTCTTCCATGACGAAGGCCGATGCCGGCATGCGCGCGAGCTCGTCTCCGAAGAAGACCAGCGGGCCGGTGCTCGGCCAGAGGACCGTCATTCCCACATCGTCTCGTTTCAACGCGGGCGCATGGGCGGTTTTCAGGCCCTCCCAACAGGATTCATATGACGGGTCGGTAGCCGGTGGGTAGGCCTTCAACCCCGACGGGGCGGCCCCTAGGAGACGAAATTGACAGGCAAAGTCCAACTGTCCGACCGTAACGTGATCTCCCTTGGCGAGGGCTTCAGTATAACGTCGCGCGGTATCGGCAGCCGGGTTGTTGGCATGGCCGGCCGGTTTGGATTTGTGCGAGGACGCCGCGAACGCGGTCTCCACTCCGGACCATCCTGCCAGGAGGGCGGTCATCAGAGTGAGCAGGATGGAGGCACGAAGGTTGTTGTGGATACGACCAATCATTATCATCACCTATTTCCTGGACGCACATAATAAGGGCTAAAGACCAGTACTGTAGCATGGTGTCGGACGAATCTGAAAGAGGCCAGGGGAGCGGATTTGCCGATATTCATCGGGAAGAGCAGCCCGTGATGATCTGGCAGCACCCGCCTGCTTGTGGTGGGAATCGTGAAATGTTTGAAGTCGTTAGCGCGGGCGCGCGGCTCGGAGAATGTCGTTTCGCATGCGGGCTCGTTCGGCCTGCGAGAGGGCCGGTGCCGGTTGGTGTTGGCAGAGGGCGACGGTTTGTCTGAGCGAGGCGACGAACTCTTCGCAGTTGGGGCAGGCGCCGAGGTGTTTGCGCAACTCCTCGCACAGCGTGCCGGGCAATTCGTCGTCGATGTAGGCGGACAGTTTCTTTAAGATGGCCACACAGCGACCTTTCCCGTGCCGGTGGGCTGGTTTCTGCTGAACGGATCGGGTCGTCGTCCGCTTGGCCATGGCTAGCGTCCTCCTTGCATGAACGGGTGGCCGTTGTGCGATGGTTCGGATGCGGCAATTCCCTGCGCGCTGAGCTCGCGACGGACAAACAAGCGTGCGCGATGCAGCCGGGATTTCACGGCGCGCTCATTGAGCCCGACGACGCTGCCGACTTCCTTGGCGCTCAGTCCTTCCATATCGCGCAGGACCAGCACCATGCGATATTTCTTGGGCAGTTTGGCAATAGCCCGATCGAGTACCTGGCGCAGTTCTTTATTTTGCAGCGCCTCTTCCGGGCTGAGCCCGTCTACCGGAATTTGCAGGCGAAACTCTCCCTCCGAGGTCGGGATAAATTCCTCCAGTGATAGCTCCCGGTCAGGCGCTCCTTTCCGTTTGCGCCGCATGCGTGAACAGGCCCGCGCCGCAATGGCATAGAGCCAGGTCGAGACCTGCGCATCCCCGCGGAAGGTCTGGTAGCCCCGATAGGCATTGAGAAAGGTTTCCTGGACCAGATCCTTCGCCACTTCGGGTTCCCCGCAGAGTCTGGTCGCGAAGCGGTACATCTGATCGACATGGTCTCGATACAGTGTATCAAAGCTTGCAGCGGTACGCGCCTCATTGCGTGAGGCCGGGGTGGGTTGTTTGGCAGGAGCTGGAGTTTTCATCTTGTACCGGAGAGTCTACGGAGGGATCGAAAAGACTGTCAAGGATGGTGGGGGCGCCTGATGTCTAGTTGAAGTGATGAAAGTCGACGACCGTCCCGTCGCCATTCAGCTCCACGGTGATCGGATTGCCTTCTTTGACTCCGGCTAGTGAGGATTTCCCGCGATCGGTCGGGAACGTTTGTTCACCGGCAGGGGTCCAGAATCTCACC
>CXWL01007344.1_pt1 | contig 18354 bp, 20 predicted proteins | sample 590931 | NCBI WGS metagenome assembly CXWL01 (sample SAMEA3498368, study PRJEB10139) | groundwater metagenome | biome: water well; material: biofilm material | place: Germany | collected 2015-04-27 | reverse complement strand
TCCGTCATCAAAAACGTAATGGCGCGCAAATGGTCCGCAATCACGCGCATCGAACGGTCCGAGAAGTCCTGCTTGCCATACTTGGAGCCGGCCCGACCGGCGATCGCCGCAAGCAGCGGCGTAAAGAGGTCGCTGTCGTAATTACTCAAGACACCCTGGGCCACGGCGACTAACCGCTCGAGCCCCATCCCCGTGTCGATACTCGGTTTCGGCAGCGGGTGGAGCGTTCCAGAGGCATCACGGTTGTACTGCATGAAGACGAGATTCCAGATCTCGATCACCCGGTCGCCCTCGCCGTTCGGCTGGTCTTCGCCTGGTACGGACGGACCCTGGTCGAAGTGAAGCTCCGAGCAGGGGCCGCAGGGACCAGTGTCTGCCATCTGCCAGAAGTTGTCCTTTTCATCGCACCGCACGATGCGCGACGGCGCGACGCCGATCTTCTTCCAGAGTTTCTCCGCATCGTCGTCCTCGCGGAAGATCGTCACCCACATCCGATCTTTCTGCAACCCGACCGTCTGCGTCAGGAACTCCCATCCGAATCGGATCGCATCATCTTTGAAGTAATCGCCGAACGAAAAGTTGCCGAGCATCTCGAAGAACGTGTGGTGCCGCCTGGTGTATCCCACGTTTTCAAGATCGTTGTGTTTGCCGCCGGCGCGAAGGCACTTTTGCACAGACACAGCTCGTGTATAGGGACGAGGCTCTTCTCCGAGGAAGACCCGCTTGAATTGATTCATCCCGGCGTTGGTGAAGAGCAGCGTCGGATCCGCTTGGGGAATCAAGGCCGAGCTGGGCACGGCCTGATGGCCCTGCTGTTCGAAATACCGGATGAACGAGTGCCTAAGTTCCTGCGCAGTCTGAGTCATGCGTCCATTCCTTCATCGCTGATGCGACCTTCCAGCACGATATGATCAATCGTCTCTTCGTCGAACCCTCGTTGACGCAGAAGACGCACCGATTGCGCCAGTGTCAACCGGCCGCCATGGCGCTGTCTGGCGTTCAGCGCTCGACGAGCCATTCGTTCTTCACTAACCTCGCGGAACGCGTCGGCGATCACCCGATCCGCCACCGTCTCGGTAATTCCCTGAGCCTGCAACTCCGCCTTGATCCGTACTGGTCCCATCGGCCGAGTGACCAGCCTCCGTTCCACCCATCCTTGGGCATAGGCCGGATCGTTGAGGTACCGAAGATCGGACAACCGACGGATGGTCTGCTTGACCAGAAGCGAGGACACGCCGTGCGAGATCAGAAACTGCTGGACTTGCGCAACGGTGCGATCCCTCCGCGCAAGAAAGCCAACGGCAAGCCGAGCCACATCATCCACGGACGTCAAGCGTGCTCTGATACGAGGACGTATGCTCCGAGGTTTATCGATTCGCCCGCCTTTCATCGCCGCGTGCCGCCACCTTCTCGTCCTTCTTCTCGTCTTTCTTGTCGTCCTTCTTGTCCTCTTTGACCTCTGCTTTTTTCTCGCCGCGCGCGGGTACTCCAGCCAGTTCACGCAGTTTCATTTCGACTTCACGAGCCATCGCCGTATTACTCTTCATGAAATCTCGCACAGCATCACGGCCCTGACCAATCCGTTCTCCCTTATAGGAATACCAAGCACCGGACTTATCGATGAGCTTTTTCTCGACCCCCATGTCGACCAGTTCGCCGGTCTTGGAAATCCCTTCAGCAAACATGATGTCGAACTCTGCTTGGCGGAACGGCGGCGCCATCTTATTTTTCACCACTTTGACACGAACCCGGCTACCCATCACATCCTGACCTTCTTTAATCGACTCGATCCGACGGATATCCAAGCGGACGGACGAATAGAACTTGAGCGCGTTGCCGCCGGTCGTGGTCTCAGGGTTTCCGAACATCACGCCCAGCTTCATGCGAATTTGGTTGATGAAGATCACCGTCGTCAGCGACTTCGCAATTGCCGCCGTGAGCTTCCTCAAAGCCTGTGACATGAGCCTGGCCTGAAGCCCCATATGGGCATCGCCCATTTCGCCTTCGATTTCCGCGCGAGGCGTCAACGCCGCAACCGAATCGACCACGATTAAATCGACGGCACCACTTCGCACCAAGGTTTCGGCAATCTCCAAAGCCTGCTCACCCGTGTCGGGTTGCGAGACCAGCAGATCGTCAGCCTGCACACCCAGCTTCTTGGCATAGGTCACATCCAAGGCATGTTCGGCGTCAATAAACGCGGCGACCCCTCCTGCTTTCTGCGCCTCGGCGATACAATGCAGCGTCATCGTCGTCTTGCCGGATGCCTCCGGGCCAAAGATCTCAATCACCCGTCCTCGCGGAAGCCCACCGACCCCGAGGGCGATGTCGAGTCCCAGCGAGCCGGTGGAAATGGCCGGCACGTCAACCTTGTCTTCCGCCCCCAGCTTCATGATGGCGCCCTTCCCATACTGCTTCTCAATCTGGGACAGGGCTAAGTCGAGCGCGCGCTTCTTGTCGTCTTTTTCAGACATGCGAATCTCCTACAAGATGAGAGGAAGGAATCCGATCGATTATACCCAAGCCACGTGGTAAAACCTAGCCTCATCTCATCGAAGAGGAGTGAGGCACGACTCATACAGCAGGCCAAGCCGATGCGCAAGAAAAGCGAAATCAATAGCGGGAAACTGCCTGTGGTGATTCATTTGTAGGGAGTCAAAATCTTGCGGGGACGCCTCATGCGCGGCGATGATCACACCGACAAAAAAGAATTACGAGCCTCTCCTCGTATTCCATTGGACTGCCGCCTGTTCTTTTCCAGTACCGAACTGATCGAGGCTGATGCGACACTCCTCGATCTGTCCAGCACGGGCTGCGCAGCCGAGTCTGAGACTACCGTCCGGACCGACATCAGTCTCGACCTGTGGATCTTTTCCCCAAACTATCACTGGCGCATGCACATCGACCATGCGGTCGTCCGGTGGGTCCGAGGACAGGTGTTCGGCGTGGAATTCCTAAATCTTCGCCCAGTCCAGCGGAAACGACTGCGCCAGCTGGTCGAGAAGTTCAGAGTGCAGTAACCCCTCGAGACCAATACAGCAATGACCAAAGGGTCAGACTGTAATTTCTGAACGCGGTTCGTGAACAATGGCTCATGCTGTTGTCTCAATGAAACGTGAGAACGGGACCATGGCTCATAGGTTCCAGTGCCAGCCAGCAAACCGCCTTTCCCAAATCGATCCACCTACCGACTGCGACGAATCACTGGGGTCCATCCCCTTCAATCATTCTCGAAATTGCTCTCTGACCCCTATCCAGACCTCAGAAGCTATTGCAAGGAATGGGGAGTGCGTTCTTGACGTTACGAACCGGCTATCTGACGGAAGAATACATTCTCCACGGGGCACAGACGTTTGACCACCAGCGGAACGCCAAAGGAATTACACGGCTTTATCCTGGCCCCCGCCGCTCAACTCCCCGCCTCCATTTGCCCGTTCTTGACAGCCGCCAACTTCTTCCACGAACTAGCCATCAGACCGCATGGACCGGGCGGTCGTTCGATGGCCCGTGGACAGACCACCTCCCACAGACTTCTATCGCGCGATATGCTTACACATCGAACTCCACTTCGTTGACACTTTCAGCCTAGAAAAGTAGGCTACTTTTCTGTCTTCGCAAATGAGGCTTTTTGTGCCCCTAGATCACTATGTTTCTCAAATTCACATCAAAAAGTTTCACTCACCTGGTCTTGGGAATCTCTTACATGCCATTAGAAAGACCGACCTAAAGGCATTCACACCAAGAGCAGAGGATATTTGCAGAATTGACGAAGGAAGCACTAATGCCTATCTAAAAGAGGACCGCACAATTGAAGAGTTTTTAAAAACCATAGAACCTAGGTACAGTGAGGCGGTTCGTAAGCTTGAACAGCATAAGATTGACAGTGAGTGTATATATACGATTGCTGGATTTGTCGCATACGTCATGTCCTGTTCACCTGCCGGAATGCGAATTCACTCTGGTGTTCTCCAAGGTGCCGTTGGAATGGAAGCCAATATCCTAGACTCTCAGGGCGCGTTTCCACCGCCGCCGCCGGAGTTAGGAGGAATGAATCTCCATGAGCTTCTTAAACGGGGCATCGTAAAAGTTGATGTCGATCCTAAATTTCCTCAAGCATTAGGAATTGCCTCAATTGTGCGCAATACAGTCATGTTTGGCAATTTTCACTGGGAAGTACTTCGTAACGACTTTGATGATAACGCCTATTTTACAAGTGACTTTCCCGTCACAATAGAAACAACGAGTGATCCAAGCGTGTTGAATCGCGTAGTCCCACTTTCACCAAACCTGGCAATCAGGATTAAGCCAGATCGCAAGATCAGTAGAGAGCGTGTCGATTTCAATTTCTCGAACTTTGGCTGTCGGTTTAAGACAGCTTCCAGACAGGAAATTACCCGAATAAATAAGTTAATTGTTCAATGCGCTGAGGAGCTCGTGTTGTTTCGAGACAATCACTCATGGGTTTCTGACTTTGTTCGGAAGAACAGTAGATTTCGCATCCAACTTCGCACTCATACAGTGCCACAGGGAAATGGAATGGTGATGTTTTACACTCAAGAAATCGCAAAGAATTAGGAGCAAGAAAGTGGCGATAACTCAGCCTACTTTTGAGGACTACAAGGGACGAAACAAAGGAGTCCGGCTTCTTTACTAATTGCTCACCATGATGAACTCACCCCCAACATGGCATCCTGGTATTTGAACTCCGCCTTTTGGGCTCAGTTCATGGGGCTTCAATTTACCATTGGGGTCAGAGTGTAATTTCTGAGCGCGGTTCGTGAACAATGACCCATGCTGTTGTCTCAATGAATCGTGACGACGGGACCATGTCTCATAGGCTCCTGTGCCAACCAGCAAACCCCTTTCCCATATCGATCCACCTACCGTCTGCGACGAATCACTGGGGTCCGCCCCCTCCAATCATTCTCGAAATTGTTCTCTGACCCCTATTCCTGACCTGTCAAGTGACAACTCCCAACCCTTTTTACGTTTTTGGCAACTCACTGGCTATGACGCCATGGCGAAAGCCTCCGTGCCCATCGCTTCCATCCGAGGCTCTGAGGAGAAGTAGACTCATCATGCTCAAAAAAGTAGAATGTGTGCATTCAAGATCCTAACGCAACAGGTGGTGAAAAGCCTGAGCCGGGCTGTGCCAGTTCAGAATTTTCCGTGGCCGAGCGTTGAGCAGTGCTTGCACACGTGCGATCTCGCTCCGTGACACCGTCGTAAAGTGGGTGCCGGCGGGAAAGAACTGCCGCAGGAGCCCGTTGGTGTTCTCATTCGTGCCCCGTTCCCAGGGACAGTGGGGATGTGCAAAGTAGACCGGCATCTTCGTCTGGGTGGTAAAGCGCCGATGGTCGCGCATCTCCTGCCCTTGGTCATACGTGAGGGACCGGCGGAGTTGAGGCGGCAGGGTCCGGACGGCCTGGACAAAGGCCCGCCGCACGGCGGTCGCATGCTTGGCCTTGAGCGGGATCAGCAGGGTAAACCGCGTCGTGCGTTCGACGAGCGTCCCTAGCGCTGAGGCATTGGCATGGCAGACGAGCAAGTCGCCTTCCCAATGACCCGGCACGGTACGCGCGACCACCTCGGCTGGTCGGTCATCAATGCTCACCATCTCCTGGACGGCGCGTGACGAGAGCCGGGGCTTACGGGGCCGCCGAAAGCGGTGGTGCCGCCGGAGGTGCCTGGTGAGGGCGCGCTTGAAGGTGTCGGGGGGTAACCCATAGAGATAGGTATAGATGGCTTCGTGCGAGATCTGCATCGTTGGGTCGGCAGGATACTGCTGATGCAAGCCGTGGGCAATCTGTTCCGGCGACCAGCATCGCGCCAGCCGGGCCAAGACCGCCCGGCGGAGCCGAGGATGAACCACAAGCTTCCGGGGTTTCCGTGGCTGATGGGCCCGCCGGGATGCCCGTTGCTGGGCGGGCACTGCGCGATAGGTGACCGGGCTGGCGCGGTGCCGAGTGAGTTCACGTGACAGTGTGCTTGGGGCGCGCTGCAGAACCTGCGCCGTCGCACGCAAACTATATCCTGCAGCTAACAGACGACTGAGTTCTTCTCGCTCCATGAGGGTCAACCGGTGATAATGGCTCATGTGCAACTCCTTCGTACCTGGGATCCCTAGGATACAGGTATTGCACTAGGACCTTGAACTCAAGATGACCCTATTTATTCGGCACACCAGGGTGCCAGAATTACCGTGCAATACGGCAAGGTCGCCCGCAACAGCATTTCAGTTCCACTTGGGGTGCTTGATCACGCGGAGGAAAGTGCGCAGCCGAGCCACAGGTTCAACGTCATCGACGACTTGGAGACGAGCAACCGTTTCTGCCTCTACGGTACGTGGCCCCATCAAAGGTTGTTCGAAATCGACCTTTCTCAACAGGCTGTTAGACTGAGCAAGAAACGCAGCACGCCGACAGACTGCTATGCAACTCTCGTCCCAGACGATGTCGATCCTGACGAATTTCATCCTCCACAATTTTAGGTTTGGAATGCTGAATGAACTAGGCCGTAGGGGACCGCTCTGGGGCCTGAGCAAGTCGCTCTTAGAATGTGTCGCGGGTTGGTTCGGCTACATTCCTCAATGGGAACACTGCCAGAATCAGCTGAAGCGCACGATGTCAGAAGAACGGCTTGATGCCATCTTCCAAGAACTCCACTACCTTGGAATAGACTGGCGGACCTTCGTCGGACCGATCAGTAGCTTCACCGACTCGCCGACCAATGACCCCGACTGGCGATTAGCACACAAGATCAAGACTCTGAGAGCGATAATGCAACGGCGTATCGACAACTACGAGCAAGGCGTAATTCAACCCGGTGATCCTGGAGAGTCCTTCGACTCGTATAAGAACCACATTGTTTCTGAGATGAGCCCGGTCGTATGGAAGGCATTCGTTGCTGCCTTGAATCGCCTTGAGGAAATGAGACTGGCAAAGCCTGGGGCAAAGCCATGGGCCGAGCACGGCTAGAGTTCACGAATGGCAAAGCGAGGCACTTCGCGCGGGTGGCACCCAAGGTTGGTAGCCCGTTGATGAAGACTCGCCGGATCGCAGAAACTGAACGGACAATAGACGTGATACCGCCACTAACGATCTTCGTCGATGAATCGGGTTCGGTCGACTTTGGAGTACCGAAGGAAGGGGCGTGCAAGAAGGCCCTCGCCGTTGTTGCTATTGCAGTTCCGACCATGCACTTCGAGGCATTCCGGATCATGCTCCCCCGCAACGCCGAGGGCAGATTCCTTAAGGCGCAGGACAAGGAGTTCCACGCAGGCACGGCCCTGCTGTTCGTCAACAAGTTGATCGCCTCGACGGCCGAGGTTGGTGCATTCCTCGCGGACCCTGGCGCTCACGAGAACGTCGAGCTCGCCCGTGAGCGGGCCGAGAGGGCCAACAGAGGGCGAGCAAATGCACGCGAGAAGGAAGAGACCGACCAAGGGAAGCGTCAGCACCCCGACATCGTGCCGCACGACCTGCACTATCTCGACTTCTTGGCGAAAGCCGTGGTCAAGTGCATCGAAGCCTGTGCCGTCCGCAACAACCGCCCTTCGTTTGTCGATATTGTCATCGACACGATGGACATCAACGAGGTCCATCGTGCGTGGTTTAAAAAGGAGTTCACCCGGGTCGCCGACAAACTCGAGTTGACCATCCGACGGATCGATTGGAAGACCGAGCAGGAAGAACCCCTCTTACTGCTGCCAGATCTCTTCGGAGGCATACTGTGCCGAGAGGACCGATACCGCGATGTAGGCGAAGCGGCCATGAGGCTGTGGGACGCCGAACGGGATGGGAGGTTCAAATTTCTGAACAAGCCGCCGCCCGAGCGGCCAGCTGAAGGCGAAGGGAAAAGAGATGGGGTCGTCGCTTGATTTACCATCTCTACTCCAACTCGATCGGATAGAGCAGTGGGGTCGGGAGTCTTTCGTGATGGATGGAATCACCACCAACGCGGCTCCTGACATTAGACAATCTGCCTCTTGTTCCTAAGCTCGTACGCTTACCATTCACCTGCCCGCACACGTCGCACCGCGGCCACTCACCAGTTTAATTGACGGCACCCCGCCTGTCGCTGTATTCTAACGACCAGAATTCTGGTCTCTACAATAAGAGGACTCCCATGGCAAAAACCTTGTCGTTATCCGAAGTTAAAACCCGCCTCCCTGAACTCGTGGCGGGAGTGCAAGAGCGTGAGGAGGAAGTCATCGTCACAAAGAACGGCCGGCCGGCGGCCATTTTGATCAATATCGATGAATATACTCGCCTCAAAGAGAGCTTGGATGTTCTGAGCGATCCTGGACTCATGAGCCAGATTGCCGAGAGCCGGGCCTTTTACAAAACAAAGCGCAACGGGCTCTCGTTTGAAGACGTGTTCGGCGAGCCTCTCGTGCCCATCAAGAAGCGTCGCACAGCGTGACTCCCTTCCGGCTGGACATGCCTCCGCATGTGGCGGAGGTGATCCGTTCGCTCCATCCGGATCTCAAACAGCTGATCAAGTCAGCCATTCGTGCCATTGTCGCCAATCCCGAATGCGGCGAGCCACTCAAGCGGGAACTCGACGGGTTACGAAAATACCGTGTTCGCCGCTTTAGGATCGTCTACACCGTTGATCAGAAGAAACGACTCATTCGGCTGATAGCCGTGGGTCACCGTCGATCTGTGTATGAAGAGCTGACGGATCGGCTTCGCCGAAGGCCACGAGAATAGCGACTCGTCAGTTGACTCCAGCTGCTGAAGATCATCACGATCTATCAGCCGGATCCCACTGAGTGGTAGGCTTCCCTCAGGCTGAGGTGACCATGTTTCGTTGTTACGTGCGCCGAGTGGTAAACAAACCAGTCCCGTCGATATCAAAGGGAACAGGAGTAGTTATGAAACACATCCCAGCTCACTATGATGGAGAGAAGGTTGTCCTCGATAAGCCGGTGTCGCTTTCGGCTAACACACCGGTTGAAGTCGTGATTCCTGATTCTGAAGAAGAACTCGCGGTTCTCAGAGCCGACACATCCCTTGCTTCATTGCCCAGTCTAATGCAGATTTTGAACAACCCTCGCGATGCCGAGTATGACAAGCTATGACCGTGGCGATGTCGTCTTGGCCACCCTCCCGTTTTCGGATCTCACAGAGGTGAAACAACGGCCGGCCGTTGTTATCAGCGCACCGCACCCATCAGTTGATCTTTTGCTTCTTCCGCTTACGTCTCAACTCGAACATTTATAATTGGGTGAATTTGCCTTGGCTGATTGGGAAAACGCCAGCCTCCTGTTTCCGAGTGCAGTCAAACGCGGATTGTTTACCCTGGACAAAGCACGGATCAATCGGCGTTTTGGTCGCCTCGCTGCCGCTGATCTGACCACACTCGACAGAGCCTTGCGACTTTGGCTGAGGCTATTAGCCCGCATTATTCATGACTCTTCTGCTGCAATCGCCGATCCGCTGTTCCGACAAGCCTGCGGCCAGCGGGCTCGTTCATCGGACCTTCGACGTCCTGCACGAGTACGCCTCAGGTCCTTCGGTCTCCGTGCGCCGGTCTCACGACGCGGCTTGGCGATTTCGCGACGAACTGTCATGAATAATGCGGGTTAGGAACCCTGCCTCCATGCAACGTTGCTTTTCCCGTTCGATCAAGCTATACAAACATCCCATGACTGATGCTCAGGTTGAAGATATCAAGCGACACTTTGGCGTAGTTGCCGAAGCCCTCCGGAGTGACATCCGCCAAATCGCCGAAGGCCATTCAGACATTCGGCATGAGTTGCAAGAGATCCGAAACGAATTCCGAGATGAATTTAAAGAAATGCGCGCCCTCATGCGGCTTTCTTTTTCACAGCTCGACCAACGAATTCGTACACTCGAAACAGACATCTCCATGCTCAAGGCCAGGATGGATCGTCTCGAGACCCACCACGTCTGACTTTTGACAGCTCTTCCTTGTTACACAGTATTGCATCGCGAGAAACAAACCTAAAGACCGATCTTGTGCTGCGTACGAGGGAAGCCAAACCGATCGTGTCAATGTATTTGCCTACCGTTAATCTATTCGAGTTTGTATTTGTGTCATGAATTCGAGACGATTCACTCTGCCGTCTTGACTCTCACCCACCCCACCTATAAGTTTCCTCTCCAACGATTGCCTCTTGCTCAAAGGACACCAATGCCCACGCTCTTTACACCGTTACAAGTTGGAGACCTCCTCTTGCCCAACCGTATCGTCATGGCTCCCCTCACCCGCGTGCGGGCCGGGGCCACACACATTCCCAACGACATGATGGTGGACTATTACTCCCAACGCGCGTCGAGCGGACTCATCATGACGGAATGCACGATGGTCGATGCCCATGCCTGTGCCTTCATGGGTGAGGGTGGGATTTACAGCCCTGCGCACGTGGCCGGTTGGAAACGCGTGACGGATGCGGTCCATGCGCAGGGTGGCCGGATCTTCATGCAGATCTGGCATCCTGGCCGTGCCGCACATTCGTTGCTGAACGACGGCGAGCAGCCGGTCTCCAGTAGCGCGAAAGCGATTCGTAACGAAACGACCCACACCCCGCAGGGTGCCAAGCCCTACGAAATCCCTCGGGCGCTCCGCACCGACGAAATCCCACGATATGTGGAGATGTTCAGATCTGCCGCGCAGAACGCACAGCTGGCCGGCTTTGACGGGGTACAAATCCATGGCGCTCACGGCTATCTGATCGATAACTTTCTGCGCGACGGCGTGAATGCACGTACGGATGCCTACGGAGACTCGGTGCCTAACCGGGCTCGGTTTCTGCTGGAGATAACTGATGCCGCCATCAGCGTCTGGGGTGCTGGACATGTCGCGGTGCGTATCTCACCGCTGGTCCCCTTCAATGACATGGTGGAGAGTCAACCCGAAGCCCTCGTGATCTATGTGGCACAAGAGTTGAGCCGACGCAGGATTGCATTCCTCGAAATCCGGCATGAGAACCACACGCTGCCCGAGGAGCAAGCCATCTTGCACATCGCCCGACGACATTTCCAGAGTGTGCTCATGAGCAACGGAAGCTACACCCGTGAGAGCGGCGAAAAGACGGTCACAGAGGGAACAGCTGATGCGATTGTCTATGGACGTCCGTACATCGCGAATCCGGATCTGGTCGAACGCTTTGCGAAGCAGGCTCCACTCAACGAGGTGAACTACGACCGGCTCTATGGGGGCGGCCCAGACGGTTATAGCGACTACCCAGTTTGGGCAAGATGATATTTCCCCGTACTCGCACTAATTTGGAGACTGACATGATCTCGCGATGGATGAGACTCTGCGTCATCTGTGCCCTGTTGCCGCTGCTGCTGGCCATGCGACCGGTGGATGAGAAACTCCTGATAGCGGCAAGGGATGGCAATCTCAACCAGATCAAGACCCTGCTTGATGAAGGAGCGAACGTCCAAGCTGCCAATGAACAGGGGACGACAGCGCTGCATGCCGCAGCCTGGAATGGGCATCGCAACGTGGTCACGCTCTTGCTGCGTAAAGCCGCTCCGGTCAATCACGCCACCAGCGACGGAGCCACTCCGCTCTACATTGCGGCACAGAATGGTCATTCGGCAGTGGCCGCGCTCTTGCTGAATAACGGAGCAATGGTGGATCAGGCCACCAACATCGGTGTGACGCCGCTGTTCATCGCCGCACAGAACGGCCATCGAGAGATCGCGGCGCTCTTACTCCACCACAAGGCCGACGCGAATCACATTGCGGAAGACGGTGTCACGCCACTGTTCATCGCCGCGCAGAAAGGCCATCACGATGTGGTCGAGCTGCTGATTCGACAGGGAGCCACAGTGAATTTGACCTTGCCTGATGGTTCGACTCCACTCTTCGTCGCAGCCCAGCATGGGCATATCGCAACCGTGTCGCTCCTCGTGGATGCAGGCGCGGTAGTGAACCAGACCATGACAGATGGGGCAACACCACTGCTTGTCGCCGCACAGAACGGTCATCTCGACGTCGCAAGGCTTTTACTTGAAAAGGGCGCCCTCGTGACCCAAGCCGTCCACAATGGTGTGACCCCGCTCCATGTCGCTGCACAAAACGGTCATCGAGAAATCGTCGCGCTTCTTCTGAAGCAGGGCTCGGCGATCAACCAAAAAGCACGGAACCATGCCACACCGCTCCTGCTCGCCACACAAAATGACCATCGGGACGTGGTCGCGCTGTTACTTACCCAGGGTGCGCTAGTCAACCAATCAGCACCTGATGGTGCCACACCACTCCACATTGCGGTGGCGGCAGGCCATCGAGACCTGGTGGCACTCCTCCTGAAAAAAGGAGCAGACGTGAACGCACAGACGGCAGACGGCAAAACCCCGTTGCACGTGGGAGCCTATCAGGGCAATCTGGAAATCGTGAAACTTTTGCTCAAGCAGGGAGGGAAGAAACGGGCAAAAACATTATCCGGTGAACGTCCGATCGACCTCGCTCGCCAACAAAGCCACCGCGTACTCTTTCCTCTACTGAAACCGTAGGAGCTGCGTCGACGTGCTGATCTCGCGAGTACGACAATGGATCCAGACCAGGCAAACCCAATTGAAAACCCATGGCCTCCCCATAGGCGAGCGTGCACCACACCGTTGATCTGCCAGGCATGGGCAGTATAAAAAACCGCGCTAATGGAGGATGGGAACATCCTGCGGCACGATGCGCTTCAGCCCTGCAACGGCAAAAGGAACGAATGGAATGAAGTCGATCACACTCACGGGGAACCTCGCCGTCTGTGCGCTGATGCTTGTTCTCTTCAGCAGCTGTTGCACAACGCCGGAGGAGAAGCTGCGACTGGCCGCTGCGGAGGGCAATCTGCTCCGAGTACAGACTTTCCTTGGACAAGGTATTAGCCCTCAGGTGGCCGATGAACGCGGCATCACCCCGATCTTCATCGCGGCACAAGAAGGACAGCGGGAGGTGGTGGCTCTCTTATTGAAGAACGGAGCGGATGTGAACACACGGGCAGGAATCGGGGAAGTCACGCTCTTGCATGTGGCGGCCTATCGAGGCGATCAGGAGCTGATCCCTCTCCTGCTGCAATATGGAGCGAATACGCATGCCGGAATGACATCCAGAGAACGCCCGGTGGATTTGGCCCAGGCGCAAGGCCATACCGCACTGATCCCGCGCCTCGAACCATGACGTTCACCTGGCTGTTTTCGACCCTACCAGCTATCCTCTCACACCACTTCCCAGAGTTTCGTATAGACGGGGCCAGTCGGACGCAAATGGCTTTTCATCAGCACGATCGGCCCAACGGTCATCGACCCTAACGGCAGTGCCTGCTCACAGACACCACTTTTGGCGAGCAGCTCCCCGACCTGTCGTTCACCGAGTTTGACCCTCGCCAGTGTCAGATGTGGGTTGAAGGGTTTCTCGTCTGGTGGAAAACCGAACGAGTGGCAGCAAGATTCTATCTCCCGATGCAACGCCGCCAACCGCGTGGCTGGTTCACTTTGAAGCCACTCTTCAGATGGACCGACCCACAATACCCGCGGTTTCTCAAAACTGGGGAAGGCCTGGAGCCGATCGATCGGGATTTGAATGGTCGGATGAGACCGCCTGACACTCGCCATCGCTTCACGAAGTTGGTCGATGAGGTGCTTCTCCGTATCTCCGAGAAACCGCAGCGTGAGATGAAACGAATTCACTTGTCCCCAGGTGATGCGGATCTCCTTGGAGAGATGGGCGCCGAGCCGTTCCTTCAGATCATGCTGTGCCTGGGAGATCGCGGTACGGACCTCATCACCACTCTCGACGGCTAAAAAGGTCCGGATCATGCTTTTTCCCTTCCGATCAGCCAACGACGAAGCAGATCGAGCGCTGCCTGTGTAGCCCGCTGTTTGATCACAAACCGGTCCCCGTGGAACTGACACTTCTTTATCACGGTATCGCCATTGCCTCCGTCAAGTCCGATATAGACCAGTCCGACTGGCTTTGTGTCTGTCGCACCGCCAGGTCCCGCGATACCCGTGACACTCACGGCCACGGACACCCCTGCCCGTTCCCTCATCCCTCGCGCCATCGCCGCCGCGACGTCCTGACTGACCGCCCCATGCTGCTCAAAGAGACCCGCTGACACTCCGAGCATCTCCGTTTTAGATCGGTTACTATAGCAGAGCGCCCCACGATCGACATAGGCGGATGATCCCGACACCTGTGTGAGTCGATGTCCGATCAATCCTCCAGTGCACGATTCAGCCACCGCGACCGTGAGCCCCTGTTCGACCAACAGTCGACCGACGACCTCTTCCATCGTGTCATGCCCTTCGGCATAGATCCACTCGCACAATCTCGCACGAACCCCTTCCGCCAATGACTGAAGCACGGCTTCCTTGATCGATCGATGAGCCTTGGTCGTCAGCGACACCAGCACGCCTGTCGGCGAGGCCAGTAGCCCCAGGGCAATCGGCGTCCGTTTCGGGATCAATCCCTTCAACTTGGCATCCACATCAGACTCCGGTAATCCCCAGGCATGAAAGATCAAACGTGTGATGGGAGAGGGACGCGCCTGCGCCGATCGGTCAAATTGAGCGGCCAATAGTGGAACAACCGATTGCTCCATCATCGCTTTCATTTCGCTGGGAACACCAGGCAGCGCAATGAGCTGTGCCCTCTTCCACGTCAGGGCGAAGCCCGGCGCCGACCCAACTGGATTCGGCAACACGGTCGCCTTGGACGGAATCAACGCTTGTCGTAATTGCCCCTTGTTTGGTGTTCGCCCCCATTGAGCCAACCGGGCCCTCATATTCTCGAAGGCTTCCTTGCGGCGAGCCAATCGAAAGCCAGTGACCGACGCGACGGCCTCCCTGGTGCAGTCGTCGACCGTAGGACCCAACCCCCCCGTCATAATCACAATCCCGGCCCGACGACAGGCTGTCGTCAGGACTCCGGCAATGTCCGACTGATCATCTCCGACGATGGTCTTGAACCTGACTTCGATGCCGATCGCAGCCAAGGCATCGGCGATCAACAGCGAATTGCTGTCAGTACGGCCTCCGACGAGCAGCTCTGAGCCGATCGCGATCGTTTCTGCGAGATACCTATGTGGCGACGCTGCTGCCATATGCGATGAGGACTTATTCAATCTGAGCAAGGTTGATCGTAAAACGGACCTCGCCACCGATTGCAGGAAACACAGTGATCGTTGTCTGCGCCTTCGGATCAAAATCCGTATAGTTGAACGTGGCCACGACTTTCGCCTGAAATCGAGGCGCATCCGGCCAGGTTGCCGTCCGACCGGCTTGGCCATCGACACGAACCGCGATGGGTTTGACAATCCGACTCCCTTGGTCCAGTGACATATAACTATTGACGGCAAAAGATGGGCTGTCTCCGAAAATCACGGTACTGACCTGCAGCGTGGATGCTTCCATCACGCGAGCAATGTCCTCCCCACTCGGTTCAAGGCCACGTAACGCCATGTGAGCGGCCATAACGGATACCCCACGAAGCTTCGTGATGAGGAACCCACTGGGATGCGCACCATCATTCGCTCCAAAACGCGCGTACAATGTATCAGGTGAACGATGTTGTCCCGCCACCTCTTTCCCTCGTTCCAATGCCCTCGCAATTTGCCCTTGCGTCGGATTGGTTTCAATCGCCCCAGATGGACAGGCAATCCCAACCGCCGAACCAACGGCAGTCAAGATGGATGCTGCATAGTGAGCACATTTCATGTGGTTGCCAGTACCAGAAGCTCGGCATCCTGTCAATAAACAGTTCGGGTCCGGCCTCCCGTTGACAAGACAGAAGGGGAAGTGCTAAACGAAGAAGACTTGAGGAGAGGCTCTCCTCTATTGATGCTAATTGATACTAAAGGAGTTTGGTAATGTCGACCCCGGAAACATCCCCTACCCCGTCGGCCCCTCGACGTCAGTACGTCAACTTTGTATTCTATAAAGTCGATCCCGCGTGGCGGCGGTTGCCTGAGGATGTGCGGACGCAGGGCAAGCAGGAATTCATCCGCGCGGTGGAGGAGTATAACGGACAAGTCCTCCTGGTCCCCTATTCGACCATTGGTATTCGCGGCGACTGCGACTTCATGCTCTGGCGTATCAGCTATGATCTCGACCTGTTCCAGGACATGACTGCCAAGATCCTGGCCTCCGGCCTTGGGCAGTATCTCACGACCCCCTATTCCTATCTGGCGATCACCAAACGATCCGTGTACGTCGATCATCACTCGCATGCAGGCCAGGAAGGCAAACGGTTGACCGTGGTCCCAGGGAGAAGCAAGTACATCTTCGTGTATCCGTTTTTGAAGACACGGGAATGGTTTTTGCTGACGAAGGCTGCGCGGCAGGGCATGATGGACGAGCACATCGAAGTGGGACATCGGTTTCCGTCCGTGAAGCTGAACACGACCTATTCATTTGGGTTGGACGATCAGGAATGGGTCGTGGCGTTTGAGAGCGAAAAGCCGGAGGATTTTCTGGACTTAGTGATGGCGCTACGGGAGACGGAGGGCTCACGCTATACGCTGCGGGATACCCCAATTTTCACGTGCATTCGCAAGAGTCTCAAGGAAACCCTCGACACCCTCGGCGGCTAGATATCCGGATTAGAATGAGTCCCAGGGCCTTCGATCCTCACGATCGAAGGCCCTGTTTTTTTATCGGTACTGATCTCATCGGATCACACCCGTCCCCACCGCGTTCAATCGTCCTCCCAGAACTCAACAGCCTTCGCAAGGGCACAGGGTTCACGCCTTACCGCATCAGGCCCCGGCTGGTTGTCATGATCCTCTCCACGATCTCCGTTCTCACCCCAAGCCGGATAGTACGAAACGTCCATACAAATAGTGACTGTTTCCCGATGGCTGCTGACCGCTCCTGCACCTGTCCACGGCTTTGACAGTCTGACGGGGCCTGTGTTACCTCTACAATATTATTCGCTGGGGTCACATGGCTGATACCACCGCTCTCTATGCCCTGCGTTTTCCCGATGGCTCGGTGAGCCTGTATATCGATGAACTCTATGCCCAAGACCGAGGGATCGACCCCTCCCAGCTTGTGCGGGTAGAAATCCCACGGGAAATGTTCCTGAGTGGTAGCATACAAGACATCCGTGAATATGTCGCACTTCAACTCGAACAACGTGAGCAACGGACCGGCACAGCGTAGTCAGACGTCAGATATGAGTCGAACCGTCTCACCCCTGCGTACACCTTAGAACCATGGCCTTCACCGCCTGAAAGAACATATGACACACGCAGTCATGGCATCGCCGCTGACCGCCGAGATGATTGAAGACGTCGTCGCCGGCTTACCAATCCAAGGTCGCATCATCCTCAGACTGTTGCTGATCCAGTATCTCGACGTCACTCACGAGGAAATCTTGTATATGGTGGCAGACCGGCCAGACCCTCGATGTGTCTCCGGCAAGAAGCCTGTCACCACGATGACCCAGGAATCGATCACGGCGATGATCGATCGCCGTGACGAATACCGCAGGCGGGCCCGGCTTCGACGAGAACGAACCTGGCTTCAGTGCATAGTCCTGAAACATCAGGCCCACATGGCGGAAGCCCTCGTCTCTCGAGCCGCCCTCCTGCTCGCTGACCGTGGTGTGTCTGCCGAAACGATCGGCACGCTCAAATCTCAGGCTCGGTCCGCCGTCCCCACGGCAACGCTCCGGTTGCTGGAAGAGCATTGGGAACACAACGAGGTGACCGCGGAGGAATATCAACGGCAACGGCTGGCCATTGAGATGCAAACACTGCTCCGGTTTGCTGAACGGTTCAAGAAACGTCTCGACCTGGCCGAGCGCGAGCAGCGGACATCGGATCAGACGATCTTGCTCGATCATGAAATCGGCCATATTTGGGGAATCCCCGCCAGTACGTTGGCCGCGCGCAAGGTCAAGTTCTTGTCTCAGTATCTCACCGCACTGCAGGCCAAAGGCTCAGGGACCCGTCCGGTACCAGGAAGCACCCCTTCCCTGGAGCTCTGGAAAGACACCGTGCAGGTTCTCTCTCGTACCCCCATCGAACGATCGATCGCGACCTACGATGGGCTCGAGCAGACTGAGTCGGCTTTACTTGAGAAACTGGCTGCCTATGCCGTGATTCGGATACCGGAAGCCACTGAAACGAAATTTTGGAATTCGCTCGTGTACGGAGCTAGTTCCAACGCCATGCACAGTGAATCAACCCGGACCTTGTTTGGACTCCAACGGCTGGTCTCCTTACAGAAAGATGTGGACGCCGGCGACGAGGCTCTGGATGAAGAACTCCTCACACGCACAGCGCCGAGATCGAAAGAGCAGGAGTTGCTCGCATCGCCGAACGAGGCCAGCCCTGCCGAACTGACGGAACTGCAGCAGCACATTCTCCACAACTTC
>CXWL01035993.1_pt1 | contig 18358 bp, 16 predicted proteins | sample 590931 | NCBI WGS metagenome assembly CXWL01 (sample SAMEA3498368, study PRJEB10139) | groundwater metagenome | biome: water well; material: biofilm material | place: Germany | collected 2015-04-27 | reverse complement strand
TGAAACAGTGGGACTTGGCTTCGCTACGCGCCCAATTCGGGTTGGTGAGTCAACATGTGCTGATGCTCAATGACTCCATCGCCCACAATATCGCTCTGGGTCAGGTGATGGATCGCGACCGCGTCACTGAATGTCTGGTAGCGGCCAATTTGGCCGACTTGATTGCCGACCTCCCCACCGGCATCGACACCGTGGTCGGGCACAACGCCATGCAGCTCTCTGGTGGACAGCGACAGCGTCTGGCTATTGCCCGCGCGTTATACAAGGATGCACCGGTCCTGATCCTGGACGAGGCCACTTCAGCCTTGGACAGTGAATCAGAGCGCGCGGTACAAGAGGCCTTGCAACGCCTGATGGTTCGACGCACGACTTTGGTGATCGCGCATCGGCTGTCCACGATCCAGCACGCCCACCGGATCGTTGTGATGGAAGCGGGGCGCATGCTCGAAACCGGCACGCACGATCAACTGATGGCCAGCGGCGGCGCCTACTTCCGGTTGCATCAACTGGGTTTCCCCGCCAGCACCCCTATGCCTGACGAACCCGCTTGAAGCTGGGCCCGACGCGCTAGTTTCTCAGCCGGAGTTTCTCGATCTTTTCGCGCAGCACGGGCCGCTCCGGACGATCATTCGGCCGTAGCTTGGACTTATCGTCACCTTGAGCGTCGCGGCGATTCTGCATGCGCTCCAACAGGTCGTCGCGCGTGGGCAACTCGCCTTTACTGCGCAGCGTGTCGACGTCAGCGCGGCGTCGTTCGACAAAATCTTTCACCGATTCGTTGGCGCGCAACAGTCCGCGGTCGCGCAAGCTCGCCTCGATGTGCTGTTCAATTCCACCAGCGTGGGCCGCCACCAGTTCGTCGAGTCTGCCGCTACCCTTAACAAGGCCAAAGACACCCTGAAGCTCATCGAACGCGCGCCCCAGGCCGCGTTCAAGCCGCATCGGCCGATCACCGCCACGCAGCAGGCTCGCCATTTCCCCTGGTCGGATCGCCACGTCACCTACCGCGTTACCCATCAACACTTCGCCACTGATGACGTGAACATGGCTTCCATGCGGGTTGTCAATCAATTCGAAATCGGTGCCGCGGATGCCCAGCGTTGCCGTGTTGGTGGTAACCAGCACCGAGCGGGGTTGCGTTTTGCCCAACCATCCCGTCACCATGCGCAACGCGCCCCGCAGCAGCGACAGGGACGCGCCGTCGTCCGGCTTGGCCTGGGCCCGATACTGCAGCACCGCCACCGAACTGTCAGGGCGGACCACCAACAGCCCCCCATCGGCCAGCATCACGTGCGCCGTGGCACCGCTCTGGGTTTCAACCCGCTCACCAACGCCCACTGGCGCACCCGCCACCGCCGGTCGTTTCGCGCCGGCGGCATCAAGCACCGTCACCGCCCCCTCAATACGCTCGAAGCGCCCGGCCGGCGCCGGGCTCTGCGCGGCGGCGCCCGACATCCAGAGACACGCCAACAGGCCCAATAGGGGCAGCCACGAGCGCGCAAATTGTCTGTGTTCAATCACTGCCATGTTCGATCCATCGCCTTGCGCTAGAAACCATATGAGACCGACAGGCCACCGCTTCGATCTGGCGCGCCATCAGACACGCCACGCGACAAACTTGCCTGCACCCGCAGGCCCGAATTGAATCGGTATGAATAGGTCAGGCTGATGCTGCGCGCGGCCACACCGCCGGGCTCTGGGCTGGTCTCCAGCCCAACCGACAGCCCCAGGCGGCTGGCGGGCATGAAGCGCCAGCTTGCATCCAAGCCGCCCGCCCAAGTGTTGCGGTAGTTCTCGTCAAATGGCTTGCCCACAATCGTATAACCAACATTGGCCCCCAAGCTGAAGTCACCGAACGGCTTCGTGGCGCTGGCCAGCAGGGAGTAATCGGCCTGCCCGGTGCTCAGGTCCTTGTCGGTGCCTGATACCGGCAACTTGACTTGCGCGCCCAAGTCCCAGGACAGGCCATCGCGCGTATTGGCATAAAACGACCGCGTAACGGTGGTGGTAACGTCGCCCACGCCGCGAACGGTCTGCTCGACCAACAATGGCTGAGTGGCGAGAAACTTTCGATTGAGCAGTATCCGCCCCTTGGGGCCGACCCGAAACGCCCGCGCACCGCCTGCGGCGGGTACCAGACTGGTCTGCTCCAGATACGGCAGACGCAGGCCCATCTCCCACTGGTCGAACTCCACGCTCAAGCCCAGGGTTGTATCCCGCGTGCGGCTCGACAGCAAGGTGCCATAGTCGCCAGAGCCTTGCGAGGCCGATAGACTGCTGTTCCAGCGCAGTCCAGGCGCACCGGACTGCGCCGCACCGACTGCGGGCAGCACCATTGCGGTCAGCGTCAGAACGGTTACAAAAGTAGGCTGCATCATGATCACCACCCATACGAACTGTCACGTTTGTATTTGAACACGCAGTGCTCGCACTTGACAAGCAATCGGCGTGCGGAACTGTGAGTCCGGTGTCTTGACCCAGCCACAAGGGCGGGGAACAACGCATGCGACAATCCGGCTACAAGAAATCTGCCCCGCTACCCGCTTTTGGCCACGTTGAAGCGCGCGGGAGGGGCCACCTCAAACGACCGACACGGAGTGCATCAGACATGGGTTTCCTCACAGGTAAAAAGCTACTAATCACGGGTGTGCTCAGCAACCGCTCGATCGCTTATGGCATCGCCAAGTCCTGCAAAGAGCAAGGCGCGGAACTGGCTTTCAGTTATGTGGGCGAACGCTTCAAAGAGCGCATCACCGAATTCGCGGCTGATTTCGGCTCGACGTTGATCTTCGATTGCGATGTCGGTGACGACGCCCAGATCGAGGCCCTGTTCAAGGACTTGTCGGCCCACTGGCCGACTTTTGACGGATTTGTGCACAGCATTGGCTACGCACCGCGCGAAGCGATCGCCGGCAATTTCCTGGATGGGCTGACACGCGAGAACTTCCGCATCGCCCACGACATCAGCGCCTACAGCTTCCCGGCCATGGCCAAGGCGGCCTTACCTTACTTGAACCCGAAGTCCTCGTTGCTGACCTTGACCTATCTCGGCGGCGTGCGCGTGGTGCCAAGTTACAACACCATGGGGCTCGCGAAGGCGTCCTTGGAATCCTCGGTTCGTTACCTGGCCGATGCGGTCGGGCAGCGCGACATCCGCGTCAACGGCATCAGCGCCGGCGCCGTCAAGACTCTGGCCGCCAGCGGCATCAAGGATTTCGGCAAATTGCTCGCCATCTCAGCCAGCGCGTCACCGCTCAAGCGCAACGTCACGATTGAAGAAGTAGGCAATGTCGCCGCCTTCCTGTTGAGCGATCTGGCCTCCGGCATGACCGGGCAGATTTCGTACGTCGACTGCGGTGTCAGTCAGACCGCCGTTGCCGTGGTCGAGCAACCCAGCGCCTGACACGCAATCAATCAAACCCGAATCAAGTGCGAACGCAGTCGGCGTAGTAACGGAGCCTGCCGGTGGCGTCGGCCTCCTCCACCAGACCGTGGATATCGGTCTCGAATCCTGGGCACTGCGTGTTGAACTCGCGCGCGAACTTCAGGTAGTCGACAATCTTCTTGTTGAAGACCTCGCCCGGAATCAGTAACGGTATGCCCGGTGGGTACGGCGTGACCAAGCCAACCGTGATGCGACCTTCCAGTTCGTCAATCTCGACCCGCTCGGTCTTGCGCAGGGCAATGTGGGCATAGGCATCGCTCGGCTTCATGGCGGGGGTCAAGGTACTCTGGTACACGTCGGTCGTCAGCCGCGCGATGTCATAACGCGCGTACAGCGTATGGACCATCTGGCACAAGTCGGCCAATCCCATCGCCTCGTACTTGGGATATTTCTGACAGAACTCCGGCATGATGCGCCACATCGGCTGGTTCTTGTCGTAGTCATCCTTGAACTGCTGTAGCGCCGTCAAGAGCGTGTTCCAGCGGCCCTTGGTGATGCCGATGGTGAACATAATGAAGAAGCTATTGAGGCCGGTCTTCTCCACCACCACGCCATGCTCGGCCAGGAACTTGGTGACGATGCTCGCGGGTATGCCGGTCTTGGCAAACTTGCCTTCCAGATCCAGGCCCGGCGTGACGATGGTGGCCTTGATCGGGTCCAACATATTGAAGCCTTCGGCCATCTTGCCAAAGCCATGCCACTTGGTGCTGCGCACGTCGGTCTTGATGACCCAGTCCTCGGCGCGGCCCATGCCTTCGTCCACCAATTTCTCAGGGCCCCAGACCTTGAACCACCAATCCTTGCCGTACTCATCATCTATCTTGCGCATGGCACGGCGAAAATCCAGCGCTTCGGCAATGCTCTCCTCCACCAGAGCCGTGCCGCCGGGTGGCTCCATCATGGCGGCTGCCACGTCGCAACTGGCAATGATGCTGTACTGCGGCGAGGTCGAGGTGTGCATCAGGTAGGCCTCGTTGAACAGGTGTTTGTCCAGCTTGGTCGTTTGTGAGTCCTGCACCAGCACATGGCTGGCCTGGCTGATCCCGGCCAGCAGTTTGTGAATCGACTGAGTGGCGTAGACCATGGCGTTCTTGGGCCGAACGCGATTCTTGCCCATGGCATGGTAAGTGCCGTAAAAAGGATGAAACGCCGCATGCGGCAACCAGGCTTCGTCAAAGTGCAGGTTCTCCACATAGCCATCCAGCATGGTCTTGATGGTTTCGGTGTTGTACAACACACCGTCATAGGTGGACTGAGTCAGGGTCAGCACACGCGGCTTGACCTTGTCGGCATCTACCCCCTTGAGCAGCGGATTGGCGCGAATCTTGGCCTTGATCGCCTTGGGCTCGAATTCGCTCTTCGGGATGGGTCCAATAATGCCAAAGTGGTTGCGCGTGGGCTTCATGAAAACCGGCACGGCGCCGGTCATGATGATGGCATGCAGGATCGACTTGTGGCAGTTGCGGTCCACCACCACCACATCACCAGGCGCCACGGTGTGGTGCCACACCATCTTGTTGCTGGTGCTGGTGCCATTGGTCACAAAAAAGCAATGATCGGCGTTGAAGATTCGCGCCGCATTGCGCTCCGAAGCGCCCACCGGGCCATCGTGGTCCAGCAGTTGGCCCAGTTCTTCAACCGCATTGCAGACGTCGGCCCGCAGCATGTTCTCGCCAAAGAACTGGTGAAACATCTGCCCAACCGGGCTCTTCAAGAAGGCCACGCCGCCCGAGTGCCCCGGGCAGTGCCAGGAGTAAGAGCCGTCTTCGGCATAGTCCAGCAGGGCTTTGAAAAACGGCGGCTGCAAGCCCTCAAGGTAACTCTTGGCCTCGCGAATGATGTGACGCGCCACGAACTCGGGTGTGTCTTCAAACATGTGAATGAAACCATGCAACTCCCGCAAAATGTCATTGGGTATGTGGCGCGAAGTCTTGGTCTCGCCGTACACGTAGATCGGCACATCCAGGTTCTTGCGCCTGACTTCCTCGATGAAATTGCGCAGGTTCAGTACCGCCGGATCCAGGTCCGGGCCGGGCGTGAACTCTTCATCGTCAATCGACAGGATGAACGCGCTGGCACGGCTTTGTTGCTGGGCAAACTGGCTCAAGTCACCGTAACCAGTAACGCCCAGAATCTCAAACCCCTCGGTCTCAATCGCTTGTGCCAGCGCGCGGATACCCAGGCCCGAGGTGTTTTCGGAGCGGAAATCTTCATCGATGATGACAATGGGAAAGCGAAACTTCATTTCAAACTCCGGCGGAGGCTCAAAAAACACAAAACAGGCGCGAAGTGTACGGACATATCACGGCAACTTGCTTTCAACGGCCCACATTTGCCGCAGAATGTGGCAGTCACAACACAGATGAGGGCAATATGGCAATTCCAACGGTTTGGTGGATCCTGGCGGGGGTGGCCGTCGGGCTGGAGCTGTTGTCAGGCACCTTCTATTTGTTGATGTTGGCCGTGGGCCTGGCAGCCGGAGCCATGGCAGCGCACGCGGGCCTCTCCAGCGCCAGCCAACTCCTGGTTGCCGCCGCCGTGGGTGGCGGCGCCGTGGTCGCCTGGCGTGCCTACCGGCAAAGACAAGCGCCCCCGTCGCCAGCTAGCACCAACCGCGACGTCAATATGGACGTTGGTGAGACGGTGCAGGTGTCCGCTTGGAACGCCGACGGTACTGCCAGCGTCAAGTACCGGGGCGCGCAGTGGAGCGTGGCCCACGTGCCCGGCAGCGATCCGGTTAGCGGCGCCCATCGCATCGTGGAGGTGGTCGGAAACCGCCTGATCGTCGAAAAGCTGCCTTCCTGAAATCTTGTCAAANNAATCTAGGAGATCCCCATGACAACCTTTGCGCTCATCCTGCTCGTGATCGCCGCGATCTTCGTCGTTCAATCCATCAAGGTCGTGCCGCAACAGCACGCCTGGGTGGTGGAGCGGCTCGGAAAGTACAACGGCACCTTGACACCGGGTCTGAGCTTTCTGATGCCGTTCATTGATCGCGTGGCCTACAAACACCTGCTCAAGGAGGTGCCGCTGGACATCGCCAGCCAGGTTTGCATCACCCGCGACAACACCCAATTGCAGGTCGACGGCATCCTCTACTTCCAGGTGACCGACGCCATGCGCGCGAGTTACGGCTCCAGCAATTACATCGTGGCGATTTCTCAATTGGCCCAGACTTCACTGCGCTCGGTCATCGGCAAGCTGGAGTTGGACAAGACCTTTGAGGAGCGCGACATCATCAACGCCCAGGTGGTGCAAGCCATCGACGAAGCGGCGCTGAACTGGGGCGTCAAGGTGCTGCGCTACGAAATCAAGGACCTGACACCACCCAAGGAGATCCTGCATGCGATGCAGCAGCAGATTACGGCCGAGCGCGAGAAGCGTGCGCTGATTGCCGCGTCCGAGGGGCGTCGCCAGGAACAGATCAATATTGCCACCGGGGAGCGCGAAGCCTTCATTGCCCGCTCCGAGGGCGAGAAGCAGGCCGTGATCAACAAGGCCCAGGGCGAGGCGCAGTCGATCCTGGCGGTCGCAGAGGCCACCGCCCAAGCCATTGAACGCATCGCCAGCGCCATCCGCCAGCCCGGCGGGGCCGAGGCGGTACAGCTCAAGGTTGCCGAGAAGGCAGTCGAAGCCTATTCTCGTGTGGCATCCGATGCAACCACAACCCTGATAGTACCCAGCAACATGACTGAGGTGTCAGCGCTGATTTCGTCGGCGATGAAGATGGTGCAGTCGCAAAGGGCAGTCGCCTCAGGCAGGGAGTAAACGGGCGACCGAATGGCGGTCGACCCAGTTGGCAACCTCTTGTTTGGGCATGGGCCGCCCGTAGTGGTAACCCTGTCCGTAGGTGCAGCCCATTTCGGCCAAGCGCCGGCCGATGTCAGCGTCCGCTATGCCTTCGGCAACCGTTGTCAGTCCAATCGAGCGCGCCAGTTCCAATGCCGACTTGACGATGTAGAAACTGCGCTCGGAGGTGTTCAATTGCTGCACAAAGGTCTTGTCGATTTTGATGCAGGAGAACGGCAAGGTTTGCAGGTAGTCCAACCCCGCATAACCGGTTCCGAAGTCGTCCAGGGCTATGCCCACGCCGGGGGCACGCAAGCGACGCAACGTAGTCGACACCAGTTCCATGTTGTTGATGATGACCGTCTCCGTGAGCTCGATGCGAAGCTCCGTCGCACGCATGTGATACCGTGCCATACACGATTCGATGGCGTCGACGATGCCGGGCCCGGCCAGCTCGGGCGCGGACAGGTTGACACTGATAAACGGCGGGTTTTCGCTAGTACCTTGGCAAAATTCCCGCAGCTCGACCCAGTCCGACGCCGAACGCTGCAACACCCATTGACCAATGCGGTGAATCAAACCTGTCTTCTCGGCCAGCGGAATGAACTCCATCGGGCTGACCAGCCCCAAAGTTGGGTGACGCCAACGAATCAGAGACTCGAACCCGACCAATGATCGGTCACTCAGGGCAATCAAGGGCTGGTAGAACAGCTCGAGTTGGCCACCCTCGATGGCGTCCGACAGATCGTGCGCCAGAGACAGCGTGCGCACCGCCGCGGTGTGCAAATCACGCACAAGGACGTCTTGCAGACCCGTGTCTGGGGGGCTTTCCCCACTGCTGTCTTGGGCCACCGCCACGCCGTGCGAGCTGCGAAACCGCATCAGCAGCAAACGCATGAGGTACTGCACGACCGGATCGGCGCGCAGCAGCAGTTCTTCGACGTGACTACGGTCGATCCGAATCAGACTGGTCGGCACCAGGGCGCGCACGGTCGCGGTGCGCGGCTGCCGGTCGAGCAAGGCGATCTCCCCGAACATTGCACCCTGCGCGAGCACCGTCACGCGGCGCTGATCGTCGCCATCACCGCGCAAGACCTCCACGCAACCCTCTTCGATCACGTAGGCCGACACCCCCAGATCACCGGCCTGGAAGACCGCCTCTCGGGTATCGAAATGCTCTCTGGGGAATGCGTCCATCTTGCTCACCCTTCGGGCGAATGGTGCGACCATCCCATTCGAAAGTCAACTTGATCACGGGAATGAACACAACGCATGACGCCGGCGCGCCAAACAAAATCCCGCAGCCTTCTTTCGAAAACTGCGGGATTTTGTTTGGTCTCACGTAGGACGAAGCCAAGTGTCTGGCGGAGAAGGCGGGATTCGAACCCGCGGAGGGTTTTACCCCTCGCACGCTTTCCAGGCGTGTGACTTAAACCACTCATCCACCTCTCCAGAGCCTGCTATTCTAGCCTAAGCGCTGGTGCCGCACATCGACATCCTGGCGCCCACAAAAAGGCCACCGCAAGGTGGCCTTTTCGAGAGGTCGGAACCCGGATCAGTTCAAGGTGATCTTCTTGTCACCCTTGTAGGTGTACAGGGTCATGGCGGGGTTCTTCAACTCGCCGTTGGATTCGAATTGCACCTTGGTGGTGATACCCTGGTAGTTGGTCTCGCCCAGCTTGGACACATAAACCTTGGGGTCGGCGCTGCCAGCGCGCTTCATCGCATCGACCAAGACATGCACGGCGTCATAGGTGTAAGGGCTGTAAACCTGGAACTGGCCAGGGTACTTGGTGTCGTAACGCTTCTTCCAGGCCGCGCCGCCGGGCATCTTGTCAAGCGATGCGCCACCTTCCGCACACACCACGTTTTCCAGCGTCTTGGCGCCGGCGGATTGCTTGATCAAGTCCATGGTGCAAATGCCATCGCCACCGAAGTACTTGACCTTTGTCATGCCAAGCTGTTCCATCTGGCGCAGCATCGGGCCAGCCTGGGGATCCATCCCGCCAAAGAACACGCCATCGGGGTTCTTTGACTTGATCGCGGTCAGGATGGACATGAAGTCCACCGACTTGTCGGTGGTGAACTGCTCGTCGACAATCTCGATGCCCTTGGACTTGGCGACAGTCTTGAACACGGTTGCCACACCCTGACCGTAGGCGGTACGGTCATCAATGATGGCGATGCGTTTGAGCTTGAGCTTATCGGCAGCGTGAGCAGCCAGACCAGCGCCCAGCGCATTGTCATTGGCCAACAGGCGCCAAGTGGTCTTGTAGCCGGGCTTGGTCAAATTGGGGTTTGTAGCGGAGGGCGTGACGTGAGGAATGCCACAGTCGTTGTAGATCTTGGAAGCGGGAATGGTCGTACCCGAGTTCAGGTGACCCGCCACGCCAGCCACCTTGGCGTCGCACAGTTTTTGTGCCACGGCAGCACCTTGCTTGGGATCGGCAGCGTCGTCTTCCGCGACCAGCTCAAGCTTGACTTTCTTTCCGCCGATCATGACGCCAGCGGCGTTCAGATCTTCAATGGCCATGCGAGCGCCGTTCTCGTTGTCTTTTCCGTAGGCAGCCTGGGCTCCGGAAATGGGGGCCACGTGACCGATTTTGACAACCATGTCCTGCGCCATCGCCACGCCAGCAGCAGCGGCAATAGCGGCAACAACAGTCACTTTCAATTTCATTTGCATAGAGAACTCCAGAAAAAAGCTTAGGTAAGCCGAATGTGAACAAACCAGTTCGACACCCGGCACGATACCCCAATCCGTGCCCGGTCAACATAGGGTTGACACCAACCCAACCAAGAATGCAACATAAATTCAACTTATGCATCGCGGCGCTTGGCCTGCAACGCGTTGTTGACTGCGTGGCGCACCAAGGTCTCCAGATCGCGCTTGAGCAGCGGCCGCAGGGTTTCCAACTGTTCCAACACCATTTGATCGATCGCTGCACCCAGCCTTTGCTCCATCGACAACTCCACCTCCTTGAGCACGCGCTGGACCAATCCTTCCACCTCGTAGTCAATCCGCTTGGGTTCCCGCTTGGCGGCGGACTTGCGCACCACCTCGGTCAGGGTGGGAACAAAACGGGGCGGATGCTTGGGTGAGCTTGACATCACGATCCGCCTTGACTGGACAAGTCGTGCCCGGTAATGCTGCAACCCTGCGTCTGGTAATGCTTCCAACGATCCCGTGCCAGTTGACGCTCGGTCTCGTCCTGCGTCACCACCTCCGTCACGCGTTCGAACTGTTCAAAACCGGCGGGAACCCGTTCCCCCAGGTTAAGCAAAACCCGCCGATGCACTGGCGCATCCAGGTTGCTGGCCAACACAATTGGCGAACGCGCGACCACTTGCGGGTCCGCCGTGTCCAGGCAGTGGGGCAGAAACTCTGTCTCCGACACCGTCCACAGGGCCCGATCAAGCGACCGCACGGTCTCCGGCATGCCAATCACCACCACCCGCGCCCCCAAGTTGACAGCCTTGCGCAACCAGCGGCAGGCGTAAGCCAGCCGGTCACTGACATTGAAGTGAAAGGCGACAGCCGTCACTTGGAGGGTGTCTGAGCCAACAGGTAGTCCAACAGCAAACCCACCGGTCGACCGGTGGCACCCTTGGCTAGCCCGCTCTTCCAGGCGGTGCCGGCAATATCCAGGTGCGCCCAATCGTACTTGCCGGCAAAGCGCTGCAAGAACTTGGCAGCCGTGATGGCCCCGCCGGCGCGTCCACCCACGTTGGCCACGTCCGCGAAATTGGTCTTGATGCCTTCGGCGTAGTCTTCATCCAGGGGCAGGCGCCAGCAAGGGTCCAACGCGCCATCCCCGGCTGCCAGCAATGCCGTGGCCAGTTCGTCACTGGTCGAAAACATGCCGCTTCGCACGCCACCCAAGGCAATCATGCACGCGCCGGTCAGGGTGGCGATGTCGATCACCACACGCGGATTGAAACGCTCCGCGTAACTCAAGGCATCACACAGGACCAGCCGGCCCTCGGCGTCGGTATTGAGAATTTCGATGGTCTGGCCACTCATGCTGGTGACCACATCACTGGGCTTGACGGCACGCCCATTGGGCAGGTTTTCACAGGCGGGTATCAAACCCACCACATTGATTGCTGGCTGCAACTCCGCCAAGGCGCGAAACACGCCCAATACGCTGGCGGCGCCAGCCATGTCGAACTTCATCTCGTCCATTTCGGCGCCTGGCTTGAGCGAAATGCCGCCGCTGTCGAACGTAATGCCCTTGCCCACCAACACGCTGGGCGCCTGCGCCTTGGCCGCACCGGTATAGCGCAACACGATGAAGCGCAGGGGTTCATCCGAACCCTGTGCGACGGCCATGAAGGAACCCATTTTCAGCTTGGCCACCTCTTTGGGTCCCAGCACGGTGCAGTCAATCTGGGGGTACTTCGCCAGCGCCTTGGCCGCGCCCGCCAACAAAGTGGGGGTTGCGTAGTTGGCAGGCCGATTGGCCCACTCCTTGGCGTATTCGATGCCCTTGACCGCCGCGACCACCCGGTCAAACACCGGCTTGCGGGTCGCCACGTTGGCCACGCCGATCACGACGCGACTCAGCGTGCGCCCCTCGGGCTTGGACTTGGTGGTGGTGTACACATAGCTGGTTTCGGTCACACCGAGCACGGCCGCGCGCACGCCGTCATCGCTCGGTGCCTGCGCGAAACAGACCACCAGGCGCTTGACCGTGCTCGACTTGAGCGCTGCCACACCTGCGGCAACGGCCTGGCGAATCTGCCGCGCCGAGCCGTCACCCGCCCCAACCAGCACCGTGCGGGTGCATGCCAGACCCGGCGCCCGGTACAACTGCAACAATTTGCCAGCCTTGGTTTCCAGGTCTCCCGCCTTGACGGCCTGGTTCACCAACGCCGACAAGGCGTCCTTGCCGGCGCACGCGTCGGCCGACACCACTACCAGCAAGGCATCACATCTCTCGCTCGCCGCACTGGCGAGATCGAGCTTTTTGAGTTCAAAGTTCATAATCAACGGGTTCCTAATCGGTTGAGGACAGCGCTGGCCGCTTCGCGCCTGCGGTCTGTCCCGCGAAGTCTCATGTTTCAACGCTCAATGTTATTCCATTCCTCGATACGAACCGAGTTGGCCCGCAGTTTCGGCGTCACCCTGGTGGTACTGGTGACGGTCGTGATGACCATGATGCTGATCCGCACGCTGGGGCAGGCATCCCGCGGCACCTTCGACCCGGCCGATGTGATGCTGGTGATGGGCTACACGGTATTGGGACACCTACCGTCCATTCTCACCATGAGCCTGTTCATTGCCGTGGTCGGCACCTTGTCCCGCATGTACCGCGACAGCGAGATGGTGATCTGGCTTTCCAGCGGGCGTGGCCTGACCAGCTTGATCGGCCCCCTATTCCGATTTGCCTGGCCGGTCCTGCTTGGGGTCCTGGTGCTATCGGTGCTGGTCTGGCCCTGGTCACAGCAGCGCATCATTGAGTTGCGCAACCACTATGAAACCCGAGGCGATCTGGACCGGGTGCAGCCTGGCTTTTTTCAGGCCTCCGCCGGCGGCACCCGCGTGTTCTTTGTCGAGAAGGATCTCTCGGGGACCGGCGAGGCCAAGAACGTGTTCATCGCCACCCAGGAAGACGGCAAGGAAACTGTCACCTCCGCGCGCAAGGGGCGCGTGGAGAACCGTTCAGGCGAGCGTTTCCTGATGCTGGAACAAGGGCAGCGGCTGGAGCGGGAAGTTGGCAAGGCCGAACTCAAGCTCAGCGAGTTCGAGAGTTACGCCATCAAAATCGGCAGTGCCGATATCAGCCTGCAATCGAATGCGCCGGAACGCTCCCGCAGCACGTTGGCACTAATGGCGGATCCCACCCCCACCAACCTTGGTGAACTCTCGTGGCGACTCGGTCTGGCACTGGCCGCCATCAACCTGGTGCTGCTGGGCTTGGCCATTGCACATGTAAACCCGCGCGTTGGGCGCAGTGGTAATCTGATGTTTGCCCTGTTTTCTTTTGTCATCTACTTCAACCTGACCAGCATTGGGGTCAACTGGATCAGCAGCGGTCGCGTGCCGTTCACTTCGTTCATGTTGACATTGCATGGTGGCACCCTGGCCTGCGGCGTCTTGTGGCTAACCATGCGGCACAACCAGTTGTCGTGGCGCAGCGTGTTGCCGCGGCGAAGCACAGGCACTGCGGGGGTGCCATCATGAAGACCGTTCGACGGTTGATTTATGGCGAGGTGATCGGTTCGATCGGATTTGTAACACTCGGGTTCCTGTCGCTGTTCTTCTTCTTCGACGTCGTCGACGAACTCTCGTTTGTGCGGGGCAAGACCAGCAGCGGCTACCAATTGGTGGACGCCTTCATGTATGTGGCGCTGCAGGTACCCAGCCATTTGTACGAGCTGTTGCCGATCACCGTCCTGATTGGCACCATTTTTGTCATGGCTCGACTGGCTCAGAGCTCTGAATTCACCATCCTGCGCACCAGCGGGCTCGGGCCATGGCGCGCCCTGCGCGTGCTGTTGACGCTGGGCGCGGGCCTGGTGCTGCTCACTTTCATGGTGGGCGACTACCTGGCGCCGCTGGCCGACCGCAACGCGCAACTGCTCAAGGCGCGCTTTCAGGGTCGCATCAGCATCGGGCAGACTGGCGCCTGGCTCAAGGAGCGCCAGGCCTATAGCCAGTTTGCCGTCAACGTGCGGGCCCTGGCACCGGACGCCAGCATGCGCGACGTGCACATTTTCGAGTTCGACAACCATGGCCTGCTGATCTCGATGACAGTGGCCGAGCAAGCCCATTTTGGCGGCGACGACGCGTGGCTGTTGCACCAGGCCGAACGAACCGAGTTCTCGGCACGCGGCACCGACGCGGCCCATGTGGACCGTCAAAAGCTGGCGAGTTCTCGCTGGCCGACCAGCATCAGCGCCGAAATGGTGTCGGCCGCCGCCCTGAAGCCCGAGCGCATGAGCACGATCGACCTGTTTCAGTACATTCGCCACCTCGACGCCAACGCGCAATCCGCCCAGCGTTACGAAATCGAGTTCTGGCGCAAGGTGTTCTACCCCTTGAGTTGCCTGGTGATGGTGGTACTGGCATTACCCTTTGCCTACCTGCACTTTCGCTCCGCCGGCATCGCCACCTATGTGTTTGGTGGCGTCATGGCGGGCATCAGCTTCTTTCTGCTCAACAACCTGTTTGGCTACATCGGCAACCTCAACCATTGGTGGCCGTGGCTCACCGCGGCGCTGCCGGGCATCATCTATTCGTTGGTGTCCCTCAGCGCCTTTGGCTGGCTGGTCCTGCGGCGTTGAACCCGACCATGGCCGAGGCTACAGTTTCCCCCCATGCGGTCGTGTTGTTCGGTCACGGCTCGCGCGATCCGCTGTGGCATCAGCCGATGGAAGCCGTGGCGGCGCGCATGCGCGCGTTGGCACCCACTGTCCAGGTCCGCTGCGCCTACCTTGAGTTGACCGAGCCAGACTTGCCGACGGCCGCCGCCGAACTGGCCACATCGGGCATCGGTTCGCTGACCGTGATGCCCCTGTTTCTGGGTGTCGGCCGACATGCGCGCGAGGACCTTCCGAAGCTAGTTGACGCACTGAGGCAGCGCCACCCCTGCATCACCTTTGTCCTCAAGCCAGCCATAGGCGAGGACGAACAAGTGCTCAAGCTGATCGCTGAGTTGTCGCTGCGACCATGACTCTTATATGCGCAGGGCATAATTATTTAAATTGTTAGCCAAAATGCGATATGAATCTACATCAGTTCCGCTTTGTTCAAGAGGCCGTCCGGCGTAACCTGAACCTGACCGAGGCCGCCAAAGCCCTGCACACGTCACAGCCCGGTGTCTCCAAGGCCATCATTGAACTGGAAGAAGAGCTTGGCGTAGAGATATTCGCACGCCACGGCAAGCGGCTCAAGCGCGTGACCGAGCCCGGGCAGCACGTGCTCAAGAGCATCGATCTGATCATGCGTGAGCTGGGCAACCTCAAGCGCATTGGCGAGCAATACAGCGCGCAAGACAGTGGCACCCTGTCCATCGCCACCACCCACACCCAGGCGCGTTATGTGCTGCCCGAGCCGGTGGCCAAACTGCGCGAGGCCTACCCCAAAGTCAACGTCAGCCTGCATCAGGGCTCGCCGGACCAGGTGGCACAGATGCTGATCGACGAAGTTGCCGAGATCGGCGTGGCCACCGAGTCCCTGGCGGACTACTCCGAACTGGTGACCATGCCCTGCTACGAATGGCAGCACATGCTGGTGCTGCCCATCGGCCACCCGCTGTGCCTGAAGGAACGTGTGACGCTGGAGGACATCGCGGGCGAGCCACTCATCACCTACCACCCATCCTTCACCGGTCGAACCAAAATCGACCACGCCTTTGCGATACGCAAACTGCAGCCGCGCGTGGCGCTGGAGGCGATTGATTCGGACGTGATCAAGACTTACGTTCGGCTTGGTTTGGGCATTGGCATCGCCGCAGAAATGGCGGTGCGCGACGTCACTGGCGACGGCGGCGCCAGTGGCTTGGTGGTGCGCCCGGCGGGCTACCTGTTTGGCCAGAACGTGGCACGCGTGGCCTTCAAGCGCGGTGTTTACCTGCGCAATTTCGTCTACACCTTCGCGGAGCTGCTGAGTGATCGGCTCGACCGCCACTTGATTGCGCGGGCCATGACCGGGCAGGTCAACGACTACGAACTGTAGTCGCGCGTCCGTCGCCGACCGCCTCCCGCTCAGCCGTTTTCTCAATCCCGTTCCTGCCCCTGAATTGACTCTGCGCACCATGGCCGACACCTCTCCTTTCACACCGCCCATCGCCAGCAAACTGCCCGCTGTCGGCACCACCATCTTCACCGTCATGTCCACGCTCGCGGCGGAACACGGCGCGGTCAATCTGGGGCAGGGTTTTCCGGACTTTGATTGCGCGCCCGAACTGATCCAGGCGGTGACCACCGCCATGAACCAGGGCCACAACCAATACCCACCCATGCCCGGCGTGCCGGTGCTGCGCGACGCCATCGCGGCCAAGATCGAGGCACTGTACGGCCACCGCTACCGCGCCGCCGACGAGATCACCGTCACCGCCGGCGCCACCCAGGCCATCATCACGGCCATTTTGGCGGTGGTGCACGCGGGGGACGAGGTGATCGTGCTGGAGCCTTGTTACGACAGCTATGGCCCGAACATCGAACTCGCCGGTGGCACAGTGGTGCGCGTGCCCCTCACGCCCCACGGCTTTCGGCCCGACTTCGCCAGGATCGCCGCCGCCCTGACACCACGCACCCGGGCCATCATCATCAACACGCCGCACAACCCCAGTGGCACGGTGTGGACGCGCGAGGACATGCTGGCCCTGCAAGCGCTGCTGGCGCCCACCGAGGTGCTGCTGATCAGTGACGAGGTCTACGAGCACATGGTGTTCGACGGCCAGCCGCACTACAGCGCGGTCCGTTTCCCCGGCCTGGCGGCGCGCGCCTTCATCGTCTCCAGCTTTGGCAAGACCTACCATGTGACCGGCTGGAAGGTGGGCTACGTGGCCGCCCCCGCCAGCCTGACGGCCGAATTTCGCAAGGTGCATCAGTTCAATGTGTTCACGGTCAACACACCGATGCAACATGGGCTGGCCCACTACATGGCCGACCCGGCGCCCCACCTGAACCTGCCCGCCTTCTACCAACGCAAGCGCGACCTGTTTCGCCAGGGGCTGCGGGCCACCCGCTTCAAGCTGCTGCCGTGCGAGGGAAGCTACTTCCAGTGCGTCGACATCTCCCATGTGAGCCCGCTGGGCGAGGCCGACTTCTGCAAGTGGCTCACCACCGAGATCGGCGTGGCCGCCATTCCCCTGTCCGCCTTCTACGGCGACGGCTTTGACCAGCGCGTGGTGCGTTTTTGCTTTGCGAAGAAGGATGAGACGCTGAAGGCGGCGATTGAGCGGCTGGCGAGGTTGTAGAGGGTCAAGGAAGCTATAGGGCGGCATCCAAGCACCAGCCCATGCTCGCCGGCAATGTCCGCTATGAAAACGGGCGTGTTTCAAAATGGTCGTCGCGTGATGACCCTAACAGGGTGCCCACGGGTGGCAGCTTGCGGGATTCTCACAGTCTAGGATCCATCATCCCGCAGCGCTGGCGCTCTATTCGCCGCCTCCAAACCACATTGTGCGGTCGCACACCGACACAACCCGAACGCGGGCTGCGTTTCGTCAAGGCCGACGCGCCTCGAACAGCACTTCGGGGTATTGTCTTGCGAGACCTTCAAGAATCCTGGCAGGGCGCCCCAGCAGGTGATGATCGAAGAACGCCAGGGAGTAGGCATTGACAATATCGTGCGCCCGGTGTTCATCAATGGGCCCTGAGAGCCCGAGCTGGGTGGCCAGCGGCGTCCAGCTTGCAATGTCGGTGAAGTTGGCGTGGAACATCCCCGGCACGCGCACGAAGTAGCCTGCACCGGGCAGGCCCTCGTACACCGCGCGCATGCTGCTCTGATGGGCTTCGATGTCTGCTTCCGTCCAACCACCTGTCCGTTGCCGCTCGAGCCGCATGCTGTCGGCATCCCGCGTGATCCACATGCTGGGTTGCCACAGCCCCGCCTTGACGACATCGCTGGACATGGGCGCATCCATGACCAGACAGGCACACAGACGTGCATCCATTCGGCAGGCTTCGCCCGCGACGATGCCACCTAGCGAGACCCCGAAGGTGCCGATACGCTGCAGATCGAGCTTGCCTTCGAGGATGCCGCTCGGGTCCGCCTGGTTCAGGACCGCAAGCTGATCGAGCGTGAAGCGCACATCCTGCGCGAGGTAGGGGATGATGCTGGCGTCACCCAGCGCCCGACCGTTGGGAAGCAGCGCGCCCTTGGGCGATGACGCCGCCCCGGCCGGCATATAGCTGGGCCCCACGGTCGCACGAAACTGCGCCAGCGTCAGACTGGCGGCCTGATGGCCATCCGGGAAGACCACGGCCGCAGCCACACCTGGCTGGTCAATGGCCACAACGATGTAGCCGTTTGATGCCAGATGCTCAACCTGAAAAGTGTTCATCTGGCGAAAGCCGGTGGCCCCCTCCAGGAAGAGCAGTACCGGGTAGCGGTCTTGATCGACGGCCGCGGGGACCGATGGCATGGCGTTGGTGCTGACGTACTTGAAA
>CXWL01015001.1_pt1 | contig 18366 bp, 24 predicted proteins | sample 590931 | NCBI WGS metagenome assembly CXWL01 (sample SAMEA3498368, study PRJEB10139) | groundwater metagenome | biome: water well; material: biofilm material | place: Germany | collected 2015-04-27 | reverse complement strand
CTACACCGGCTATGTGCTGCCGCTGGCCGCGCTGGCGGCAATCTGCTCCTTCATTGGGCTCTCCGTCTTCGGCATGTCGGCCTTCGGCGTCACGGTGCGTGTGCCAATAGTGAGCGGCGCGGTCGGGGCCGTGATCCAGGTGATCACGGGCATGGCCGGTGTGTACGTGCTGGCGCTGATCACCAACGCGCTCGCGCCGACGTTTGGATCGACGCAAGATCAAGGCCAAGCCCACAAACTCGCTGTCTATGGATCCACCGCCAGCTTCCTCGCCAGCGTGTTCGCTATTTTTCCGCCAATCGCGATGTTGAGCATTCTGGGCCTCTATTCGCTCGCGCTGATCTTCATCGGCCTGCCTCGCTTGATGAAGACGCCGGAAGACAAGCGTGTCGGCTACCTCGCCACCATCATTGTCGTGGCGATTGTCGTTGGCATCGTCATGGGTGCGGTGGTGGGCGCTGCGCGCGGCGCTCTGGGTGGGTTTGGCGCCATGCCGACGTTTGGTCAGTCCACGACCGCGCCGCAAGCCAATGTGCAAGGGCAGGTCACCCTGCCTGGCGGCGGCACGGTCGATCTAGGAGACCTCCAAAAGCAGGCGGAAGCCTATTCACAAGGCGGCGGCGCGGCGATCGATCCCATGCGCCTGCAAGAGCAATTGCCGCAATCGCTGCCGGGTGGTTTCTCGCGGACCTCCGTGTCCAGCGGTTCAGCCATGGGGACGGCGCAGGCGGAGGGTGTGTACGAGAACGGCGGCGCGCGCCTCACTGTATCTGTCGTGCATATGGGCGCCATGGGTGCGGTCGCGGCAATGGCGGCTGGTGCGAATGTGCAGCAAAATCGCAGCGACGCTGATGGCCATGCGCGCGTCCAAACCATTGATGGGCGCATGATCAGCGAAGAGGTCAGCAATAGCGGCGGCAGCGTCAGCTATGGCATAGTCGGACACGGCGTCGCGCTGACGGCGCAAGGCAGCGGCGGCGTCACCATCGACCAGGCGCGCGCGGCGGTGGAAACCATCAACGTGCAACGGCTCGAACGCCAATTCGCAGGTTGAAGCGCGCGGCGAGGCCTAGAATTGGGAATAGTCCGGCAAGCGGTCGCGAATTTCGCCCATCCGCTCGTAGCTCAAGAACGCCAGCATGAAGAGCTCGCACACGAAGCGCCAATAAACCAGCGCCACCGCGCCCACGGCGGGCGCCGCCAGCGCTTGCCCAAGGCCGGCGCCAAGGTTGCCGCCAAATGCCGCGAACAGGCCGGTGAGCATGGTGATGAGGATCAGGCCGAGGATCGCAACCGCACCAAAATAATAGACGATCTTGACCAGGGCCGGCCCCAACAGCCGATCGAAGCCCAGAAAGCGTTGCAGGATGGATTGCATGGTTTGCTCCGCGATTCGCGCGACGCCATTCGATCAAAGCGCGTCGGCTGCGTCTACAACAAGGGCGGCGCCGGATTTTTGCGCCCGCAACAAAAGATTGACGAGCCGCACCACATCATCGCCGTCATAGCGCGCCACCGGCGCCGGCAGCCGCGCGACCTTTTCAAGCGCGGCGGCCTCGGCGCCTGCCTCGCGCGACATCTCGCGAAAGCACGGCGCCCTGCGCGCCGCCGCCGCGTCGGATTTGCCGAGCGCGATGGCGTTGACGCGCACACCAGCCGCGTCGCCTTCCTTGGCCGCCACGCGGAGCAGCGGCAGCAGGCCTTGGCTGGCGGAGTCGGTCAGGGTTTCGCAGGTGGTGGTGAGCACGATGGCGCCGCCTTGCGCGTTGGCGCCGAGGAGGCGCGTGAGGGCGCGTATGGAGAGGAAGGCGGCGTCCATATCGGCGGTGGGGCCGCGTTTGCGATTTTGGAGGCGTTTGTCGGTGAGCACGGCCGCGCCGTCGCCGACATTAATCACCGCGAAGTCGAGGCGTCCGTACTGGGCGCCGATGAATTCGGCGGCCTGGGTCCATCGCGCCTGGTCTGCCACGTCGAAGGCGAGGGTGGAGACGCGCTCGGGGGCGCCTTCGAGCGCGTCGGCGGCGGCGTCCAGCGCGCCCGCTTCAGCGTCGACCAAGACCAAGCCGCCCGAGGCGCTTGGCGCGAGGTCATGCGCGCAGGCAGCCCCCAAACCCGAGGCGGCGCCGGTGACGAGCACGACCGGATTGAGGCGATCGAAATCCATGGGCTCATAGGGCATGGAGGCGCCCGAGTTTCAACTCGTCATCGCCACGGCAGGTCGGGGGCGCTATACCGGCGCTCGTCATGACCCGCTTTGCGCTCCAGTTCGGCCAAACCCAGCCCGGGCTCACCTATCTCGAGCGCATGAGCGCTTACGGTATTTGCCCGCGCGGGGAAGCGCAGATCGCCATCGTCCAGATCGGCAAGCGCGCGCCTTATGAGTACGACTTGCCGGGGGGCGGCATCGAGGCTGACGAGGACGAGGCGGCGGCGCTGATGCGGGAGTTCGAGGAAGAAACAGGCCTTACCATCTGGCCTACGCGCGTCATCGGCAGGGCGGGGCAATTCTGGATCAACAAGGGCGAGCCGCGCAATTCACTCGCTTCGTTCTACGAAGTGGAATTGTCCGCTGATGACGGCGCGCCGTCCGAACCCGACCATGCGCTGGTGTGGATGAGCCCAGGGGAGGCCTTGCTCAGAGTGCGCCACGAAGCACACGGCTGGGCCGTCATGCATTGGATGCGAACCCGGCGGAGTAGCTAGGAGCCTGTCCCGGTACCGGCCAACATTCGCGGTCTAAATCAGCGTAGGCAATAGGTTTGATGGGCGCGCTGGCTTCACGCCATCGCCCTGTGCAGCTTGAGCAGATTGTGGACGGTGCAGAGCATCGCCCATTCCTGCTTTCACTTGGTCAAAGCCTCTCAGCAAGAATTGCCTGAAGCCTCTGGCGTGCTTGATCTGACCGAAAACGGGCTCGACGATCTGTTTGCGCAAGCGATAGCGGCTGCGCCATCGGGCGCACCGGAGTTTGAGCGCCATGGCGGCGACGCGCGATCCTTTTTCGCGCCGGTCAGCGCCGGACTGGGTTTGCGCGCGGCCAGCGCGACCGGTGGCGACATAAGCAGCGATGCCGCGACGAGCGAGATGGACCAGATTGGCTTCGCTGCAATAGCCCGCGTCGGCGGAGATCTCTTTGGGATTGGTCTTGAGCGCGCCGCGTATGGCGCTGAGCAGTGGTTTTAAGGCGCCGCGATCGGCGGGATTTGTCCGCATGGTCTGAGCGATGATGATTTGATGGGCCCCGTCGACAGCGATCTGGGCGTTGTAGCCGGCGATAAAGCCGGCTCGCGTCGGCTGAACGCGACTGTCGGGATCGGTGAAATTGCGCTGCGCCCGGTCTGGCGGGCCGCCATCTGGCGCACGCAGCGGACCGCCTCTCATCATCCCCGACGACGGGCCAGGTCCATCGTCCTCATCGGGCGGCGGTGCTTTGGTTTCGGCCTCCAACGCCTTTTTCGCGGCGCGGATGCGGACCAGGCGCTCGACTTTATTGCTGGCCCAATCCGGCATTTCATCGCCGCGCAGCTCGCCGCCATGAGCGTCGTCCTCCGCGGCGTCGCTCGCCTCGGCGCGCGCAACCACGACGACACTTCGGCGGCCAATTTCTTTTCCGTCTCGCGCATGCGCCCATACGACATCGCCTTGTGCACATTGGCGTTGGCTTGGATCTTCGTACCGTCCAAGGCGACATGGCCGAGCTTCACCAGCCCGGCTGCGCGACAAAGCTTCAACACCTGCACGAATAAGGCGCCCAGCGCCTGCAAGTGCCGGCGCCGAAAGCTGGCGATAGTGCGGAAATCGGGACGGTTCATCGCCGTCACCGCCATGAAATCCACCCGCTCTTCGCACGCCTGCGCCAGCTTGCGCGAAGAGTAGACCCCGCGGCTGTAGCCGTAGAGCAGCAGCGAAACCATCATCGCCGGGTGATAAGGCGGAAACCCGCGCTCCTCGTCGTACGCCGACATGATCGCGCGGAGATCAAGCTCGCTGCACACCGTGTCGCGGATGAAATGCGCAACGTGGCCGGGCGGCACAAACTCATGCAGCGACGGCGGCAATATCCATTGCTGATCCAGGTCCCAAGGCCGAAAGGTCTTGCTCATCACCCCAGAGAATCAGCATTCGGCCTTGCCGTCGAGCAAATCCGAGGATTACTCAGACAGGCTCCTAGCCGTTGTTGACGATGCGCAGAGGGTTGAAGCTCTGGAGCCGCTCCATCAACGTTGGATCGCGTATGTCCAATTGCTCGAACGCGGTAAGCTCCTGGAGTTCGATCTCAACGCGGGCCTCGAGTGGCATTACGCGCGCGGCGTAGGAACGCACGATGATGTCGTCTTCAATCGAGGGCGGTTCAAGGACGTCGAGCGAGCCGCCCATCCCGTCGTCAGAATCGGTAACCTGGGCTTGTTGTTCAATGGGGATCGGTTGTTCGAACGCGTCGTTGGCGCGCACCAGAACGGCGCCGCCCACGGCCGCGACACTGACAAGCCCTAGCGCCATCGCGGCGTGCATCGCCGGCGCTTTTGGCGGCTCAAGCACGCGCGCCACCGCGCGCAGACGGTCGTTCAGCGTCACCCAAGCGCGGGCGCCGCGCTCACCGCGCCAATTGGCGAAGTCGATCACCGGCGAGCGCCGCTCCAGGCGCGGCGCGCCCGGTGCGCGCGCGACTTCGACAAGCCGCGAGGGATCAATCGTGCGCGCCCATTCCAACATGTAATGCTGGCTCGGCGCATCGTACGACCACACCAACAGCACCGCTTCGCGAAACGCGCGCGCGGCTTCCAATTCGTGCAGAGACTGGCGCCCGAAGGAAAGACGCACATTGTGTTGCTCCGCACCGAGAAGGCGCGTCAGCTGCTCCGCGAACGGGACCGCGTCGTGCGTACAGACAATGCGAATATTGATCATAATGGGGGCCGATCACATAAGTGGCGGACGATTTACCACACTCGTTTGCCCCCAGCACCGCGCGCCTTAGCGGCATTTGTGAGTAAGTGCGAATCGATTTTTCGGCGTTGCAGCCACGCCCCGCTCGCCGAGCCACGCAGGTGCATTTGAACAAGCCAAGAACAACCTCGCCCTAGCGGATAGGCGAGCCAAGTTCTGGCGCCAAGTCGGGGAAAAGCAGCGTTGCTTCGCATTACTTTGTTGCAATCTTGATTGTGTATCACAGCGGCGCCCCTATGCTGGCCTCACGCCGCGCGAGTGCCGCGCGCGAGGTAAGGGGAAGCACACCATGGATTTGGTCACGATCCTGCCATACGCCGTCCAAGCGCTTGGCGGCGCGGTTGGCGGCAACATTCTAGGCGCGTTGACGCGCGGCGGCGGCGGCGTTGCTGGACGCAGCATTATCGGCGCGCTCGGCGGCATCGCCGCGGGTTTCGCCGGCGGCAATGTGGAAGCTGTCAGCAACATCACCACGATGTGGTCTGGCCTCATCGAAGGCGAGAACGGCGGCCATTTGTCGAACCTGATCACGGGCGCCGCAGGCGGCGGCATCCTCGGACTCGTCGGCGGTCTGTTGATCCGCCCGCGCAACTAGCTTTGAGAGTCTGGCGAGGGGGCGCCCCGCGCTCCCTCGCGTCTCACAAATCGCGCCACACCAAGGTCAGGAAGTGCGCGTCCGACCATTGCGTGCTGGGCGCGTCGGGGCGCGTCTGACGCACGATAACCAACCCCTCTGACGGTGAGAGATAAAGCCGCTGACCGCTCTCGCCGACGGCCATCGCCAGATCGAGCGGCGCCGGCGAAGACGCGCGCCATAAATCGCTGTCGATATTGAGTTCCTCGCGCGAGCCGCGCCCAGCGCCGGCCAGCCAAAGTCCAAATCCCGCGCGCGCTTCCGCGAACGAGCCGCGCAAGGCTTCGCGCAAAGCGCCGTCGTCGGCCAATTGCTGAGCGCGCCAAACCCCTTCACGGCGGATGAGTTCACCTGCTTGCGCCCAGCCGCGCGCGGATACAGCCGCGCCGTCGTCGAAGCGCGGCGCCCCGCCAGGCGCGCGTGTCCAACCGATCGGCACGCAGCCGATCGGCAACAAGGTGCGCGCGGTGAGGTAGCGAGCGGGATCAGGCTCGCGCCCCGCCGCTTCAAGCTTGCGGCGGGCGATTTCGGCGATGAGCACGTAGGGCGCGGAATCGGTGCTGAAGCGTACGCCCGGCGCTTCGGCAGGCTCGATCGCGATCGCGGCGGCAAGATCACGGGGACCACGCCGCTCGAACACGATTCCGCTGGCGCCGCTCAAAAGCGCACGGATTGAAATGATGCTCTTGACCGGATGCGCGCCCCAATCGCCGAGCGTGAGCGCCACCGGTTCATCGAGGCTCATCAGCCGATCCTCGACCAGGGATGCCGCGAGCAGGGGTGTAAACGCCCGCGTCCCCGCGCCGATGGGCCAGCGCGTTTCGGGCGCGCCGCCTGGATAATCCTCGCCCAGAACAATGCCGTGGCGGGCAACCAGGAAACTCGCGCCGCCATGCTCGGCGCTGAAGCGGGCCGCGGCCGCAAAGCGCGGCCCGGTTTGCGCCCGCGCGATTTGCGCTGAAGCGCTGAGGATGCTGCAGGCGGCGGTTGCCGAGAGAAAGGCGCGGCGGTTCATAATAACTCCCCAGCCCATTGTCGCCGCCTTGGACCAAAGCGACAAGCCAAGTGTACCACCCGTATGGGTTACATTATGCTTTTCCAGGTGCTTGTGCTGCTCGCGGCCTGCGCCTCGCAACCCACCGCGCCGCCCGTCGCCATGCACGCGCTTGGGTATGATGTCACCGCGCTGGTCTGGAATGAGCGTTAGCGGCTTAGCTCCCGCATCGCCCCATCCAACCCTTGGATGGTCAGCGGGAACATGCGGTCGCCGATAATTTCGCGCACGACTTGGATAGAGGGCGTGTGGTCCCAGTGCGCGCGGGGGGTGGGGTTGAGCCAGACCAGGCGCTCGTAGATGTTCGCGACACGCTGCAGCCACAGCGCGCCGGGCTCTTCGTTCCAATGCTCAACGGAACCGCCGGGATAGGTGATCTCATAGGGGCTCATGGTGGCGTCGCCGACGAAGACGATGCGATAATCGTGCGGAAATTTGTGCAGCAGATCCCAAGTCGCGGTTTTTTCGTCGTGGCGACGGCGATTGTCCTTCCAGACGCTCTCATAGAGGCAATTGTGAAAGTAGAAGAAGTCGAGGCTCTTGAATTCGGTGCGAGCGGCGGAGAACAATTCCTCACAGAGCTTGACGTGGCTATCCATCGAGCCGCCGATGTCGAGGAATAGCAGCACCTTCACGGCGTTGCGGCGCTCGGGGCGTAGCACGATATCGAGGTAGCCCTCACGCGCGCTCTTCCGAATCGTGCCGTCGAGATCCAATTCATCGGGCGCGCCGGTGCGGGCGAATTTGCGCAAGCGCCTGAGCGCCACCTTGATGTTGCGCACGCCGAGTTCGACTGAGTCGTCGAGGTTCTTGTATTCGCGCTTGTCCCACACCTTCACCGCGCGGCGCTGCCCCCCTTCACCGCCGATGCGGATGCCCTCTGGGTTAAAGCCGCCATTGCCGAACGGGGAGGTTCCCCCCGTGCCGATCCACTTGGAGCCACCCTCGTGGCGCTCTTTTTGTTCTTCGAGCCGCTGCTTCAGCGTCTCCATCAATTTGTCCCAACCACCGAGCGCTTCGATTTGGGCTTTCTCCTCATCGGTGAGGAACTTTTCAGTCAGCGCCCTCAGCCATTCCGCCGGAATTTGCCCGTCAAGCGCTTCGCTCGTGGTGTCGAGCCCTTTGAACACGTGCCCGAACACGCGGTCAAACTTGTCGAGGTTCTTCTCGTCTTTCACCAAGGCCGCGCGTGAGAGGTAGTAAAAATCCTCCACCCGCGACGGGATCGCATTTTTTTCCAGCGCCTCGACCAGCACAAGGTATTCCTTGAGACTGACGGGCACGCGCGCGGCGCGCAATTCGGTGAAGAAACGTTGGAACATCAGCTCCGAATTTCCAACAGCGCGCTCATCATCACGGCGTTGGCTTCGAGCTGTGACCGCAGCAAGGCATCCTGATCGAGAGCTCGTTCAGTGCATCGCACTTTGATGATCCAATCACCGTTCTGCGCGACCAACGCGCTGGTGATCCATTGTTCGCCGTTCAACGTGATCAGGAAGTGCCGGACCAACGGAGTCGGCAAATTGTCGGAAGTCATGTGCAGTAGTGCAGGCGTCGGCCGGGCGTCCGTAAAACGATGGCGGATGCCGGCCACCGCGTCGGCCATTGCTTGCTCGGCAGTGATCGCGGGCGCGTAGCGCGTCGCGTAAAGCGTAATAGCTTGGTGCTCGTGGTCACGTATGCATCCGACATCGTCACCGCGCGGCTGTCCCGAGAAGACTGCAAGCCGCTTCGTGGTCTCACCTCCGAAGAAATGACATATGAGCCGACTAGCCAAGTGCCGTACGGTGATATTCTCGTCTTCCACCGCTTCAAACAGATCGCTGACGCCTTCTGATTCGATAAACGCACGAGCTGCGACAGTATTGTTTTGTTCTGCCGTCTGTGCGAGCGCGGTGGGCGCTAACGCGACAGCGATGCAAACGACCAAGCCGCGCGGCAGCGTCTTCATTGCCCCCCCCGCGCCTCGCGCCGCGCCAGAAACGCGAGCCGCTCGAACAGCATCACGTCGGCTTCGTTCTTGAGCAGCGCGCCGTGCATGGGCGGGATGAGTTTGCTGGGGTCGCGCTGGCGCAGGGTTTCCGGGTCGATATCGTCGGTGAGCAGGAGCTTTAGCCAATCCAGCAATTCGCTGGTGCTCGGCTTTTTCTTCAGGCCCGGCACTTTGCGCAAGTCGTAGAAAATCTTCAGCGCCTCGTTGACCAGCCGCGTCTTCACGCCTGGAAAATGCGAGTCGATGATGGCGCGCATGGTCTCTTCGTCGGGGAAGCGGATGTAGTGGAAGAAGCAACGGCGCAGGAAGGCGTCCGGGAGTTCCTTTTCGTTGTTGGAGGTGATCATGACGATCGGGCGCACTTTCGCCTTCACCGTGCGGTCCAATTCGTAAACGTAGAATTCCATGCGATCGAGCTCCTGCAGGAGATCGTTGGGAAATTCGATGTCGGCCTTATCGACTTCGTCGATCAGCAGCACCGGGCGCTCCGCGCTCTCGAACGCCTCCCACAGCTTGCCGTGCTTAATGTAATTGGCAATATCGGTGGCGCGCGCGTCGCCGAGCTGTGAATCGCGCAGGCGCATCACCGCATCGTATTCATAGAGCCCTTGTACTGCCTTGGTCGTGGACTTGACGTGCCACTCGATCAGAGGCGCACCCAGGGCCTTGGCCACCTCGATCGCCAACATGGTTTTGCCGGTGCCGGGCTCGCCCTTGATCAGCAGGGGGCGCTCAAGCGTGATGGCAGCGTTGACGGCGACCTTCAGATCTTCCGTAGCGACATAGTCTTTGGTGCCTTCAAACCGCATGCAAGCCTCTGAATAGCTGTTTCGACGCCCGAACCGTAGGGCGCTGGCGGTAGGCGAGGCAAGGCGCGCGAGGGGCTCAGTTCGGCTGGCGGCTCCGCGCGCGCAGCAATTCGATGACCCTTTCGCGTATCGCGGCAGGGTCCGGTGGCCGGACAAGCCCGCCGGTGCGCCCATTCGGCCGCGACCAAGCGCGCGCCTCCGCCAGATGCGCCAAGTCTGGATCATCGGAACTCACGGGCCGATTGCAGGGGCCGCGCACCTCGGTGATGCGCCCCAAGAAACCGCAGGCCATCGCTACCATCAGCCCCTTGCCGGTTTGATCGCGCAGCACCCAGAATTCGGCGCTGCCATTGCGCAGGCGCGTGCCGTATCCGTTAATGGTGCGCCGCGCCAAACANNCGCCCGGGCCGCTACGATTTCGAACGACGCACGGTCGATCTTGGCGATGAACTCGGCGGCGGCGTGGTGGATGGCGTGTTGGCGGGCGGAAAGTCCCTCGCGGATCGTCACGATATGGTCGAGTTCGGCACAGGTGTCGGCGAGGGCGCGGGCGGTGCGGCGTAGCCGCGCGACGACCGCGCGGTTGAGTTCGAACACGGCCACTTCGCGGCCAGCCTCGATCTCGCGCCGCGCCCAGGCCGCCGCGGACGACAATTCATCAGGCCGCGCCGCGCGGAAATTCCGTTTCTCGTTCAGCATCTCCTCGAATGCGAGCTTGGCGAAGCGGGCAGCGGCGCCTTGGTGTGGAATCTTCGCCGCCATCTTCCGCGTGAGCGCATCGATAGGAGCGGAATCAAGGACATTTGGCATCGGGACCCTCCTTTCTGGGTCGAGCGGCGGAGCGCGCACGCTTACGCTGTCTCGCCCCGTCCCTTGCGTTGTTTGCGGTGCGAATTTGCTTGGGCCGGCCCAGCGCTTGGGGACGGTAGGAGTGCGATTTGGCGAGATCAATTCGCAGGCGCAGCGATCCTCGCGAAAGAGGGCGCCGTGCGGCAGCGCCAACACGAATTATCCTCACCTGCCCAAGGCGGCGATCAGCGGACGTGCGTCGCAACATCTCGTTAACGTTCGGGGGCGAATGTTCAGGGGTTGGACTCCCAGAATCGGGGGGAAGAGGGCGTCATGCCATTGAAACTGTCCTTGCGGCCGGGCGAGAAATTCGTCGTCAACGGCGCCGTTGTGCAGAACGGAGACCGGCGCGCCGCCCTGGTGCTGCAAAACAAAGCTTCAGTGTTGCGCGAGAAGGACATCTTACAGCCCGATGACGCCGATACGCCCGCCAAGCGGATCTATTTTCCGATCATGCTTATGTATCTGGACGACACTGGCCGCGACAAAGCTCAGGTCGAATTCGCCACCCGCTTGGCGGAATTCATGGGGGTTGTGCGCGACCCTGCGATTCTCGTCGAATGCATCGGCGTTTCCAAAGAAGTAATGGCTGGCGAATACTACCGAGCGTTGATGCGCTGCCGGAAACTGATTTCCTATGAATCCGAGCGCCTGGGGATGCGGGATGTCGATCAAAGCCTACCAGCGCGTAGCCACGCAGGCTGAGACGCCCCGCGAACTCGAATACCGCGCCTTTGGGCAAGTGACGTCCGGTTTGGTGCGGGCCAAGGAGGGGCGTGCGCAGCTTCCGCTGCTTGCGGAAGCTATTGACGCTAACCGTCGACTTTGGGGCCTCTTGAGCGCCGATTGCTCGGTGCCCGAGAACCAATTGCCGATGACCTTGCGCGGGCAGATCATCTCGCTGGCGCTATGGGTGTCGCGCTATTCGAGCCAAGTGCTGCGCGAAGGCGCGGACATTGAGCCGCTGATCGACGTCAACCGCTCAATGATGGAAGGCTTAGCCCCACGTTAACGAAAATGGCGGCGCCGAATCAACCGCACATTAACCTCTTTCGGTTAGGCATAAATGCAGAGGCGCAAGGCGCGTGTGCGAGCATGCCAGCTAAACCGTCTTAAGACGCCGGGCAAAATGCCCAACCGGAAGAAATTCCGGCTACATAGTCTAGAAGGACCAGACCAATGGCTAGCGTAAATACAAATTATGGCGCCCTCGTCGCGCTGCAAAGTCTCAACCAAACCGGCAGAGAACTCGACCAGGTTCAAAACCGCATCAGCACCGGTTTGAAAGTCGCCAACGCCAAAGACAACGGCGCGGTGTTCGCCATCGCCCAAGGACAGCGCGCCCGCACAGCGGCTATTGGTTCGGTGGTGGACGGCATCAATCGCGCGACATCGACGGTCGACGTCGCCTTGTCGGCGGGTCAATCGATCTCCGACCTGTTGGTCCAATTGAAGGAAAAGGCGGTCGCGGGCCAAGCGGGCGATTTATCGGCGGACCAGCGCACCGCTTTGGGCGCGGACTTCTCGGCGCTGCGTTCGCAAATCAATCAAATCGCGGGCGCCGCGACTTTCAACGGCACCAACCTGGTTGCCGCCGGCGGCGCCAACCTCTCGGTGCTGACCTCCGATTTGACCGGCGCGAGCACTGGCCGGCAAATCCAATCGACCGTCATCGCCGGCACGGTTCCGGCGCTTTCAGCTTACATCGTCGGCAATGGCAGCGTCGCCATCACTGACGATTCCGTATTCAACCTCAATGGCGTGGCCATCGGCACCGTCGATATCACCGCGACAACGACCGTCGCCGGCTATCTGAGCGCTGTGTCGACCGCCACTGGCGGCCGAGTTACCGCATCCTACAACCAGACCACTGGTCAGTTTACTTACGTTGCGCCAGAAGCGGTCGTGGGCACCAACGAATTGACCATCACCACCCCCGGCGTCGCGCGCTCCTGGCTCGGCCAAGGCGTCGCCGCCGGCGCCGTGACGGCGGCGGCCGTGACCACCTCAATCACCGATCGCGACTTCACTGTCGATGGCGCTGGCGCGTTGTCCACCGTGACTTCGGCGCTCTCGCTGACGGACGTGGCCAATTCTGTCGCGGCTGCCTCGGCGCTCGATACGGCGATTACGACCCTTAGCACGCAGCTGGCGACCCTAGGCGCGCAAGGCAAGGCGCTCGACGTGCAGAAGTCGTTCTTGGGCAAGCTGTCGGATTCGATCGAAGCCGGTATCGGCAACCTCGTCGATGCCGACCTCGCCAAGGAATCGGCCCGCCTCCAGTCGCTGCAAGTCAAGCAGCAATTGGGCGCGCAAGCTCTGTCGATCGCCAATCAGGCGCCGTCGATCGTGCTGTCGTTCTTCCGTTAAGCGGAGACTAGGAAGAGGCGGGAGGCTTCGGCCTCCCGCCGATTTCCAATTGATACAGAGCATGCGATATGGGCTCGATTGCTCCCCCCGCTCTTGAGACGTTGGTGCAAACCCCGCCGCGCCCGGAGCAAGACTCGCGTTTGAAAGAGTCCGCCCCAGTTATTTCATCCGAAACCCCAGCAAAACCGATCGCCCGCGCTGACGCGGCTAAAGTGTTGTCGGTCCGTATGGATGCGGAAGCGGGACGTTTTGTACAGGTCTTGACCGATGCCGCCAGCCAGGAGACAATCTGGCGTTACCCGAGCGAGACGCAATTGGCGTATTCCCGCGCAGTGATGGCTTATCTGCACGCTCTCTCGGGGCGGTAAACAAATCGTAAAAATAATCGTGCTGGAGGCGTTATCGTTAACGTTTCATTAACGATTCTGAGATTGTCTCCGCCCTGCGGCGAACACGCCGTGCGGGCCGCCACATGTTGGCGCGCGCACGATCGATATCCGAAGGAGCGCGCATCATGGTTTCCAGCATCGTCCCGGGCAATGTTTCTGGCGCGGCGGGCTCGCTGGGCGCCGACGCGCGCCTTCCGCGCCCCGCGCCTCATGGCGCGGTGCGACACGAGGATGCCGCTTTGGGCGATCGTGTTGAACTCAGCGCGGCGTCCCTGGCGGCGGTGCGCGACAGCGTGCGCGCGGCGGTCGCGCAAGTACAACAGGCCCTTGCGATCGGGCATGACGCGCAAACCATGCTTGTTGAAGTGCAGTCGATTGCCCGCAATGGCGGAGGTCAGGACGAGTTGGATGCGGTGTTGCAGGCCTTCACCCGCCGTGTCGAAGGCGCCTTGGACCAAGGCGCGCGCTTGATCGCTGGAGAGGATGTTTCCGTTCAAGCCGAGCCGGGCGGCGCGCCTTTGACCATTTCCGGCGTTGATCTTCGCCTCAAGGATAGGCCCGGATATGGCGATATTTTCAGCGTCTCCGCGACGGCGGACGCCGCTGACCGCAATCTGCCGCAAGCCGCTCAGCGTTCGCTTGACGCGCTGCAAACGGCAATGGGGAAGCTGTTGGATTCCGCGCGTGCGCTTGAAGCGCATCAAGGATTTCTCGGCGCCGTGGAGGGCGCGCTCGCGGGCGTCGTGCGCAATGACCTTGACGCCGACGGCGCGCGCTTGCTGGCGTTGCAGGTCCGCCAAGGCCTCGAAGGCGCCGGCGCCCGGCCCATCGCCAATGCCGAGCCGCAAGCGGTTTTGGCCCTGTTCCGAGCCTAGCGGATCTAGAGCGGACGCCAATTGCTGCTGAGATCGACCAATTCGCCCTCGACGTCGTCGTCATCGCGCAATCGCAGCCAGACGCGTCGGCCTGTCTGGTAGGCCTTGAACGCCACCATGAAAATGAGCCCCGCAAGAGCGGCGGCGGCGACCGCGATGGCGGCGGTTAAGTCGCGCGTGAAAGTGAGTTCGCCATGCGCGGCGTGGAGCAAGCGGCCATCGCGCTGAAGACGCTTGGCCGCCGCCGCCGCCCGGTCGCCCGCGCTTTGCGCGATCAGCCTCAGCTTTGGCAGGTCGCGCACTTGGTTTGCGTGGGTGATGAGCGCGACGGCAGTGGCATGGGAAGAGGCCTCGCTCATGGCGCCGATTTCTTCGAGCATTTCTCGCACGCGCGCGGCGCGCGCTGGATTGACGGCGGCGCGGAAGGCTGCGGCGGCGTTGTCATATGCGCCAATTGCTTCGCCTTGCGCACCGGCGCGGGCGGCGACACGAAACCCATCGATCGGAACCGATGCGCTGATCAAGTCGGCGACCTCGACGCCGAACGCCGATGGATAGTCGTCTCGGCGTGACGCCTCGATCAGCGCCTCCGCGCCGCGCGCCGCGCGCGGCGTGAATTCGCCAGCTAGGCCCAGGCTAAAACCGGTGAGGATGAATTGCAGGGAGCCCGTGGAAGGGTCGGCGATCAGTGCGCGTGCGATCAATTCAAAGTCGCGCGGATCGCCCGGCGCTGGCGCGTCGGGGACGCGCGTGACCGCGGCGCCGCTGGCCGCGCGCCGCGACAAAAGCGGCACTGTTGCTTCGTAGCGTCCGCGTGTGCCGGGGGTGAGCAATTCGAGCGCCGCCAACTCGACCTGCGCGTCGCCGGCGTTGGCGGGCGCGGCGCGGGAGATTTGGTTCGCCGCGCGCGGGGGCAGCATTGCGCGCGCTGACAGCAAAAATCCGCGCGCGGCGGCCACGTCGCGCGCCATCAGCTCCATGGCGACGAGATCGTCCCACTGATTTTGGCGGTCGAAATCGAGCTGGATAAGATCGCTGTTCAGGCGTTCGACGCGGCGGGCGATTGCGCGGGCGCCGCCTTCCGAATATTCATAGGCGTAGAGTTGGTCGCGCGCGACAACGCCGAGCGCGGTGGCGCTAGCCAAAGCCAGCAGCACCAAACAAAAATTGAACGCAAGCGCGGTCAGCACGCCCAGGCGCCCGTGCCGCCCAGCGCCCGAGTTCGGCGCGCGCCAAGCCCGGGCGCCAATGATCTTCCCGTGTTTCATTCATCCCCTGCGAGGCCGCTACAAAACCGATCGAAATGCCACAGAGCAAGATGAATTACAGGAAAGGCGAATTCGTCGCCGCAAGGGGGTTTTCGGTGCGTCTGCTTAAGCACTGCGGTCGAGGATGGCGGGACTGGGGCCGCTGGGGGAGGCGAGGCTTCCCTTGGCGCCGTAATTTAGCCCGGCGCCGCGTTGGCGCACCACTTCCTCCGCCATGGCGTGCACCAGGCCTTCGGAAATGAGCTTAACCGCGCGCAGCGCCACGTCGTGGGCCGAGAAGGCGGTTTGCAGCGCCTCGGTCTGGCGTTTTAATTGCGTGAGCAGCGTCGGCGGGGCGCTCGCGATCAGGGCAGGGTCTTGCTTGATGCGCGCCAGTTCGAGGCGGTAGAGGTTAGCGAGGCGGCTCTTCTCCTCCGTGGCGGGGCCTTCGAGCAGCGGTTCGCGCGCTTCGATGCGTCGGGTTTCCTCGGCGATGAGAACCGCCAAACGGTCGCTGATCAGCAGCAATTGCTCGGCGCGATCCTTGGAATCGTCAGCGATCAGCGCCATCGGCGGCCTCCGAAAGGCTTCCCTGCATGCGGATCAATTCGCGCAACACGCTGTCGGCGACGCCGACGCCGCCGGCGCGCGCAATCGCTTCGGCGTAGCGCTCAACCAGCATGGGCCGGAAGATTTCTTCGCCCATGCCGCCGCCGCCGAGGCCTTCAGTGTCGATGCCGTCGAACATTGGCGCCAGCATCTCCGAGAGAAACACCGCTTCGAATTCCTCCGCAGCGCGGCGCAACTCATCGTTGCCGCCAGGCCTCGCGCCGGTTTGCAGAGGCAGCGGCGCGCCTCGAGGCGCTGCGATCGGCAGCGGCGGTGGGCGGATCGCGAGGGGGGCGTCGTCAGCCATCACATCACTTCGATTTCGGCTTGGATGGCGCCGGCGGCTTTCAGCGCCTGCAGAATCGAGATCATGTCGCGCGGCGACACGCCCAGGGCATTGAGGCCGTTGACCAATTGGCGAAGCGGGACGCCGCCTGGCACGACCACCAATCCGCCGGCTTCTTCCTCGACTTCAACGCCTGATGACGGCGCCACCACGGTTTCGCCGCGGCTGAACGGCGCCGGTTGGCTGACGAACGGGTCCTCGGTGATGGAAATGGTGAGATTGCCTTGGGCGATGGCGACGGTCGAGACCTTCACGTTCTCGCCCATCACGACGATGCCGGAATTTTCGTCGATGACGATGCGCGCGGGGGTATCGACTTCAACCTGGAGATTTTCGATGCGCCCGATTAGGGACACCATGTCGCCTGCATAACCCTCCGGGCGGCGCAAGATGACCGAGCCGGGGTTCGATGCGCGCGCGGCTTCCGCGCCGACGGCGGTGTTGATGGCGGCGGCGATGTGCTGCGCGGTTGTGAAATCGGGGTTGCGTAGCGAAAGTCGAAGTTCGGGTTGAGCGGCGATATCGAAATGCACTTCGCGTTCGACCAGAGCGCCCGAGGGTATGCGCCCCGCCGTGGGTACGCCGCGCGATACCGATGAGCCCGAAGCGCCTTGCGCCGCGAAGCCGCCAATGGCCAACGACCCCTGCGCGACGGCATAAACTTGCTGGTCGGCCGCCATTAGAGGCGTCACCAGCAATTGTCCGCCGGCAAGGCTGCGCGAATCGCCCAGCGCGGAAACAGTGACATCGATGCGCGAGCCTTGGCTCGCGAACGGTGGCAGGTTCGCCGTCACCATGACGGCGGCGACGTTGCGTGTGTTCAAATTGCCGTTGGAGGCGTTGACGCCCAGTCGCTCCAACATCGCCGCGAGGCTTTGGCGCGTGAATGGTGAGTTGCGCAAACTATCGCCGGTGCCGGCGAGCCCCACGACCAAACCATAGCCCACGAGCTGGTTTTCACGCACGCCCTCGAAATCGGCGACGTCCTTGATGCGCGGGCCCGCCCAAGCGGGGAATGCGGCGATGGGCGCGGTCATCGCCGCAAGCGAGGCGACGGCGAGCAAAGCGGCGCGCGTCGCGCGTGATGCAAGAGCCATGGGGGCGATAGAGCGGGAATTCGGTTAACGCCGCGTTCAACTCAAACGTTAAGACACTGGAAACAGACGCGGCGGAAAGTCCAGCGCATGAAGATTGAAGGCGGTCGAGGCGTCGCCACGCCCAATGGCGCCCGCAAGGGCGGCGCACCGGCAGCGCCCGGGTTCGCCCCGGCGACCGAGGCGCCCCAGCGCGCGAGCGCGGCTTCCGGCGTTGGTGGCGTCACTGCGCTTGACGCCATTCTCGCGCTGCAAGGGGACGAGCCGCCCGCGCAGCGCCGCGCCCGTCAAGCCAAACGCGGCGCGGCGGTGCTGGACACACTGGAAAAACTCGAGCGCGGCCTCGTGTTTGGTCATGCGCCGGCCGCGCTCCGGGGGGAGATGGAAAGCCTGCGCCGCGGGACGGAGGCCACCGGCGAGGCGGGCCTCGATTCCATCCTACGGGAGATCGACACCAGGCTTGCTGTCGAACTGGCCAAACTGGATCGGCAGATGGGGCTCGCCTGAATGGGCCGTAACCTTAAGATTCTATAGAAACTTTGGCATCGTCCTTGCTCGATGGACGCAGCCCGGGGGCGGCGCTATAAGGCGGCGCCTTGCGAGGGCGACCGGAGTGCGGACATGGCCACGACCGTCACCAAAGATTATCGCCCCAGCGACGACGAGCCTTTCATGGGCGAACGTCAACTCGACTATTTTCGGCGCAAGCTCATCGCCTGGAAGAATGAGATCCTCGAAGAATCGCGCTCAACGATCGCCACTTTGCAGCAAGACACCGTGGCCGAAGCTGATCTCGCCGACCGCGCCACCAGTGAGACCGATAGGTCCCTTGAGCTGCGCACGCGCGACCGCCAGCGCAAACTCATCGCCAAGATCGACGACGCGCTGCGCCGGATCGAGGACGGCTCCTACGGTTATTGCGAAGAAACTGGAGAGCCGATCTCGCTCTCGCGGCTTGACGCGCGCCCCATCGCCACCCTTTCGCTCGAAGCTCAAGAGCGACATGAACGCCGCGAGCGGGTTCACCGCGACGATTAGGGCCGCGCCATGCTCCATGACGCTGGGCTTTCATTTTTCCATTTCACCTTTGCATTCGTTCTCGCGGGTGCGCTGAGCGCGGAGGCGTTTGTTCTGCGTTTGCCGGTGGACG
>CXWL01001780.1_pt1 | contig 18368 bp, 13 predicted proteins | sample 590931 | NCBI WGS metagenome assembly CXWL01 (sample SAMEA3498368, study PRJEB10139) | groundwater metagenome | biome: water well; material: biofilm material | place: Germany | collected 2015-04-27 | reverse complement strand
ATGATAACGTCCTTTATCATACTATACTTTTGTTCGCTACTGGTAGCAAAACAGCCATAATACTGATCCATTGCCGTTTCTCATGGCATATGGCATGATAAATGGTATGGAAGTGAAAATTGATAAGTCGGGTCGGATCGTCGTACCGAAACTCCTCCGCGATCGGCTCGGGCTGAAACCCGATATGGAATTGGAAGTTCAGGAACAAGCCGATGGACTGTTCCTCCGGGTGCCCGTGCCATACCCTACGATGGTGAATGTGGATGGGCTCTGGGTGCATCAGGGGACGGCGCAGGCCAACGCGGACTGGGCACGTGTACTGGAGGACGTGCGCGATGAACGACTCCGGACCGTGGGTTCGGACTGAGCCGCGATGCAGGTGTTTTTTGATACGACGGTCTTGGTCGCCGCGTCGGAACAGAGTCATCCCCATCATGCGCGCGCCCTGCCCGCCCTGCGGCGAGTCGTCGCCGGTCAGGATACGGGATTTGTGAGTGCCCATTCGATTGCAGAGACCTACGCGGCGTTGACCCGGCTCCCGGTGCAGCCTCGGATTCATCCGAGTGAAGCGGCCCGCATTATCACGGAGAATATAGTGCCCTATTGTACGGTGGTGCCCCTCACGCATGAGGAGTATCTCCAGGCACTGATCGTGGTGCGGGATGCAGGGATTCCTGGGGCCAAAATCTATGATGCCCTGCTCTTGGCCTGTGCAACCAAATGTGGGGCGGAGCGGATCTACACGTTTAATCTCGGCGACTTTCGCCAACTCGCCACGGCTGAGCAACTCCCAAAGGTCATGGCGCCCTGACGGCGCACTGTGTGCGTTCGCGCGCCGGGGACGGTCGTCACACCATGGACGGAGTCCATCAAGACGAGGACCCTCGATCGCCATATTGAACAGAGCAAGATCTCGGATTTCATTCTCGGCGGGAAGCGGATAAGTCCGCGTTGCTCGGGCGTGAACGGCGCCATCTTGCCGATGGCTTCATCCTATTTCGACGACTCGTTTTCAATTTTGGCTTTTATCTAAAGCAAAAATAGGATTTGGAAATCAAAGAAAGCAGGAGCGGCCTGTTACTTTTAGGAATGAATGACACCCAAACCATGCTACACGTCTCCCCATGACGCCAAAATATGTTCTTTACTTCGACGACACAGGAAGCCGCGATCCGGATAAAGCCGATTTCGCCGATCGTCAAGACGAAATGGATTGTTTCGGGTTAGGCGGGTTTCTTCTCAAAGAAGAAGACATCCCGGAACTACGAAAGAAACATGCATCCTTCTGTGCTGAATGGAAAATAGACTATCCGCTGCACTCCTCAAGCATCAGGGGTGGGCGTGGCAAATTCGCATGGCTTAAGAAACCGGAAACGGCAGGTTTGTTCTTCCCAACCCTTGAAGAACTTCTGCTTTCCCTGCCCCTTATCAGCATCGCCTGCATTGTTCACCGGCCAGGCTAGCCTGAGCAGGTCGTAACCATCAAGGAGTTTCCTCGTGAGAAATTGACATTTTCCATCGCGGATTTTGCTCCGAAACTGAAACTCAAAAATCCAACCCAGATAACCAAAACGACGAACAAGACGTAAATACGGGGAAAGCCTACGCCAAATCTGCCGCTGAATTCGCGGCGGGCCGCTCCTGCAAGCGCCATCGCCGCACGACGCTCTCCACGTAGGCCATATCCGCTGATTCTTCGGCCCAGCACGCTGCGAACGGTACATCAGCGCTGTGGGGTCGCCGGTCCTCTGGCAGATCATTGAAACGTAGCCGCATCGGCACCACGGACCCTTCGCCAACGACCAGCGCTTCCTGCGTTCGCAGAGTCGGCAGAACATTCACGAGGCTTCGCACCGAGTCTGGTAAAGCGCGCTGTACAAAATTCTGGTCCTGCTCATTGCTCATCCGCAAGGCAATAATCGTATTGCATTGGGAGAGGATCGATTCTGCCAGTTCAGATGGCCGCTGAGATATCAGGCCCAGGCTGACGCCATACTTTCTCCCCTCTTTGGCGATCCGGGAGAGGGCCTGCTTGGCCGGTTGAAACGCGGCATCGTCACGCCGCGGAGCATAACGGTGTGCTTCCTCACAAACGAGAAGAACCGGCACCTGCACAGGCCGTGGGCTCCACACCGCGAAATCGAAGATCATGCGGCACAGTACCGATACGACCACATCTACAACATCGGAAGGTACTCCCGAAAGGTCTATGATCGACAGCGGTTTGTCAGAAACCGGAATGCGAAGGTACTGAGCAACGATGTTTTTCATGTTATCCGACACGTCCACATCGGGCCTGACCAGAAACGCAAACCGGCTGTCCTGCTGCAGCGTTTCAATCTTGTTCTTGATCTTGAGATGCGACTCTTGCTTGGAAGCGGTCAACGTAGCCATCTGTTGATCGATAGCTGCAATCAGGGCACTTAGCTTGTACGGCACAGGCGTATCGACCGTGATCTTTCCTGCCGGAATATCGGGTGTGGCGAAAGCGCGCCGCGCGACCAGCATCGCGTCCTTCAGGATATTGGTCTGGCTTGTCGCGACATGCTCTGTCTTACCCACAAACAGCTCAACACTTTCCTCGAAGTTGAGTAGCCAATGCGGCAAGTTAAGCGTTGTCGGATCGATGATCTCCGCGCTGCCGGGAAAGGCGCGGCGGTACTCATTATGTGGATCGAGCAGTATGACATGTGCTTTGGGGGCTACGGCCAAAATTGAACGCAGCAACACGGTGACGGAGCAGGACTTACCTGAACCTGTTGTGCCAAGGACAGCGAAGTGTTTCCCGAGCAAATCGTCGGCCAGTAGATAGACAGGTAACGACGAGGCTTGTGCGAGTGCACCTATATGGATGCTGGCTTTGTCCGACCGGTTATAGATGCGGGCCAACTCAGCCACGCTTGCCACAAATATGCCCTGCCCTGGGAGCGGATAAGTGACAACGCCTCGCTGGAAATCGAAATCGCTTTCCCCGAGGCCAGTACGCAGTGCCTCGCCGAAGAGTTCGATCTCCAGCCACTTGGCATCGGACACGGTTTCGCGCGCGGGCTTGCCTGTATCGTCAAGCAAAGTCTCTGTCATGCGTAGCTTCGTGACAACGCCGAAGACAAGCTTGTCGCCGGCCTCGATTTTAACGATTGAACCCACCTGCCCAACCGTGTAGCGGCGGCTCTTGTAGGTCCGGTACAGATCCTCCACCGTGCCCTCAAGCTCACCGACGACCTTTGAGCCGGAAACCTCCACCACGCGGCCAATTTTGAGGATCGCGGGGCTCATGACACTTCTCCTGCAATGAGAGTGACGAGGTTCTCGAACCGCCACAGTTCAGCCTTGATCACCGCCTTGGCTCCGTCTTTATCGAGAGCGTGTCCCACGAACTGCCCTGAATCTCCGCCACCGACGAAAGCGTTGAAACGATTGTCGCAGCGACCCGCAATCGCGTTAAGGCGTGCGATTTGCTTGGCCTGATCCGTCTCCGGACCGACGAACGATACCACGGTCAGGTTGCTATTGCGCGCCGTTACTGCATCGCAAATAGCCTCGTTGATGTGCTCATCGTTGAAGCTGTAGCCCAGCACGACGAGACAGTTATTGGCGCCCGATGTTCGCAGCCGGTTACGGAAGCGGGCGATGAGCGTTTCGTACACGCCATACCGCGTTTGAAGATACTTTTGCTCGGAAGGATAGACGACGATCGGCTCATCCTTGGCGTCCGCATTTGCATTGCGGCCGCGCCGCACATAGCCAGCATCATCCCGCGTCCAGTTGATCGAGCCGTGAAGCTTGAATACCCGGAATAGCGGACCAGCGGTGCCGCTTTCATCAAATACGTCGGGATCGAACCAGGCCCGATTTGTGCCCCGAAAGCCGTCAACATAAGGCAGGCGCAGTTCGTCGAGGCTCGCCTCAAGCACCGTGTCGTAATTCAGGATGAACACATCGCGCGGCAGGCTTTGCCGAGGATTTTGCACGCGCTGCAGGAAGCACAGATGATGCGTGCTCGGCTTCCAGTCATCGGCAATTGCGACGACGATCTTCTTTTTGATCGTCGTCAGCCATTTGTCAATCTCTTCGATAGATACATCGTGTCCGTCACCGCTGGTGATCGTGTTGAGAATGTCTCTGTATCGCACCAGATAGGTGATGAGGTCTTCTATTGTCGCAGCGCGGTCCCCGGTCGGCTTCAGTCCTGCGAATTGTTGCTGGAGTTTTTCTTCGGCATCGGTTAGTACCTTCGTCGTCAGTTCGCCGATCAATGGTTTGCTGGCGCACACGCTGCACCCCGCCCCCAGGAGGAAGCACGTATCCGCGCCGGTCAACCATTCGGTTATCTGTTCGCGTATGTCACTGGCCACAGCTTCCCCCATCCTGGTAACGATCCTTCTTCTTAAACATGCCGACTACCATCGTTTTGTTGGCGATCCGCAGTACGTCGTTACTGCACCCGTCCCCACCCGTTATCTTCATATTTGAAACACCTTCAATGCCTCTCCGCCGTAGTGGTCGAAGACCTTCACGGCGATGAATACTTATCGCTAACACTTGGCCATTAAGTCGTCAATGTTCCTGGCCGTAATGAACTCTGCAGGATTTTCGCCGACGGCCAGTGCCCTGAAGTGTGCCTTGCCGCATGCGATCTTTGCGCCTTCCTTGTCCCGCAGGTCGTCAGTAAAGAGGCTGCTCTTGGTCTCAACCACGAAATAAAGGCGCTCCGCACCATCCTTCTCAACCAACACGGCCCAGTCCGGGTTGTATGTGCCCAACGGCGTTGCGACTTTGAACCAGCCAGGAAGCTTCGCATAGACCTTTACGGCTTCGTTCTTCTCCAGTTGTTCGGCAAACGTGCGTTCAACACCGGATGAATCATAAACGATGTGCTCGTGGACGGACTTCGTCGCGGCCAGCATGTTCTTGAGGTAACCAGTCAGTTCTTCCTGCTCGAACAGTTCCTGAGCATAATACTGCTCGTCACCAATGCGCTGATACTTGATGCCATCTACCAGGGCCAGCCGCTTCGTCCGATTGATGGATTCGACCGCCAACTCAATAAACTGTTGCGGGTTCCGCTTGAAGTCATCGAGCCGGCCGCTATCGATCACAATGCGCACAAGACTCCGACGCGTGAGTTGCGTCTTGTCCTGGAGATCGGTCAGCAAATCAGGTAATTCAATGTCTGTTTCCTCAATGATGATTGGTGCGGCAGCGGCGGTTTCTTCCGAAGATACGCCACCTCGGCCGATGGCGAGGTCGGCTTTACGAATCTGCACGCGGGTCTTGGTAATAGGCGGACATTCGCCGATCGCCTTTGCACACTCGTTTACAAGCTTCTCATTATCAAACTGCACGCGGTAAGTGGTCTTGTGCTTGATGCGGTTCCAGAGCGCCTGAAATTCCTCGCTGTGCAACACCGCCTGCCGGGTCTTGATTGGTTTCCGTTCATCGGCGTTCTTGATGTCCAGCCTCCCGGCGAGTTTCCGCAGAACGTCCTTCACCTGCTGGAGCTGAGCCTTAAACGGCTCTGGAAGCTCCAGCGTCCCGTCCTTAAGAGCTTTCTTCAGATGGTCCTGTACCTTTCCCTTCGCGTCTACGTAACCCTCTTCCTTGAGATGATTCCAGATGGCTTCTGACTGTGTCACACCCAGCGATGTCGTTCTCCCGGCTTTGTCCGTTATTGGAATAGCGGCAAACTGGTGCTTCTCAACGATGCCGAACCGGATGCCGGTATCGGCTTCGATTTCCTTCTGCAGGTTCTCGGCAAACTGCTCGTAACTCTCGGTGGCGATAACCGTAAGCGTATTAATGTCGAAGCCTCGCAGGCGATCGCCTTGCTGATTAACACAGAGGCGCAAACCACGACCGATGGTCTGGCGGCGCTCACGTTCAGTGCCAATCTCACGGATCGCGCAGATCTGGAAGACGTTCGGGTTATCCCATCCCTCTCGCAGGGCGGAGTGCGAGAAAATAAACTTCAGCTTGGTCTCGAAGCCCAGCAGCTTCTCTTTTTCCTTCATGATCAGATTGTAGGCGCGCTCGGCATTATCGCGGTTGCCCTGGTTGTTCTCGGCGGTGTCCGTCCACGAACCCTTTTTATCAATGGAGAAATAGCCGTCATGGACTTCCGTGGCGTCAGACTGTAAATCGACATCATTAAAGAGCGTGCGATACTTTGGTTTGGCAGCTGCCTTGCGATATTCCTCCTCGAACATAACCGCATATTTGCCCTTTACCTGGGCGCCGTCAGTGCTGTAGCTGCGGTAATGCTCAACGGCGTCGATGAAAAACAGGCTTAACACCTTGATGCCCTGCGGTCGCAAACGCAATTCCTTGTCCAGATGCTCCTCGATGGTGCGGCGAATCATGAGCCGCTTAAGGGCATCGCCATCCACGTCGCCGATGGCTTCACCCACGTGCAGCGGCTTTTCCTGATTGCTCAGTTCGAGATACTCTTCGCCGGCTTTGCAGCCGATGTTCTGCACAAGGTAGTCGGCATACACGGCGCGCTTGGTGACCTGCTGAAGATCATCGCCGGGCTGCACCGTGACCGCCTCACGGCTCACGCTCGTGCCCCGCTGCATATCGAGTTCCACCTTGGCGCTAAACTTACCCTTTTTGTTACTCGTTGAGATCAGCTTCACATAGCCTTTGTTATGGCCGCCTTCCACCTCAAGGGATGCCACTTCGATTTGCTTGACCAGCTTGCGTTCGTAGGCGTCAACCGCGTCCAGACGATAGAGCATGTGGTGTTTGTCGGCGTGGGTAGCGGAATAACGCAACGTGCAGAGCGGATTCATTTCCGCGAGGGCCTTCTTCCCCTGCCCCTCCAAACCGCCGTCGACGCTCTGCGGCTCATCCACAATGAGAATGGGCTGTGTGGCTTTGATGAGATCGATGGGCTTCTCTCCGCCCGTCTTCTCGCTGTCCTTATAGAGGTTGTTTACGTCCTTTTTGTTAATGGCACCGACCGTCACTACCATGATCTGGATGTGGGGACTGGTGGCAAAGTTACGGACCTGGCCGAGCTTGCTGGAGTCGTAAAGAAAGAAGTCGAAAGGCGTATTGGCGTACAGAGCGCGGAAGTGTTCTTCAGTCATTTGGAGCGTCTTGTACGTGCCCTCCTTGATCGCCACGGACGGTACCACGATGACGAATTTAGTGAAGCCATAACGCCGGTTCAGCTCAAAAATAGTACGCAAATAGACATAGGTTTTGCCTGTACCCGTTTCCATTTCCACGGTGAAATCACCCGAGGCGAGTGAGGCAGATGGTTTTATACCGTTGCGGATCTGAATTTCGGCCAGATTGGCCACGAGTTCATCGTCCAATAGCTGCAACCGGTTACCGATCCCAAGGTCATTTTGGGCAAACGCCATGGCTTGTTGTGTTGAGAGTACATCACGGGTAACCGTAAACTCGGTGCGACAGATTTCCTGCCCACGGAACAGATCGCACACCGACTCCATCGCGGTGTGCTGGTAGTCCAGATTCGGTTCAAAGTGAAGCTTCATAGGTTTTCCACTTACAAGCTGCGGACATTCTCTAGCCCATGCTGCTGGAGAATGGCGGTGAGGTTGGTCTTGGCTACGTCATCGGCAAAAGCGCTGTCCCGGAAGACAAGGCTCGTCTCGCCCGAAGGGGCCAGTTGCTTATGCCAGGCGACGATGCCAAGGGCGAGCGGCTCTACTTCCTTGGTGCCGATCTTCTCAGACAGGCATGCCATGATCGTGCCCGCACCGATGCTGTGAACAGTCTTGCCGGCAATCGCCCTTTCTTCGATCGGCACTGTCAGGTCAAGACCAAGTTTAAGGAGCATCTCGAACAGAATGTCGTTTTCGCTACGCCCGGTCTTGAGGTGTTCAGCTGACTCTTTCAGTGTCTTCGGCAGGTTGTTGCGATCCGGTTCCCACGCCCGGATGTTACTGGAGTCGAGCTTGAAGACGCGGAAACCCACATCTCCCTTAAGCTGAGGGCTCTCTTCCCGAATCTTCTTGCCGGCTCGGCGAAGGCGCTCTTTGGTCAATTCGGCGAGGGTGCGGGGCTTGCCGAGCTGGTCGCAGTATTTCGCTGCTACATTCTGGTCTTTGTCTTCCGGGTTCAATGGCTCCGGAAGTTGAATGAGAACGTACCGACGATTGCCACCATCGATGCAGTTTTTAGCCATGACCGCGTGGCCAGTGGTACCAGATCCGGCGAAGAAATCGAGGATTACATCATCGCTGTTTGTCCCAACTTCGATAAAGGTTTGGATTAGTCCCACCGGTTTAGGAAAGCTTGCGATTTTGCCGCTGAGTATCTCTTCAACTTCGGCAGTCCCTCTCCTGCTTGTAATCTCGGGTGAATCCAATATCGAACGGATAAGTTTAGTCGTATGTCGCATTTTTTGGACAATTCTATATTCATTTGCATCTGTCTTATAGCCAACGATTTCCACGTTAAAATTCTCAGAACACTTCGGCTTACCCCACCTCCAGACGAATTGAACGCCATTCTTTTCAGACTTTGGTGGGTAAATTTCAACTGAGTTAGGTCGTTTCTCGAATCCTATCCTGAAAAAACAATCCGCCGTGGCTTTGGTAGAGGTCATCACACAGTCAATAAGTCGATCCGAAGGATAAAGATAAATCGGGAAAAAAAGATTTGGGCGATTGTTAGAAGTGAATGCCTCGTTGCTGTTATACAGTGGATGAACGTTAAATCCGCTTTTGCTGTCCCCGAAGCGAAATGTTTTTTCTTTGACCTCAAGCTCATTGGTTTCCGCAGCTTCACTGTTTTTGCAATAAAAATGAACGTATTCATGCATCTTAGCTATATGCCCATAGTCTCTCGCATTGGGTGTAGAATTTACGACAAAGGTGCCAATAAAGTTTTCCTCGCCGAACACCTCATTCAAGATTAGCCGGAGATGTTCCTGTTCGCTATCGTCAATCGACACAAAAATAACCCCATCCTCCCGAAGTAGATTGCGCGCCAGCTTAAGCCGGGGATACATCATGTTGAGCCAGTCAGTGTGGAAGCGGCCGGAGGCTTCGGTGTTCGATGAAATCTTGTTGCCATTGCTGTCCACTTGGCCGGTGAGTTCGAGGTAGTTTTTGATGTTGTCTTGAAAGTCATCGGGATAGATGAAATCTTTGCCAGTGTTGTACGGCGGGTCGATATAGATGAGTTTGACCTTCCCGGCGTAGGATTTCTGGAGCAGCTTGAGTACTTCGAGGTTATCGCCCTCAATCATGAGGTTCTGTGTGGTGTCCCAGTCCACGCTGTCCTCTGGACATGGACGCAGCGTGCCTGTCGAAGGGGTGAGAGCGATCTGTCGGGCGCGGCGTTTACCGTACCAGTTCATGCCGTATCTCTCCTCCCGCTCGTCCATCGCGCCACCGAGGATCTGCTTTAGAACCTCAAAGTCGATCTTTCCCTCGGTGAAAGCTTCGGGGAAGAGAGTTTTGAGGCGCTCGATATTGCTCGCGACGAGATCCGGGGATTTCGTTTCCATATCTTCGGCGGTGAGTTTCTTCATCTTTTGGTCCCTCAGAGCATTTGTTCTGTCGCGGCTACTTTAGCTTCCAGCCGTTTGATTTCAAGGTTTAGTTCCACCCGGCGATTCAGCTGCTTTTCCTTTTCCGCCTTGGCACGCAACGTGGCGAGGTCCCGCTGCAGCCGGGCTCGAGCATCAAGGCCATCGCGTAGGGCCAGGGCGCTATCGGCGGAGTCAGGCGGAGCAAATGTACCGGTGATCTGGGCCGCTTCTAACGCGGCCACCCGATCGAGCCAGCCCTGATAGAGTGCAAACAGGTCACGGTTCGGCAGACCTGAGACCGCGAGGCTCGCAAGGAACAGGCATTCTTCTGCCGTGGGATTATTTGAGTGAAACGGGGGCGTGCTCCGCACGTCCTCGATGACGACCTCCCCCGCTTCACCTTGCGACCAGCGTTTATGCGCAAGCGACAGGCTCACCGCACCACCCTGCTCGGTCCAAAGCACGACCGGATAGGGAATAGCGCGGTGAATCAGCTCGATAAGGCGTGTCGGCTTTGCGCCGGCACGCAGCGTGGCGGTAAGCACAGCAACCTCCAGATACTCCCGCACATTGTCCCGGAAGGCCGGCACGGCAATGTTGGTGGGCTTGAGCGCGGCTACCCAAAGCAATTCTTCAATACCGTCCTGAATCTGGCGCTTGTCGGCAGCGGTTGGTGCGCCATGTTCCGTGAGGAGCTTCTTGGGAACCCGTTGATCAACGCAGGCGTCCGTTGGCAGGCCCAGAGCGTCAATGGCCCGGGTAAAACTCATTCGCTTGTTGCCTCCGGCACGACGACGAGGAAGGCCACCACCTCAAAGTCGTTGATGCCCTGGAACTCACCCTTCATGGCGTGTGTGCCACCCGGCGTGAACAGACTGGCCACGGCGCGCTCCTCTTTCTTGCCGACAATGGAGGCCACGGCTTTGCCAAGCAATTCCTGGGCGGCGCTCATGTCCTTCCCGCTTTTGGTCATCTTATCGAAACGATCACAGGCTCCCGCGTCGGGCAGATCGCATCCAATGCAGAGTCGCTTCAGGCGGTCGAGTATTTGCTTAGTCTGGGTAAATGGAAGCAAAACGGCACCGTCGTTGCTTACGTGGACGACATAGTGCGGAGCAAGTGGATAACCTGGCTCCATGGCCTTGAGCGCCGCTTCTCCCACCGCGCGCAGGCAGAAGATGATGCCCGGCGGGAGTGCGGATTCGCCGCTGTTCTGTGCGGTCGTGACAGCAAAAGTGCCAAATGGCAGGCTCTCCATTTTCCCCGCGTGATCTTTGAGGAACCCCGCGAGATCGACACGGAAGTCATTCAGTGTAAGGTCGGCGATGGAGACGCCGCTGCTTAAGTCTTCAAGGTCGATAACAGCGTCCTGGAGCTTCAGGAGCTGCTTACGGCGATACTCCAGATCGTTCATCTGATCGCCCGATTGATGCTCGATGATGTTCTCCTCTCCTGTCGCGGAAATATCGAGCAGTACCATGCGGCCGCTGACGCGCTGTTCAAGGTTGATGTACTCCTCCAGCTCCATGTTCGGCCAGAAGTTAATGAGCTGGATGCGCTCGTTGACCGAGCCGATCCGGTCGATGCGGCCAAAACGCTGGATGATTCGTACCGGGTTCCAGTGAATGTCGTAGTTTACGACGGTATCGCAGTCCTGCAGATTCTGACCTTCGCTGATACAGTCGGTGGCGATGAGGAGATCGATTTCGCCCTCTCCGGCAAGATCCTCCGGCCGCTCTTTGGAGCGCGGTGAGAAGGCCGTCAGGATGCTCGTGAAGTCTTTCCGAAGCTTGGGCAACGTTGTCTCATTATGACCACCACCACTTACAAACGCCGAGTGTAGGCCAAGTTCCTTCTGTGCCCATCCAGAAAGCTCGTGATAGAGATACCGGGCCGTGTCGGCGAACGCAGTGAAAACGATGATCTTGTGGTTTCCGCCGTTCATCGGCTGTCGGCACTTGCGTTCGATAACATCCCGGAGTGCCCGGAGCTTTGCATCACGCGCCGCGCCCACCTGGTTTGCCGCTGAAAGGAGTGTGGCAAGCCGATTGCGATCTTCAATGAGATCTTGCCGCCAGCGGACGCGATCCACATCCTGAAGCAACACCTTCACCTTGCGCCCGACAAGCAGGCTCTCGAATGCCGGGTCATCCGCATCCACGTCCTCAATATTGATTTCCTCAACCTCTTCGGCATGAGCCTCAATCTTATTTAGGGTGGCTTCAACATCGGCTAGCTGCCGTTTGATCGTAAGAGCAAAAGACGTAACTGCACTCTCCATGCGCTTCAGGACGTTCACCCTGAGCAGGTGGACAAGGCTTTCCTCGCGATCCACCTGCCGGAAGAAACTCTCTCCCCCCCGAATCTGAGTGCTGTATTTGGCATCATAGGCCGCCTGCTTGTGTGGCAGCACGTAACGCAGTGGTGCATAAGCGGCAAGCGTAAGCCGCCGGATTTCATTGTTGATATCGCGGATCGAACGGAACTCACCGGCAAGATCCACGTCCGGCTTGATGTTGATCGGCTTCAGCCGCTCTGGAAAGCGGCCTGTCTCCTGAGTCCCATAGTACTTCTCAACATGCTTACGCGATCGTGCGATGGTCAACAAATCGAGTAATTTGAAATAATCAAACCCAAGCATCTCCAAGAGATGCGCGGGTTTCCTCTCAGCATCTTCCAGAGCTAACCACCGGTTGAACTGAAGCTGTGCCTGCCTCACCGTTGTCTCGATGCTGGCAATTCCATGTGCATCGAGGGCTCTATCATCCCCCTCAGTGACGAAGGCAATCTGATTCTTGAGATCGGCTAGGCGGTTGTTCACAGGTGTAGCGGAAAGCATCAGAACCCTCGTTTTAACGCCATCTTTGATGATGCGCCGCATGAGTCGGTCGTAACGTGTCTCGCGTGTATTGTGCGTAGACTTATTGCGGAAGTTGTGTGATTCATCGATGACCACGAGGTCGTAATTGCCCCAATTAACATGAGAGAGATCGATGTCACCGGAAGTGCCCCCGTCGCGGGAAAGATCGGTATGGTTCAACACGTCGTAATTGAACCGGTCGGCGGCGAGGAAGTTGCGCCGGTCGTTTGCCTTATACAATGTCCAGTTATCGCGCAGGCGTTTGGGAGCCAGTACCAGCACGCGGTCATTCCGAAGCTCGTAGTATTTGATGATCGCAAGCGCTTCAAAGGTTTTACCCAAACCGACACTGTCAGCAATGATGCAGCCCCCCAGCCGTTCCAGCTTGTCGATAGCGCCGACGACCCCATCCCGCTGAAACTTGTACAGCTTCTTCCAGACTGTAGTGTTGCGGATGCCGGTGGCGGATTTGATGATCCGTTCCTCGTCCAGCTCATCACCGAGGTCTTTAAAAATCTGGAAAAGCGTCAGGTAGTAGATGAGCGACGGGGCTTTCGGGTCGGCGAGTTCCTGAAGCCGCAACAGGAATGCGGCCTTTTGATGATCAGATGCAGGCAGACTGTTCCACAGGCTCGTAAACCAAGAGCCGAGAATGGCAGATTCCTCGGGTTTCTCTGAGCACTGAATCAGACTGAATTGATTGCCAGGAGTGATACCCAAGCCTTCCGTTGTGAAAGCACAGTTGCCGGTGATAACACGGTGAAGCTCTGAATCCGGTTTGCCAGCGATGAGGATGGATTGCGGCAGCATAGCCGGAGCACCGCGCAGATCTACCTTCTTCTTGACCCACGCGGCACATTCGCGTGCGAGCCAATGGAGCTGTAGCTGATTTCGAAAAGCGCGATCTGTCTCTGAGCCGGTTAGTCCAAGATCATGCCCATCGGTTGCCGGGATCACCACGCGGCAAGCGCCCAGTTTATCCAGCAGCTCACGCAGTTCCGCAAAAGCGAAAATAGAAAATGCAGGAGAAGCCAGGTCAAGCGAAGATGATGGTACGAGGGCTTCTCGTAGTTCGCCGATTACACGCTCACTTCCTGTGTTTTTAATAAGCTTCATGAAGAACGCAATCTCTCAGTCTTCCGTACGGTTCCATCGGATAGCCGTTCTGCTCTCTCTTCCTTCGCTTCTTCCGCGACGTACTTTTCTGCAGCGTCCCTCACGACCCAAGCCAACGACACCTTTTTTCTTCGTGCTATCGCTCCGAGACTTCCATAAATATTCCTCGGGAAACTCACAGACGCTCGCATCGCACGAGTTCCTTGCCCCTTAACTTCGGTTTTCTTTCCGCTCTTTGTCTTTGTCATACCCCCCTACCTCTCAAGTGTGCACCACATTACACCACTTGATTTATCAAGAGCACGGCCTTTTTCTCGAAATAGCGCCTGTTTCAATAACCATCCCCGTCCATCACTCGCTTCCAAGACTTTCCGCATGCCCAGATTGCCGTTTTTGTATTCGGTGCTTCTCTGAATAGTCGTCTGGTGCAGGTTTTCGCGCGTGCCGCCGGCGGGCTTTTCAGCCTGCGGGTCCGCACAGGCCGCGCCAGAGCGAAGCGGCTCTGTCACGGTTGATCCTGTGCAATCCGGCCCCTCCGGCACGCCCACCGGCCCCCCGCTCCGTTCCTCCTTGTTCCCTGTCGGGTTGAGTTTGCTCTCCCCCGCTTGTGAGAGAGCAAACATCAACTTCGAACAAGGAGGACAAGATGAAAACCTGCACCGGCAACCACAACAATCAACATGAAGGGATCACGCGGCAGGACGTGTATACCCGCGTCACCGACCGGATCGTAGCCGATCTGGAAAAAGGCGTTAGGTCCTGGATGAAGCCGTGGAGCGCCGAGCATGCGGCCGGAAAGATCACCCGCCCGCTGCGTCATAACGGCACGCCCTACTCCGGCATCAATATCCTGATGCTTTGGAGCGCGGCCATGGCTGGAGGCTTTGCAGCTCCGATCTGGATGACCTTCAAACAGGCTCTGGAGCTGAAGGCGCATGTGCGCAAGGGCGAGAAAGGTTCTTTGGTCGTTTATGCGAATTCCATCACCCGCAAGGAAACCGATGGTGCGACCGGCGATGAGACCAAGCATGAAATCCACTTCATGAAGGCCTACAGCGTGTTCAACGTCGAGCAGATTGAAGGCCTGCCCGCCCACTACTACGCCAAGCCTGAGCCGCGATTCAGTCCGGTACAGCGGATCGAGCACGCGGAAAACTTCTTCGCCAGTCTCCGTGCCGATATCCGCCACGGCGGGACGCAAGCCTATTATGCGCAAGAATCCGATTACATCCGCATGCCGCCGTTCGAGGCCTTCTGCGACGCTCAAAGCTATTACGCCACGCTGGCCCACGAGTCCACGCACTGGACCAAGCACCCGGCACGCCTTGCCCGTGAATTCGGGCGCAAGACATGGGGCGATGAAGGCTATGCCGAGGAAGAGCTCGTGGCCGAGCTGGGATCAGCCTTCCTCTGCGCCGATCTCGAGCTGGCTCTGACGCCCCGCGAGGATCATGCATCCTATATCGCCCATTGGCTGACCGTCCTCAAGAATGACAAGCGCGCCATCTTCCGCGCTGCCGCCCACGCGCAACGCGCTGCCGACTATATCAATAGCCTCCAGGCACAAGTTCCTACTCGCAGCATCGTAAATCCGGAAGAACAAGCTCCCAACAGCGCTCAATCCACCAAAGAGTAGCTCGTGCTGCGCCCGCCCGCCTCGTCTTTGACCAGTATGTCCTGGTCGATCAATGCCTGAATATCTCGTTGTCCCGTATCCTGAGAACATTTGGCGATCTTTGCCCATTTTGTCGAGGTGAGTTTCCCATCAAACCCGTCAAGCAACTTGTTCAGCATCATTCGTTGACGGTCGTTGAGACTTTTATCCGCGTGGTTCTCCCAGAAATTGGCTTTTCGGAACACGCCCGCGAGGCTTGATTCCGTGTTCGCAATCGCGCGATTCAGACAGCCGAGAAACCAGTCCATCCAGAGGGTCACGTCGAGCGTACCGACTTGCGTGTCTTTCAGGACGTCGTAATAGTCTTTCCGTTCAAGACGGATTTGCGACGACATACTGTAAAAGCGCTGAGAGCTGTTCTCCGACTTGGCAAGAGCCCAATCCGCGATCGCCCGTGCGATACGGCCATTCCCGTCATCAAAGGGATGGATCGTCACGAACCACAGATGCGCGAGGCCCGCCCGTAACACGGGGTCCGTGTCGTCGTTCTTGTTTGCCCAACGCAGGAACTTTGTCATTTCTGCTTTCAGGCGTTTTGCTTGCGGAGCCTCGAAATGCACCTTCTCACGTCCTACAGGACCGGAAACCACCTGCATCGGCCCTTTGGAATCATCACGCCAGTCGCCGACAATAATCTTGTGCAATCCGCTGCACCCTGTAGGAAACAACGCCGCATGCCATCCAAACAGACGTTCCGCCGTCAGGGGAGCCTCAAAATTTTGTGTGGCATCGAGCATCATCTCAACCACACCTTCAACATGGCGGTCAGCCGGAACCGCGCCGGCAATATCCATCCCGAGATGCCGCGCAACGGAAGATCGCACCTGTTCCAGGTTGAGCACTTCCCCTTCGATTTCGCTGGATTTCAAAACATCGAGGGTCAGTGTTTCGAGAACGGCCTCCTTGCGAAGCCCGAAGCCGATGGCTTCCATCCGCCCGATCAGACGACCCTGACGATGGCGCACGGCGGCCAGTTTCGGGGCCAGTTTATTCTGATCCCAGTGATAGTTTGGCCAATCTGGTAATTCATGGATATATGTCATTCTCCGCACCTCATGCGGACATTATAGGCCGTTTTCTCCGCACGCTCAAGATTAATATGCGCAAGCTATGCGGAGATTAAGGCTGTTATCCTCCGCAACTCGGCTCATCACTCATGGCAAATGAAAGCGCCATGACCATGTATTGAGCAAACCGACGAGCAGTTAATTTGCACAGTTTTATGGCGAAAGCTTGAGAGGTTGCGTAGGCAGCGCTCCGATCAGGCTGCGATGGGCGTTGTTTTCCAGATGTCTTGGGCCAAAGCCATGAGGAGCGTATGGCGCCTGTCGATGTTGGCAGCGTTCCATGTCGGGAACGCCTGCAGTTTCGTATTGATTCTCGTGACAACCGTGTTCTGCCCGACGGAAGACAGCTCCACAAGGCTCTTGGTCAGATAAACCTGGCTTTCCTTATAAAGCGCCTTCTTTTTCTCGTAGAAGCCGTTGCTGGCAACGATGTTGTGGGGTTTTTCCAAAAGGGTCAGATTGCCCAGCCTGTTTTTATAGGCATCGTAGTCGGAATCGGGATTCTCCGCCTTCCACGTTTCGCGCAGGTCGTTCTTCGGATTGTCCGGCAGGATATGCTCGATCTCCAAATTTTTGTACGGAGCAAGGCTGGCGGGGCCTTTCTCGTTGCGGAAGGTCAAATCCACATGCTGCGTCAACTTTTCGAGGAAATATTCGATGCGGTATTTTTGCATGGAGCCGAGGGCAAGCCGTCTGAGAGAGTCGGACAGTTCCACGGCCTTTGCGTTCATGTCGGCTTGGAATCGATCTTTGACGAACGCATCAATTTTTTCCGCCTGTGCCCTCTCGTCGCCCAAGGCCACGATTTCCCGCAACTCCCCCGCCCATGAGCCAAATTTTCTTTCCAGGTCTTTGGTTGGGGTCTTGGTGAAGATGTAATAGAAGAGCAGACTTTCTAGCTGGGAGACGAAATGGTCGAACAGGTGCGGCGGCAACGGCGCGGCGGAGAGCAGCAGGACGTAATGGAGGCTGAAAGCCTCTCCTGCCAGACGTTTTAAACTCTCCATGGCGAAGCTCTGACTGCCGTTGTTACCCATCCCCTTTGTGAAGTCGATGTAATGATCGACGTTACGCGCGATCTTGCGAACGAAGCCGAAGGGGTCAGCAGCATAGCCGCACAGTGCGGCGTTCTCTTTATTGGTCAGCCAGTCGTAAATCCTGTCCTCGTAGATGACGCTTTCGCCTTTTTCGTTCTTGACGGGATAGTTCGCCATCAGGAAGTAACGCAGGAAACGGAGCGGTTTCTTCTTCGCCTTCTCCAGCGGGGTCGTTATCTTCTCCCATGCGGTCTTGAGCTTTTGGAACTCCTTCGGCTCGACCTTGGTGAATAGAAGGTTTTTCAACAAGTCCATGGGGTTCAAGCCCACGCCGCGCTCGTTGATCGTCTCAAAGATTTTGAGCGCGCTGCTCACGTCCGCCGATATTTGGATGAAGACGACCTTATTGGACAGATAGCCCCAATACTTCTTGAGTTCCGCCACATCGTTGTAATTGTCCTTCAAGTAGCGGTAGATCGTAGCGTAGGCGGAGAGCAGCCGCTCCATCGAGCCGAAGACGGGGATGCCGGAGCCGCTGATGCCGGCCCGCACGCGATCAGGGTCCCCGTCTATTTCCACCAACTTCGCCATAAACTCGCTCGCATGTTCGTAGCGAGGGTCAAGCTTCAAGGCAACCTTAGTGTCACCGTTGTTGTCTACAACGCTGGTTGAAATAAGTTCATTTGGAATGCCCTTAAAAAGATGCTTTAACGCGCACAGCAACAAAAAGAAGGTCGTGAGGCGTTGCTGGCCGTCGATGACGTCGTAATGTCCTTCCTGCTCGTCCTTCGGGGAGACGAGAACCGTGCCAATGAAGTATTCCCGTGCCGCATCCGCGCCGAACTGCTCGTCGACGTCCTCAAGAAGTTGGTGAACCTGCTCTTCCTCCCAGACATAGGCGCGCTGGTAGTCAGGGATCGCATAAAAACACTCCCGAAAGGCCTGCTGAACGCTGTATTTGAAGTTTCCTATGGATACGGTACGAGCCATGTTACCTCATCAAAAATGCTCTTCTTTAATAGCCGATCTTTTTCATTGGTGTCCGGTTAAATGACCCGCGCCGAGGCAACGATCAAGTATTGGTGCGGTCTGTAGGCTGTTT
>CXWL01013243.1_pt1 | contig 18371 bp, 17 predicted proteins | sample 590931 | NCBI WGS metagenome assembly CXWL01 (sample SAMEA3498368, study PRJEB10139) | groundwater metagenome | biome: water well; material: biofilm material | place: Germany | collected 2015-04-27 | reverse complement strand
ATCCGAGCTCGATCCCGGCGCCGTCGCCGAGGTCGAGCGAGAGGCGGGAACCCAGCGTGCCGGTCGGTATCGCGAACGGCTCACGTCGGCCGCGGAAGCGCTCGATCGTGGTCGGTACGACGACGCCCGCCGAATGGTGCGTCCGGTGCTGCGCGACCTCCCGAAGGTGGCGATGGCACACGAGATCGCCGGACTGAGCTTCTATGCCACTGGTGAGTGGCGCAAGGCCATCGCCGAGCTGGAGCTGGCCCGCAACCTCGATCATTCCGTGCGCCACCATGCTGTGCTCGCCGATTGCTACCGGGCGCTGAAGCGTTACGACTCGGTGCAGGAGCTGTGGACCGAGCTCAAGGCGGCCTCGCCCGAGCCGGCGCTGATGGCCGAAGGGCGCATCGTTGCCGCTGGCGCGTTGGCCGATCAGGGCGACGTCCGCGGCGCGTTGGCAGTGCTCGACAAGGCCCGTGCTCTGCCGAAGAAGGTGCGCGAGCATCATCTGCGCCAGTGGTACGTGCTGGCCGACCTGCTCGATCGTTCGGGCGACATCATCGAGGCGCGACGGTTCTTCGGGCTGGTCGCGCAGCACGACAGCGAGTTCGCTGACGTCGTGCAGCGCCTCGCCGGCCTAGGACGCTGACACCCGCCGAAGCGGCCCGGCCGCACCTGAACCGGGCCCGGCGTCGGTGTCACACCGGCGGAGTACGGTGATCCTTGCTTCCCCTGGCGCATTGCTCGAGACACCCGGATCCCCCGATGTCGCGTCGAGCCCCATACCGCTTGCACCGGGAGGCACTCATGAACGTCGTCATCTTGTGCGGACAGCTCAGCTCCGATCCGCGCTGCACCGAACTTCCCAGCGGAGAGCTGCGATGGTCGATCGAGCTGTCCACCCCATCCGCCGATGGAATGCTCACCGTCCCGGTGTCGTGGCACGGAGCGTTGCCAAAGGCCGGCTGGGGCACTGGAACCACCCTCTACGTCGCCGGTCGTGTTCGTCGGCGCTTCTTCCGTGTGGGCGGCGTCACCCAGAGCCGCACCGAGGTCGTCGCCCAGTCGATGGTCGAGCTCACGGGCCGCGGATCTTCGATGGTGGCGCTGAAACGCGCGCTCCGCGTTCTCGATCCTCACGAAGCGGCACGGCTACGATCGGTGCTGCCGGCGCTCGAGTGAGCGCCACGCGCACCCACCAGGAGACCACGTCCGTGAGCACATCGGTAGCCCCCACCCCGGCAGCGACAGCACTTCCCGCGGGGGTGGTCACCGGAGCTTCCTACGATGCCCTCGTGGCTGCCTGCAAGTCCGGCGGCTACGCGTTGCCGGCGGTCAACGTCACAGGCACCAACACCGTCAACGCAGTGCTCGAAGCTGCGGCCAAGAACCGCGCCGACGTCGTCATCCAACTCTCCAACGGTGGCGCCCAGTTCTACGCCGGACAGGGATTTCCCGATAGCGCGACGGCCAAGGTGCTAGGCGCCGTCTCTGCCGCCCGTCATGTGCACATGATGGCCGCGCACTATGGCGTCTGCGTCGTGTTGCACACCGACCATGCCAACAAGAAGCTGATCCCATGGGTTGAGGGGATGCTCGATCATGGTGAACGGTTCTTCGACGAGACGGGGTCACCGCTGTTCAGCTCGCACATGCTCGACCTGTCGGAGGAGCCGTTGGAGTGGAACGTCGGCGAATGCGCCCGCGTGCTCGAACGGATGGCCAGGCTCGGCATGAACCTCGAGATCGAACTGGGTGTCACCGGCGGCGAGGAGGACGGCATCGGGGGCGAGTTCGACGAGAGCGCCGACAACGCCAAGCTCTACACCCAGCCCGACGACGTGCTTCATGCCTACGACGTGTTGAACCCGATCGGGCGGTTCTCGGTGGCGGCGTCGTTCGGCAACGTGCACGGCGTCTACAAGCCGGGCAACGTCAAGCTCCGCCCCGAGATCCTCAAGGCGTCGCAGGATCTGGTCTCGTCGTCGCGTTCCACGGGTCCACGCCCGCTCGACCTCGTGTTCCACGGTGGTTCCGGGTCCGACAAGGCGCAGATCGCCGAGGCCGTGAGCTACGGGGTGTTCAAGATGAACATCGACACCGACACCCAGTTCGCGTTCTCCGCGCCCGTCGGCGAGTTCGTCGATGCCCATTCGAAGGCCTTCAAGTACCAGATCGACCCCGACGATGGAACGCCGTTCAAGAGCTTCTACGATCCCCGCAAGTGGCTGCGCGCCGCCGAGGTCGGCATGGTCGCGCGCCTCGGTGAGGCGTTCGCCGACCTCGGTTCCACCGGCAAGTCGATCGCCAAGTAGATCCGGTCAGGCCAACGGCCTGACCACCAACCCGGTCCGCAGCTTCGGTGTGAAGAACGTCGACTTCGGCGGCATCAGGAGGCCCTCGTCGGCGGTGCGGCGGATCTCGTCGATGCCGGTCGGCCGGATGAGCACTCCGGCAGTCGCCGACCCTGCAGCCACCAGGTCGACCACGGTGCCGACCCCGTGCTGGTAGCCGACGTCCACCTCGACGCCGTCGAGGGCATGCTCGAGCCATGCGCCATCGAGAGACCTCACGCCGTCGAAGGCGCCGTCGCGGGGTTCGAGCCACGTGCCGGTGCGGTCGGGCGCCACCAGACAGAGCGCACCACGGCCGACCATCTCCCGAGTGATGCCCGCGTCGATCCGGCCCGCAGGACTGAGGTGGAACGATCGAGCCAGCTCAGCCTGGATCTGACTGTACGGGGCGCCCGCGTACAGGCGGTGGATCGCGTCGATGCTGAGCTGCGACGCGACGAGCTCGCCGACGTACGCGAGGGTGAGATCCCATGGCCCACGACCGTCGTCGGCGCGGCGCTCGTCGCGATAGGTGCGACTGATCGCGTAGCGATGATGTCCGTCGGCGATCAGGACGGGACTCGCGCCGACCGCTGCGTCGATGTCGGCGATCCGGGCCGGATCGGTGACGCGCTCCACGGTGTGGACGACCCCGTCCTCGTCGGTGCACCTGCCCATCGGCTCCGCCGGTTCTATGAGCAACTCGGTGAGACCGGTGGTGAGCGACAGGCCCCACACCGGCGAGAGGTTGGCCACGGTTGCCCTGGTGAGATCGAGGCGATCGGTCTTGGCCTTCGGTGTGGTCCGCTCGTGGGGGAGCACGCCGCCGGCGCCTTCGTCGACCACCTCGAGTGCTCCGAGCACTCCGACGGTGGTTCGCTCGACTCCGTCCTCGGTGACGAACCGCATGCGATACAGGGTGAACGACGGTGCTCGGTCGCGCACCATCACGGCCGAAGACTCCCATGCTCGCAAGATCGTCGCGGCGTTGTCGTAACGGAGGGGATCGTCGTCGGGGCCGGGAACGTCGACCCGAACGATGTTGTCGGGATGTCGAGCGAGGAGGCGACTCACATCGGCTGTCGACAACACGTCGTACGGTGGGGCGGCGGCAGAGTCGAGATCGACGCTCGACGCGTAGCGGAGGGCGGAGAAGGGTTCAAAGCGAGGCACGCGCACAGATTGTCAGTTCGCATGCCACGATGGCCAGATGGTGACGTCATCGACCCAGCGCTCTGCGGCGCGTGCCCTGCTGCTCGATCTGGACGGCGTCATCTGGCTCGCCCACCAGCCGATCCCCGGATCGGTGGATGCGGTCGAACGGGCCCGCCGCGCCGGCTGGCGCGTGGTGTTCGTCACCAACAACTCCGCGGCCACCATCGCCGAGAACGAGGCCGCACTCGCCGCGATCGGCATCCCGGCAGTCGGCGACGTGGTCTCGTCGGCCTTGGCGGCGGCGAGCCTGCTGGAGCCGGGCGACCGGGTTCTGGTCAGCGGAGGGTTCGGGGTGGTCGAGGCGGTCGAGCGGCGCGGTGCGTTTGCGGTGCACGAGCCCCCGTTCGACGCGGTCATCGTCGGCTTCCACCGCACCTTCGACTACGAGGGGTTGCGGCGGACCGCGACAGCGGTTCGACAAGGGGCGCGGCTGATCGGCACCAACGACGACGCCACCTACCCGACGCCCGATGGACTGATCCCTGGCGGTGGCGCCATCCTGGCCGCGGTCGCGGTCGGTTCGGGCGCCGACCCGGTGCTGGCCGGCAAGCCACACGCGGCGATGGCGGAGCTCGTGCGCCAGATCATCGGCGAAGCAAACGTGAAGACCTCGGTGATGGTGGGTGATCGGCCTTCCACCGACGGCTTGTTCGCCCGCGAGCTGGGTTGCCGCTACGCGCACGTGTGGTCGGGTGTGACCGACCCTGGCACACGGATCGAGCCGATTCCCGATCTGACCGGTGACGATCTCGGTGCGGTGGTGGATCAGCTGCTCGCCGACGACGAGCCGCAGCAAACGGCTGTGCCCTTCGGTGTGTGACACCGCAGCAGTACACTTTTCGACATGGCACCACACACGATCGTGAAGAAGATGCTCGATGCAGGCGTGCAGTTCACCGAGATGTCGCAGAGCTCGGCCGAAAAGCTCGTCAGCGAGTTCGTGAAGGCCGGGCAACTTCGCAAGAAGGACGCCGGCAAGACGGTTCAAGAGCTGGTCGATCGCGGCCGCTCATCCACCGAGCAGCTGCTGTCGGTGGTGCAGTCCGAGGTGGCCAAGCAGCTCGCCCGCTTCGCCGATCGGGTCGACGGCATCGAGGACCGGATCGAAGACCTGGCCAAGTCGGTCGGGGCAATGGCGAAGCGCACCGCGGCACCGGCACCGGCAGCCGCAGCGCCGGCCAAGAAGGCTCCGGCCAAGAAGTCTCCGGCCAAGAAGGCTCCGGCCAAGAAGTCCGTGGCCAAGAAGTCCGCGGCCAAGAAGTCCGCGGCCAAGAAGGCGGCCGGTACGTCGGGCGTGGCCAAGGTCGTGGCCACGAGAGCCGCGAAGCGCTGAGGCGTGTCGCGGCGGCTTCGTCTCGATGCGGAGATGGTGAGGCGTGGTCTCGTGGCCAGTCGTAGCGACGCAGCCCGCACGATCGATCTGCGGCGCGTGCTCGTGAACGGGGCCGTCGCCGAGAAGTCGTCGCGGCTCGTCAGCACGGCCGACGCGGTCACGGTAACCGGCGATCCGCCGCGGTTCGTGAGCCGTGGAGGGCTGAAGCTCGACGCCGCGCTCGATGAGTTCGGGCTCGACGTCAGCGATGCGGATGCACTCGATGCCGGAGCGTCTACCGGCGGGTTCACCGACTGCCTGCTGCAGCGCGGGGCGCGTCGGGTGGTGGCCGTCGACGTGGGTCACGGCCAGCTCCATCCGAAGATCCGCGGCGACGAACGGGTGGTGGTGGTTGAGCGGCACAACGTTCGCGACCTCACCGTCGACCAACTGCCGTTCCGGCCGGCCGTGGTGGTGGCCGACCTTTCGTTCATCTCGCTCACGAAGGTGATCGGTGTGCTTGCCGGTCTCGTCGTCCCGCAAGGCGATCTCGTCCTGCTGGTGAAACCGCAGTTCGAGGCCGGCCGCCAGGAGGTGTCGCGCGGGCACGGCATCATCACCGACACCGCCATCCATGCACGGGTGCGTGGCGAGGTGGAAGCATGCCTGCTGCAACACCGCTGCACCGTGGTGGCGTGGACCGACTCGCCGATCAGCGGGGCCGACGGCAATCATGAGTTCCTGGTGCATGCTCGATCACCGGGGCCTGGAGCGTTGGGGCCTGGATCAGTGGGGGAGGTGTGACGACGATGCGGGTGCTGCTGGTCGCCCACCACCAACGCGCCGAGGCCGCCGCGCTCGCCCAGGTGGCCGCGTCGTGGTTGCGCGAGCGTGGTCATGAGGCATGGATGACGGCCGACGATGCCTCGGCGCTGGCGATCGTCGACCTCGAGGGACCCGCCGAGCCCGCCACCGCCGACCTGGTCGTCAGCCTCGGGGGCGACGGCACGATGCTGCGCTCGGTGCAGATGCTGGCCGGCGCACCCGTCCCACTGCTCGGGGTGAACGTCGGGCTCCTCGGCTACCTCACCGAGGTCGAGCCGCCGGCGCTCACCGCCGCGCTCGAGCGTTTCGTCGCCGGTCCCGACGCCGAGCGCGGCGATTGGGAGATCGATGTCAGGATGATGCTCGACGTGGTGGTCGACCGAACCGGCTCTGGTCGGCAGGAACGGTTCATGGCGCTCAACGAGGGCGTGCTCGAGAAGCAGGAAGCGGGGCACACCGTTCGGCTGCTGGTGCGCATCGACGGCGAACCGTTCACGTCCTATGCGGCCGACGGGTTCATCGTGGCCACGCCGACCGGGTCGACCGCCTANNACGCCGGTCTCGCCGCACATGCTGTTCGATCGATCGTTGGTGCTCGACCCCGACGAGACCGTCCAGGTGGAGGTGATCGGTCATCGACCGGTTGCGCTGTCCGTCGACGGCCAACGTGCCGCGTCGCTGGCCGAGGGCGATACGGTCACCGTCAGCGCCTCCGCCGCGTCCGCCCGGTTCGTGCGATTCGGGAAGCGTCGTTTCCACCAGATCCTCAAGACCAAGTTCGGACTGTCCGATCGCTGATGCTCACCGAACTCCACATCGAAGATCTCGGCGTGATCGCCTTGCTCGACCTCGTAATGCAGCCCGGGTACACCGCGTTCACCGGTGAGACGGGAGCGGGCAAGACGATGCTGGTCGATGCGATCAGCCTGATCGTCGGTGGCCGCGCCGATGCCGCGATGGTCCGCGCCGGGGCCACCGAGGCGAGGGTGGAGGGCCGATTCGTCGATGGCGATGAGGAAGTCGTCCTGGCCCGGGTCATCCCCACCGAGGGCAGGTCGCGGGCCTATGTGAACGGCCGACTGGCAACTGTTGCTACCTTGGCCGAACACGGCGCGCGCCTTGTCGACATCCACGGACAACACGCGCATCAGGGTCTGCTCGGCGTCGCTGCACAACGTCTCGCGCTGGATCGTTTCGCCGCCATCGATCTCGACCCGCTGCGCAAGGCGCGCGCTCGCCTGACCGAGATCGATGCCGCCCTGGCAACCTTGGGCGGCGACGCGCGCACCCGGGCCCGCGAGATCGACCTGCTCGAGTTCCAGTGCGGCGAGCTGGAAGGTGCCACCTTGCAGGGGCCCGACGAGGATCAGCAGTTGGCAGCACTCGAAGACCTCCTCGCCGGAGCCCAAGCACATCGCGAGGCCGGGGCCCGCGCCTCGGCAAGTCTCAACGACGACGACGGGGCACTCGACATCGTGAACGTCGCGCTCTTCGCTCTCGCCCCTCGAGCACCGTTCGCCGACCTCGTCGAGCGTCTTCGAGTGCTGGTCGCCGAGCTCGGCGACCTCGCCGCCGAGGTCCGCGATCGCGCCGAGGCGATCGACGACGATCCCGATCGTCTCGCCGAGGTCACCGAGCGGCGCAACTTGCTGCACAACCTACGCCGCAAGTACGGCGACACTTTGGCCGACGTGCTCACCTTCCATGCGCAGGCCGAGGAGCGGCTCGCCGAACTGCGCGGCCACGAACTCGTCGTCGAGCGCCTCGAGCGCGACCGCGACGTGGCCGTCCACCACGAGCGCGCCGCCGCGGCCGAGATCGGTCGCTCACGCCGCGCTGCTGCCGGCACGCTCGCCGGGCGCGTGCAGTCGGTGTTGCGAACCCTGGCCATGCCCCACGCCGAGGTCGAGGTGAGCGTCGGCGATGCCGACCCGGGAGACGATGTCGTGTTCCTTCTGTCGGCGAACCCAGGCTCGCCGCCGCTGCCGCTCACCAAGGTGGCATCGGGAGGAGAGCTGGCCCGCACGATGTTGGCCTTGCGACTGGTGCTCAGTGAGGCGCCGTCGACGCTCGTGTTCGACGAGGTCGACGCCGGCATCGGTGGAGCCGTGGCCACGGCCGTAGGCCGGGCTCTGGCCTCGCTGGCCGACGACCATCAGGTGGTGGTCGTCACCCACCTCGCTCAGGTCGCGGCCCTCGCCGATCATCAGGTCCAGGTCGCAAAGCAAGTCGCGGCCGGCACCACCACCGCCACCGCGAGGCCGCTGTCGGCCGGCGAACGCACCCTCGAGATCGCCCGGATGCTTTCAGGTTCTCCCGACTCCGAAGTGGCGCGAGAGCACGCCGCCGAACTGCTCGGTTCCGTGTCGAGTGCCGATCGGCGTGGCGGGCGATGACAGTTCCCCGAGCCGACCTCGTGGTAACGGCGCGAGCCCGCGCCGATCGTCGTACGAAAGATCTCGTGAAACGACTCGAAGCCGGTGAGATCGCTGTGGTCAACCACTCCGACATCGACCTCGTCGCCGCCGACGCGCTGGTCGACGCCGGTGTCGTGGCGGTGGTGAACGCGGCCGAGTCGTTCACCGGTCGCTACCCGAACCTCGGGCCGCTGCAACTGGTTCGCCATGGTGTGATCCTCCTCGACGAGGTTGGTCTCGGCGTGATGGAACTGATCTCCGAGGGTGAGGTCGTGACGATCGATGGCGATCGGTTGCTCATCGCCGACGACGAGGTAGCCGTCGGCCATCGGCAGAACGAGGACGATCTCGTGGCTCGCGTTTCCGAAGCGCGCAGCAACGTCGGGCAGCAGCTCGAGCTCTTCGCTTCGAACACCTTGGAGTACCTGCGCAAGGAGCGGCACCTCGCCACCGACAGTCCCGATCTGCCACCGTCGACCGTGCAGTTCAAGGGGCGCCAGACGCTGGTGGTGGTCCGCGGCATCGACTTCCGCGAAGACCTGCTGGCGCTTCATCGCTCTGGCTACATCCGCGAACTGCGTCCGGTGCTGATCGGCGTCGACGGGGGAGCCGATGCGCTGTTGAGCCTCGGTCTCAAGCCACACATCATCATCGGCGACATGGACTCGGTCGGGGAGGCCGCGCTGCGCTGCGGCGCCGAGCTGATCGTGCATGCGTATGCGGGCGGTCGGGCGCCGGGCGCGAAGCGCCTCCGCGAGCTCGGTCTGCAATACCTGCTGTTCGAGAGCACCGGCACCAGCGAGGACATCGCGATGTTGCTGGCCTACGAGCGGGGCACCGAGCTCATCGTCGCCGTCGGAACCCACAACTCGATGGAAGACTTCCTCGACAAGGGTCGCCATGGCATGGCTTCCACCTTTCTCGTCAGGCTGAAGGTTGGCCGGATGTTGATCGACGCCAAGGGAGTGAACAACCTCTACCGCCCGGTCGTGAAGGGCCGCGACATCGCCTTGTTCGCCGTGGCGATGTTGTCGTCGCTGGTGCTCGTCGTGGCCGTGAGCGAGCCGATCAGGCTCTGGTTCAGGAGCGTCTGGCTGTGGTTGCGGGCGCGGATCGGATGGTGAGCGGCACATGATCAGTCTTCGTCAACACATCTTCAGCCTGGTCGCGGTGTTCGTCGCCTTGGCTGTCGGCATTGCCGCCGGCTCGACGGTGGTCCGCGGCCCCCTGCTCGACAGCCTCCGGGCCCGTCTCGACAGCGCGGAGCAGAACATCGAAACCGAGCGGGCCGAGAACGATCTGCTCGCCGCCGAACTCGCCCAGCTCGACGGCTGGAGCGACGATGGGCCTGCGCAGATGGTCGCCGGCCGTTTGGCCGGCAGGGCCGTAGTGCTCGTCGTGGCCGGCGATGTCGACCGAGACGTCGCCAACGGTGTCGTTCTCTCGCTGCGAGCCGCGTCGGCCACGATCATCGGCGAGGTCCGCATCGATCCCATCGTGTTCGATCCGAACGAGGCCACCCGTGTCGCCGAGGCGCTCGGCGCTGCTGCGGTCGGCGTTGCCGATCCGGCAGCGCTGTTCGGCGAGCGGATGGCCGACATGATCGCCTCGGTCGCGACGAACCTCACCAACACCAGCACCAGCAAGGGCACGGCGCGCCCGGCTGCGGCCTTGTCGACCGCGTTCGGCGACCTCGAGGACTTCGGGCTCGTCGACCTGCTCGAGATGGAACGCGGCGAGGTGGCGATCACCGATGTCGACGTGATCGTGCTGACCGACCGCAACCTGGTCGCCGATCCGGCGCGGGTGCTGTCGGGAGTTGTCGCGGTCTCAGATCCCGAGGCGGCGGGCCTCACCGTCGTGGTCGCCGAAGTCGGACGGATCGAGCAGGGCAACGAGTCGCCGATCCCGTCATTCGTCGGGGCAATACGCGACAGCGGGCGGCTCCGCGACGAAGTGACCACGGTCGACAACGCCGAGACGGTGCTCGGATGGGTCACGGTCGTGCTCGGACTCGACGCAGCCGACGCCGGTTCGGTCCAGCACTACGGCTTTCGCGACGGCGCGGATCGGACCATTCCGCCTCGGCCTACGTGAACGAGGCCGACACGATGCCTACCTCGTCACTGGCGCAGCCCGGCCGGCTGGCCCGCGACGCGTTCGTCGTGACGGGATGCACGATGCTCTCCCGCGCGACGGGCTTCCTGCGGGTGCTGGTCGCTGCGGCAGTGCTCAGCAACGGCGTGCTCGGCGATACCTACTTCGCGGCGAACTTCGTGCCGAACCTGGTGTTCGAACTGGTTGCCGGCGGCGTGCTGCAGGCCGTGCTGCTCCCCACGTTCGTGGCGGCGAGAACCTCGGGTGGCGACGAGCAGCTCGGCCGAACTGCGGGAGTGGTTCTCGGCGCCGTCGTTGCCGTCCTCGGAGTGATCGCGTTGATCGTCATGATCGTGTCGCCGCTGGTGGCCCGGGCGCTCGTCGCGGGCGAGGCCGACCCGCACGTGTACGACGACAAGCTGGCGGTCATCACGCCGATGCTGCTCGTCTTCGTACCTCAGATCGTCTTCTACGGCATCGGGATGGTGGCCACTGCCGCGCTGGCGGCGCGTCGCCGTTTCGCCGCCGCGGCGCTGGCGCCGGCGGTGAACAACCTCATCGTGATCGTCTGCTACCTGGCCTTCGCGGTCTCCCGCGACGGGTCGCCGGCGTCGCTCGACCTCGATGCGCTGCAGTTCACCGTGCTCGCCGGTGGAACCACCTTGGCNNGCCGTCGTGCTCGGGTACCCGGCCGAGGGTGCCGTCGCCGTGTTCGCGATGGCGTTCGCGTTCTTCGTCCTGCCGCACGCACTGGTGGCGGTGCCGGTTGCGACGGCTTTGGCGCCGCGGGCCGCCGAGGCCTGGCAGCGCGGTGACGTCGACGAGACCCGCCAACTGGTCGACCGGTCGGCACAGGTGGTGGTACCGCTGCTCATGTTCGCCGGCGTGGCGCTGATGACGCTCGCCTGGCCGGTCGCTCGGGTCGCCGGGTCGTTGGGCCAAGCGGCGAGCCAGGGCTACACGCCCATCGCCCACACCCTCGCCGTGTTCGGCACCGGTCTGGTCGCCTACGGCATGGCCTTCGTGATGACGCGGGTGCTGTTCGCCCTCGACGACGTGAGGCGGGCCTCGTTGCTCGTTTCGTCGTCGGCCCTGGCCGGTGTGGTCGCGATGGTGATCGCGTCCGGCCTCGTCGCCGACGGGCAAAGATCGGTGGCTCTGGCATTGGGCTACTCGGTCACCCAGATCGTGTCGGCGTCGCTGCTGACCGTTCGCGTCCGGTTCATGACCGGCGCACCGACCGTGTCGACCATTGGCAGGCTGTCGGTCGGCTCTGTGGCGGCGGCGGTCGTCTGTGCCGCGGTCATAGTGCCGGTTCAGTTGCAGTTCGGCACCAGCGCGTCGTCGTCGCTGATGGCGATCTTCGTGGCCGGCATTGCCGGCGCGCTGGTCTTCGCCGCGTCGGTCGCGCTGTTCATCGGTGTGACTCCGCGCACGCTGCTCAGGCACATCGGTAGGACTTGATCGATGCGCGTCTCCCGGGCGGGTACCGGCGCGATCGCGTGCGCCGTCGGGATGGCGCTCGTGGTGGTGCTGGCTTTCGTCGGGTTCACGGGTCGATCGCGACCGTCATCGACCGCGCTCGGCCCGGTCGAGCGGGTGGTGATCATCAGCGTGCCTGGGCTTCGGTGGCAGGACGTTTCCGTGCTCGACACGCCGGGCCTCGACCGGTGGCTGCAGGCATCGGCGCTGTTGAGCGTCCGCGCCATCGGCCCCGAGACATCGCTGGTAGAGGGTTACCTCACGATGAACGCAGGAAACCGGGTCGATGCCGCGGCGCCGGATGGGGCGGCCGCGGGTGTCGCCTGGCTGGATCCGCTGGCCGATGTCGGCAAGGCGGCGTGTCTCCCGCAGGTCGTTGCCGCCGCGCGCACATCGGCCGACGCCGACTTGAACGGCGCCAGGCCGGGCGTGCTCGGCGCGGCGCTGGCTGAGAGCGGGCACCGGACTGCGGTGTACGGCGCCGCCACGGGCATCGTCGGCCTCATGGACGAGAACGGTTGCGTCGACGAGTTCGGCTCGATCGGTGAGGCTTCGTTGTCGGCAGCGGTCACGTTGCTCGAGTACGGGGGGCTCGAGCGCACGAGCGTGGCATCGGTGCGAACGGAACTGATCGCGGACATCGACGCAGCCGTGGCGGAGCTGGCGATCGGCGCCGACGCGGCGGTGCTCATCGTCGCCCCGGCCGCCGTCGACGACGGCGCCGAGGTGACCGTCGCCGGGTTGGGGGGTGCCGGCGAGGGGCCTGCCTCGGCGGGCGACACGCCATCACGGCTCGTCAGCGCGTTCACCAGGCGCGCCGGCTACGTGACGCTCACCGATGTTGCACCGACGGTGTTGCACCTGCTCGGCGTCGACGTTCCCGACGAGATCAGCGGAACGCCGATGATGGTCGCCGACGGATCATCGACCGACCCGACGGCGCAGACCGCGACGTTGGCCGATCTCGCCGACCGGGTGGCGTTCCGCGACCGAGCCGTCGGCCCGGTGAGCGTGGTGTTCGTCGTGTTGCTCGCGCTCTGTGGTGCTGCCGCGCTGATGGGTCGCCCAAGGCCGGCGCGAGGGCTTGCCCAGGTAGTGATCGCGCACCCAACGGTGACGTTCCTGTTCGGCCTCGCCGACTACCACCGCCTACCCCTCGGGTTCTTCGTGTGCCTCACGCTGGTGGCGGCGATCGTGCTCGCTGTTGCCGGCGTGAGCGCTGCCTCACGCCTGGGTTCGTGGGGGCCGACGACGCTGCTCGCCGCGGTGCTCTGGTTGACCTTGGTGATCGATGTCGCCACCGGCGGGACGTTGCAGATCAACACTCCGTTCGGCTACACCCCGACGGTCGCCGGACGCTTCCAGGGGTTCGGCAACCTCGCGTTCGGTCTCGTCGCCGCTGCCGCCATCTCCGTGTCGGTGGTCGGCGTGCTGCTCGGTGCGTCACGCCGCAGTTCGCTGTGCTGGGCCGGATGGGTCGGCACGACCACGATCATCGCCGTCGCGGCACCTGCGTTCGGCTCCGATGTGGGTGGCACGTTGGCGTTGATCCCGGCGTTCGGTCTGCTCGTGCTCTCGGTCGGTGGTGCGCCACTGACATGGCGGCGTGGCGTTGTTGCGATGGCCGCGGGAGCAGTCGCGGTCGGCGTGCTGGCCGTAGCCGATCTGGCGCGGGCCGAGGGATCGCGGACTCATCTCGGCCGCTTTCTCGACGAGTTGCTGCACGGTGACTTGCTCGACGGTGACGCGATGCTCATCGTTCGCCGCAAGCTCCGTGGCAACATGGCCATCTTGACGTCGAGCTTCTGGTCGTTGATCCTCGTCGGAGTGATCGCGTTGGCGCTGGTGTGGTGCGTGCGCCATCGCGGCACCCTGGCCGCGAGCCTGGCTGGGCAGCCGGCAGTGAAGGCCTTCGTGATCGGGTGGTCCACGGCGGCCGCGCTCGGCTTCGCGTTGAACGACAGTGGGCTCGCCGTACCGGCGGTGATGCTAGGGGTGGCGATTCCCTGGCTCGTTGCCGTTCTCGTGCCGCTCACACCGCGAGCAGGGCGATGATCGCCGTCGCCGCGTTCGTCGCCGGTGGCGCTGCCAGCTGGCTGCTGTGGCTCGGGATGCGCCGGCAATGGGAGGAGTCCGAAGTGCTGCGCCGGGCGAACTACCGCGGCCACCTCTTGCCGATCGCATCAGGGGTGTTCGTGGTGTTGGCCGTGCTCGGGGTGAGCGGCCTCTACTTCTGCTGGACCCGGTGGGGTGGCATCAGCCCGGCCGAGGCGAACCGGGGCGCGACGCTGCTCGCCGGCGGCACGCTGGGATTCGGCTTCATCGGACTGCTCGACGACCTCGTCGGCTCGGGCTCGCCAGGCTCGAGTTCGACGCGGGGGTTCGCCGGCCATCTCGGGGCGCTGCGGCACGGCAGGGTCACCACCGGGCTGGTGAAGCTGATCGGTGGTGGCGTGCTCGCGCTGGTGACAGCACCGTTCACCGACGGCACGGCAGATCTCGTCCGCGGCACGTTGCTGGTCGCGCTCACGGCCAACCTCGTCAACCTGTTCGACCGAGCGCCCGGTCGGGCGATCAAGGTCAGCTTGATCGGTGCGTTGGTCGTCGCCGTGGCCGGCGCGCCGGGCTGGTGGCTGACCGGACCGATGCTGGTGGTCGGCGCCGGCGCGGGCCTGCTCGTCGCCGATCTCCGCGAGCTGTGCATGCTCGGCGACACCGGCTCGAACGTCCTCGGCGCGGCCGTCGGGTTCGGCCTGGCGATCTCGCTCGATTCCACCGGACAATGGGTCGCCGTCGCCGTGGTCGCCACCGGCAACATCGCCAGCGAGCTCGTCAGCTTCTCGAAGGTGATCGACCGGGTCGCCCCGTTGCGCTGGTTCGACCGCCTCGGAACGCTCGCCGAACGAGGCTCGGTGTGACTTTCTTCGCCGGGCCTTGCGGTGGTCCGCGCGAACCGAGGGGGCGTCGCGTTACGATGTGCTCCCGTTGTCAGTTCGCCTGAGACGGAGGTTGGTTCGATGCCGAAGCACATTTTTGTGACAGGAGGCGTTGCCAGCTCCCTCGGCAAGGGCCTCACCGGTTCGTCGCTCGGCCGGTTGTTGAAGCTCCGTGGGCTGCGCGTCACGATGCAGAAGCTCGATCCGTACATCAACGTCGATCCGGGGACGATGAACCCGTTCGAGCACGGCGAGGTGTTCGTCACCGACGACGGCGGCGAGACCGACCTCGACCTCGGTCACTACGAACGGTTCATCGACGAGAACCTCACCCGCGACTCCAACGCGACAACGGGTTCCATCTACCAGGCGGTGCTCGCTGCCGAGCGTCGTGGCGACTACCTCGGCAAGACCGTGCAGGTGATCCCGCACATCACCGACGAGATCAAGCGACGCATCCGGCGTCTCGCCACCGACGACGTCGATGTGGTGATCACCGAGGTCGGTGGCACCGTCGGCGACATCGAGATCTTGCCGTTCCTCGAAGCGATCCGCCAGTTCCGCAAGGAGGCCGGCCGCGACAACGTGTGCTACGTGCACGTCACCCTCGTTCCGTTCATCGGTCCGAGCGGCGAGCAGAAGACCAAGCCCACACAGCACTCCGTCACAGAGCTGCGCAGCCGCGGCATCCAACCCGACGTGATCGTCTGTCGAAGCGAGGAACCGCTCAGCGACAACCTGAAGCGCAAGATCTCGAACCTGTGCGACGTCGACGAGCGGGCCGTGGTGAACGCGGCCGACGCCCGCAACATCTACGAGTTGCCGCTGATCCTTCACGACGAGGGCCTCGACACGACGGTGTGCGAGGTGCTGCGCATCGACGCGCCGATCGACCTCGCACCATGGCGCGAGGTTGTCGACAAGGTCGAGGCCGCCACGAGGCCGGTGAAGATCGGACTGATCGGCAAGTACGTCGATCTGCAAGACGCGTACCTGTCGGTGGTCGAGAGCCTGAAGCATGCCGGCTTCCACCATGGCGCCAAGGTGGAGATCGACTGGATCCAGGCCGAGGACGTGGAGGGCCTGCTCGCCGCCGGTCGCCTGGCAGATCTCGATGGCATCGTGATCCCCGGTGGATTCGGCGAGCGCGGTTTCGAAGGCAAGATCGCCGCTGCCGGTTACGCGCGTGAACACGACATCCCCTGTCTAGGGCTGTGCCTCGGCCTGCAGGCGATGACCATCGAGTTCGCCCGCAACGTGATGGGGCTCGTCGGCGCCAACTCCACCGAGATGGATCCGGCCACCCCGCATCCGGTGATCGATCTCATGCACGACCAGCGCGACGTGATCGACAAGGGCGGCACGCAACGGCTCGGGGCCTTCTACGCCATCCTCGAGCCGGGCACACGTGTGCACAATGCCTACGGCGAGCCTGTGGTCAGCGAGCGGCACCGGCACCGTTACGAGCTGAGCGCACAGCTGAAGCCGCGCCTGGAGGCAGCAGGGCTGCGCTGCAGCGGGTTGTCGCCCGACCGTCGCCTCGTCGAGTTCATCGAGCTCGACGACCATCCGTTCTGGGTGGCGACCCAGGCGCATCCCGAGTTCAAGAGCCGACCCGACCGGCCCCACCCGCTGTTCCGCGAGCTCACCGCCGCGGCGCTGGCTCGACGCGAGTCGCGCACCCACGTGCTGCGCGTGGTCGACGACCACACGGCCTCCCCGTCGGTCGCATGACCCGACGCGGGGTGGGCGAGTGAGTGGCTTCCGCCACCTCGACGACCGCGTCGTCCACCAGGGGCACGTGTGGCACGTGGCGGTGGCGCGCTTCGAGTCGCCGGACGCCGAGGTGTTCGAGCGCGACATCGTGCGTTCTCCCGGCGCCGTCGCCGCCCTTCCACTGCTGTTCGACGCCGAGGGCAACCCTTCGGTGGTGTTCGTCAGCCAGTACCGACCACCGTTCGATGATCAGGTGCTCGAGATCCCGGCCGGGATGCGCGACGTGGCCGACGAACCCACCGCGGTCACAGCGGCGCGGGAGCTGGTGGAGGAGGTGGGGCTGCGGGCGGGACGGCTCGAGCCGCTGGTCGACTTCTATCCGTCAGCGGGGATGACCGACTCGGTGCTCTCGCTGTACCTGGCGACCGATCTGGTCGCCGTCGAGCGCGACACCCATGGCCCCGAGGAGGCCCACTCGCAGGTGGTGCACCTGCCGTTGGACACGGCGATCGAGATGGTGCTCGCCGGCGAGATCCGCGATGCCAAGACGATCATCGGGCTGCTGCTCGTCGAACGGCAGCTCGCCAGAGCCGATCGAGCGGACCGACCCGCGCCGTGAACACCGTGCCGCACGGCACCGATGGGGACCTGCCGATGGCGGTGGAGGAGTTCCTCACGTGGATGCTCACCGAGCGGGGCCGCTCGCGCAACACGCTTGCGGCCTACCGCGGCGATCTCGGGGCGTACTGCAGTTGGATGGCCGGGCGCGGGATCGACATCGGCATCGTGACGTCCGCCGACATTGCCACCTACCTGGGCCGACGGCGAACCGAAGCGGCGCCGTCGAGCGTGGCCAGACAGCTCGCGGCGATCCGGATGTTGCACCGGTTCCTCGCCGAGGAGGGGATCCGCAGCGATGATCCCACCGGCGATCTGGAGGGCATTCGCGTGCCGGCCGGTCTGCCGAAACCGCTCGCCGAGGACGAGGTGATCTCGTTGCTCGACGCGGTGGTCGGCGGCGATCCCGTCAGCCTCCGCGACCGCGCCTTGCTCGAGCTCCTGTACGCCACCGGCGCGCGGATCAGTGAGGTCGTCGGGCTGTCGGTGGGGGATGTGTCGGTGGAGCACCGCTCGGCCCGCCTGTTCGGCAAGGGGGCCAAGGAGCGGCTGGTGCCCGTGGGCCGAACGGCGCTGGCGGCTTACGAGCAGTGGATGGGACCGAGCGGCCGCCACCACCTGGAGCCGGCGCGCTGGGCGCGCCGGGGTGACGCGGACGCGGTGTTCCTCAACCGCCGGGGGGCGCGGCTGACGCGCCAGTCCGCCTGGGCCGTGGTGCGCACCTACGGCACGCGGGCCGGCATCGCCCCGGGGCGACTGTCGCCTCACGTGCTGCGTCACTCGTGTGCCACGCATCTGCTCGACCACGGCGCCGACCTGCGCGTGGTACAGGAGCTGTTGGGGCATGCGTCGGTCTCGACGACGCAGGGTTACACGAAGGTGAGCAACGAGCGGCTCGTCGACGCGTATCGGGCGGCGCATCCGCGGGCGATCCACCGGTGAGCGGAGGCCGAGGTGGCGTGATCCACCTTGCCAGGAGGTTCGTCGGCTCGCTGTCGCGACGCGCGCCGTTGGCTGGGGACGAGGGGTGGGCGAGCGCGCAGCTGTTGGCGCACGAGCTCGATCTCTGGCGTTCGATGTCGAACGTCGATCGCCGCCATGCGATCGAGGTGGCCCGCCAGTTCGAGCGGCTGCGCGGCGCGGGGCGGCGCGAGGAGATGGCTGCCGCCCTGCTCCACGATGTGGGCAAGGTGGAAAGCGGTCTCGGCACGCTCGGTCGCGTGGCGGCCACGATCGTCGGCCCGCGCACGCGGCGGTTCCGGGCTTACCACGACCATGAACGGATCGGTTCGGAGTGGCTTGCCGCCGGTGGGTCGTCGCCGGTGACGGTCGACCTGGTGCGCCGCCGGGGGCCCGGCGCCGATGCGTTGACTCGGGCCGATCAGGTGTGAGCCGCGCCGGGTCAGCGGGGGAGCAGGCCGATGTGGTCGTAGGA
>CXWL01116723.1_pt1 | contig 18378 bp, 21 predicted proteins | sample 590931 | NCBI WGS metagenome assembly CXWL01 (sample SAMEA3498368, study PRJEB10139) | groundwater metagenome | biome: water well; material: biofilm material | place: Germany | collected 2015-04-27 | reverse complement strand
TGGAAGCTCGGCCGCAAGGGCGTCGACGACGGCGTGCTGCTGATGGTGGCCAAGGATAATCCGCCGGCGCTGCGGCGCCTGCGCATCGAGGCCGGCCGTGGCGTCCAGGGCGTGCTGACCGATGCCCAGTCGAAGCGCATCCTGCAGGACGTGATCGCGCCGCACTTCCAGCAAAACCAGTATTACGACGGCCTGGTGGCCGGCATCGGCGCGATCGCCACCCTGCTCAACCAGGAACAGTTTCCGGCCGCGCCGGAAGCGCAACGCCAGCGCCAGCAGCAGTCCGACGGCGGCGGCTTGCTCGTCCCGCTGCTGCTGTTCGGCGTGTTCGTGCTGGCGTCGATCTTCCGCCCGCGCGGCTCGCGCCTGTCGCGCGGCGGCTGGGGCGGCGGCGCTACCGGCTTCATCCTCGGCACCGCACTGGGTAGCCTGAACCGCGGCGGTGGTGGCGGCTTCGGCGGCGGCGGCTTCAGCGGCGGCGGCGGCTTTTCGGGCGGCGGCGGCGGNNGGAGCACATACATCCAACGCCTGTCGCGCGCCCTGCGTCACTGGAAGAGCAGTGCCGCCGACGGCCGCCGCGCCTTCCCGCAGGAAAGCCTCGCGGAGATCGCCCGCGCCATCTCCGCCGGCGAACAAACCCATCGCGGCGAACTGCGCCTGATCGTCGAGGCATCGATGCCGTTCGAGGCGATCTGGGCCGACGTCAGCAACCGCCAGCGCGCCCTCGCCCTGTTCGCCGAGCACGGCGTCTGGGACACCGAGGACAATTGCGGCGTGCTCATCTACGTCAACCTGGCCGAGCGCAAGGTCGACATCGTGGCCGACCGCAATGTCGGGCGCAAGATCGATACCGCCACCTGGCAGGCGGCATGCCAGACCATGACCGACGGCTTCGCGCGCGGCCAGTTCCACGACAGCACCATCGCCGCCGTGGCGCGCGTCAACGAATTACTGCGCCTCCACTTCCCGGCCGCCGGCGCGCGTGCCAACGAATTGCCGGACAATCCGATCATGTTGTAAGCGGCGGCATCCGAAACTTGGCACGCCGGCCGCGGCTGTGGGTAAAATTCGCTCTTCCCGAATCTACTGAAAGCGATCCATGAAACTAGCCGACAAAGTTGCGATTGTGACTGGCGCCACCCAGGGCATCGGCCTGGCGTGCGCTGAGCGCCTGATGCGCGAAGGCGCCCGCGTGATGCTCGTCGACATCAAGCCGGAAGGCGCGCAAGTGGCCCAGCGACTCGGCGAGGCGGCGCGCTTCTTCGCCGCCGACGTCAGNNCGCATCGACATCCTGGTCAACAACGCCGGCATCACCCACGCCGCCGATTTCCTCGACCTGCACGAAGACGATTTCGACCGCGTCCTGCGCATCAACCTGAAGTCGATGTTCCTGTGCGGCCAGGCGGCGGCGCGCGAGATGGTCAAGCAACAGAGCGGCAGCATCATCAACATGTCGAGCGTCAATTCCGAACTGGCGATCCCGAACCAGGTGCCGTACGTGGTGTCGAAAGGCGGCGTCAACCAGCTGACCAAGGTGATGGCGCTGAACCTGGCGCCGCACGGCATCCGCGTCAACGGCATCGGCCCCGGCACCATCCTCACCGAACTGGCCAAGAAGGCCGTGCTGGCCAGCCCGGAGGCGCGCCACACGATCCTGTCGCGCACCCCGCTGGGACGCTGCGGCGAACCGGAGGAAGTTGCCGCAATCGCCGCCTTCCTGGCCAGCGACGACGCTTCCTACATGACCGGCCAGACCATCTACGCCGACGGTGGCCGGATGGCGCTGAACTACACGGTGCCGGTGAAGGAATGAGCCAGCCGCCAAAGCAACCGGCGCCGGCGCCTGGCAACATGCTGGCGCTGGAAAACCAGTTCTGCTTTGCGCTGTATTCCGCTTCGCATGCGGTGACCAAGACCTACAAGCCGCTGCTCGACCGGCTCGGCCTGACCTACCCGCAGTACCTGGTGATGCTGGTGCTGTGGGAGCAGGACGCGATCCTGGTCAAGGACATCGGCGCGCGCCTGTTTCTCGACTCCGGCACGCTGACCCCGCTGCTCAAGCGGCTCGAGGCGAACGGCCTGGTCGAGCGGCGCCGCGACGCCCATGACGAACGCCAGGTGCGCATCTCGCTCAGCGCGGCGGGCCGCACGCTGCGCACCGAGGCGATGGCGGTGCCGCAGCAGTTGCTGTGTGCCAGCGGCAAGGAAGCGGTCGCGCTGGGCCGCCTGCGCAGCGAACTGTCGTCGGTGCGCGACGACTTGTTCAAGTCCTTGGAGGACGCGCCGTAAGCGCCTGGGCGCATCCTATCGTCGCGATAGCGATAATTAAATTGTGCACAATTGAATTGACGACTACCATTCTTCTATCGGCGGTCGAACGGTCGGCCGCCATTACTCTGGAGTCATTCATGCAAGTTCTGTATACCGCACACGCCACCGCAACCGGGGGGCGCGATGGTCGCGCCACGTCCAGCGACCAGGCCCTCGACGTCGCCTTGGCGACGCCCAAACAGCTGGGCGGCGCCGGCGGCGCGGGCAGCAATCCCGAACAGCTGTTCGCGGCCGGCTACGCGGCCTGCTTTCTGTCGGCCATGAAACTGGTGGGCGGCATGCTCAAGACGCCCGTGCCGCACGCGGCCAGCGTTGCCGGCGAAGTGGGCATCGGCCCGGACGGCAACGGCGGCTTCGCGCTGGCGGTGCGGCTGTCGGTGCGCACGCCCGGCATGGACCAGGCGGCCGCCGAAGCGCTCGTCGCCAAGGCCCATGCGGTGTGCCCGTACTCGAACGCGACGCGCGGCAACATCGATGTGGCGATCGCGGTGAATCCGGATCAGATATAAGTTGATTATATGTCCGGTATCTGATTTCGCAATTGGACATATATGTGGCGGCGCAGCATAATCTGCCTTGTCTCCACTATTCTCCTCCAAGAAAATAGTCTTCAGCCCGCTTTCACCAGCGGGCTTTTTTTTGTCCGACGCGTTCAGACCGGGCCCAACCGATATCGTTCGCCGTCGATTAAAGCCCGCTTGAGCAATGTCATGTCCGCGTCACATTGGCTGCCTATACTTCTTTCATCTGCCATACATGCAACCGATATGCGTGATCGCAGCCAGGCGTGCCACCCTCCAAACGGCGGCACGCCACTCCGAATTGCCCTCTCTTGGCCCGATCTTGGGTTTGCCCTCCATAACCGGTGGGCATTTTTTTGTCCATGGTCAAGGCATTGAGCTAGCTCGCGGTATTAGCATTATTAACAGCTTGAAGCTGACGCAGTTTCTACTATGATGAAGGTCCCCTCACTGGTTTTTCTTTCAACAATCGTAACTGGAAGCAAAGGGAGTCTATCGAATGAGCTTACTAGCCTTTGAAACACCGTCCAGCCATGCATCCGCCCCGCATCCCGTCCACGGCCGTCGCCAGCGTCACGCCGATGACCGCCTCCTGCTAAACGAGTTGAATCCCCATGCCGTCGTCGACCAGCCCGAAGACGACCATGCCCCGGTGAACCTGACGACCTTTGGCGTCGTCCGTGAAACCTGCCCGAAATGCATGCAAGCGCACCTGAACCTGATCCTGCGCCAGCGCAACGTGCGTGTCGCGCACCTGTTCTGCGCCGCCTGCCACAGTTGCTTCGACGCCCACTACGCCGACGGCGCCTGCGCGCTGACGATCTGATTCGGCAACCGGCGGCCACTGTGCCGCCCTCTCGACCGCCGCCGCGCAGGCATGCTATCGTTGCGCATTTCAGCTCTTCTGTCCGCCATGCCCGCCCTGTTCGCCCTGCTCGTGCTCGACCCTAAACTGCGCAAGCTGCGTCTCGGCTGCGCGCTGCTGATCTACGCGGCAATCCTCGTGATGGGCTCGATACCGGGCGCGCGCGCCGAGATCGGCCAGTACGCCACCGGCGTCGTGTTGCACTCGCTCGCCTACGCCATCCTCACCTTCCTGCTGTTTACCGGCAGCGCCGGCAGCGCCCGCAGCCGCGCGCTGAAATCGGTGCTGGCGGTGGCGCTGATGGGCGCCGGCGACGAACTGCTGCAAACCTTGTTCCCCTACCGCGGCGCCGCCGTTGCCGACTGGCTGGTCGACTGCAACGCCGCCATCATCACTGCCGCCCTGCTGTGGGCGCTGCTGCCCAAGCCCGCCGCGGCGCGCTAAGCGCCCGCAATAACTCGACAGTTTGATCTGGCTCACGCTGAACCTGCTTCAGCTGGAACGTCACGCCGATTCGCCCCTCTTACTCCAGTGGCACGCTGCATCGTCACGCACACAACCTGGAAAACACCAACAAAAGAGGAGTTGAACATGAAGCGACAACAACATAGCGTGCTCCTGGCGGGCGTGCTGGCGCTCTCACTGACGGCGTGCAGTTCCATCGGCGCGGGCTGGAAAGGCCTGTTCGGCAGCAGCCCGATGCCGCCGCAGGCAGCCACTGCCCCGGCACCGGCCCACAGCGCAACCACCACCGCCAGCCCGGCGGTGACCGCCAGCGCGGCGGAAAACGCCAATGCGAGCGGCGAACCGAACGCCAAGAATTAACGGCGGCGCCATGGCGCGCGCCACCTGGCCGGTCGTGCCGCGTGGTGTTCACGGTCATCCACCCAGCGGGCGGTCCTTTCTGGCGGCAACGGAACTGCGCCGGTTTCGTTTGATGTACGTCAGTTGCCGCCCGGTCGCGCCGGAACGTCCACCCGGTTCTTCCCTCTTACCCACGTGGCAAGCGGCATCGTCACGCACCCACCCTCTATAAAATTTCCAACACAAGGAGTTGATCATGAATCGAAAACAACACAGCGTGCTACTGGCGAGCTTGCTTGCATTCGCGCTGGCAGGATGCAGTTCCACCAAAGGTAGCAGCGACGAGACGGCCAGCACCGGCGGCATGGCTGCGCAGCCGCAGGCGCAGCCACCTGCCACTTCCCCGATGGACACTGCAGCGATGCCAGGGGCGATGCCGAATGCGATCGTCATGTCGATCGAGCCAATGCCACGCCAGGGCGCCGTCGGCGCCAGCGGTACCGCTGGCGCCACCGGTTCGTCGATGGGCGACGACAAGGTGTACCGGGTCACCTTGCGCATGGACGATGGCACCACGCGCGTCGTCACCCAGGAAAAGGCACCGACTTATCGCACCGGCGACCGCGTCAACATGATGGATGGCGTGATCTCGCGCTAGCCTGCCGCCCGGCCCTTGTTCGCGCAACCGGCGCGGCATGGCCGGCACGCGGGCGGCTTGACGGCGTGCGAATCGGCTCCCCCACGCTTGGTCTTCCTTGCTCTGCGGCATGCCTGCGCCGTGCCGTCGCGCCGGGATTGCTGGCCGCGGCGCCGGCTGCGCGCCAGCGCCGCCAGCGTCAGCCCGCCGCCTCCAGCCACAAGGGCCGCACTCGCCCCTGCACGGTCGCCGCCGGCCAGGCGGGGTCGAACGTGAGGTTCTCCAGTCCGTGTTCGCCGAGCAGGAAGGTGTCTTCGATCCGGATCCCGCCGAAGCTCGGATTGAAGGCCAGCGCCATGCCGGGCTCGAGCGCCAGCGCGGTGCTGGCAGTGGCCAGCAACTCGCGCGCCAGGTAGCCGGTGACGCCGCCCTGGTGGTAGTCGCGGATCGCGTCCGGGCGGCCGGCGTGGCGGTAGGCGTGGCCCAGCGCGTGGTACACCGCCGCCAGCGAATTGCCGGCCACGCAGGCGGCCAGCGCGGTCGCCTCGACCGTCAGCAGGTCGCCCTGCGCTTCCGGCGCCGCCGCGCTAAAGCTGACGAAGCGCGCCAGGTTGGCGTACAGGCCGTGGCGGCGCGCGCCGAACACCAGCATCGCCCGCTCGCCCAACAGTTCTGACGACGGCGCCGGATCGCGGTACAGCGCCAGCCGCCGCGTCCCGGCCGCCAGCACCAGCACCGGATGAATGCCGCGCCGCCACAGCGCGCGCGCGCCTTCGCCGGCCAGCGCCTGCTCGGTCCAGCCGGGCCGGGCCGCGCGCATCACTTCGCTCATGGCGACCGCAGCCTCGCTGCCCAACTCGCGGTAGCGCTGCTGCTCGGCGATCGACAACACCAGGCGCTGATGGTGCGCGGCATGCGCCAGCGCCTGCTCGGCGCCGGCCGGGCGATCGCTCAGCACCGGCGCGCCGCCCGCCGCCTCGCGCACGAATTGCTCGCGCCAGTCGGGATCGGCCCAGGGCGTCACGTGGTAGGAAAACCCGGCCGGCACTTCTTCCTCCTTGAGCCGGTCGGCATCGATTTCGTCGGTCAGGATGCAGGCGTCGCCAGCCGTCACCAGAACTTCGGCGACGCCCGCTTCGGCACCGTGCAGCACCGCGCTCGAGCCGCCCGCGGTGGCCCAGGCGAACCAGTCGACGCCGCGCAAGCGCAGCGCGCCGGCGCCGGCTTCGGCCAGCCAGCGCCGCGCCTGCGCCAGCTTGGCAGCCACTTCCGCGGTCCGCGGCGCGCCCGTCATGGTCGCTCCCGGTCGGCGCCGTCGCAACCGCACAGCCGCAATCGGCTCATGGCCCGTTTGCGGCCATCCGGTCGGATCGTGAAGCGGTCGATGTGCATGGCATTGTCCTGCGCCGCCGCGCGCGCGGCACTACGTAGCGAACGACCCGATGGTAGCACGCCGTTTGCGCTGCGTTGTCGCGCTTTCGGCGCGTGCCTTTCCATCAAACAAAGCCATGTAACCATTGGCGCGCCGCCGAATCGCCGTGCGCGCCGCGCATAGCCCGGGAGGCCGCCATCGCGCCACCATCACTGCAAAAATTCCATCGACCTGATGTCAGTGCGAACCTACAAAACAAAACGGTGTTGTTACGGGTCGTGCGAAGCGGACGCGCGGCGCCCGGCCGCGCGTGCGCGACGCCACGGCGCCCCAACTTAATGTATTGTCATGCTTAAACCCAACCGGCATGGAGCACCACGGCATGAGCGACAAAACCATCAGGCGCCTGCACCCCGCAGTGCGCGACGACATCGGCGACCTGCTGACCCAGCGCCCGCTGCCGAACCCGCACCTCGAACAGCTCGATCCTTTCCTGTTCCTCAACCACCACGGTCCGCAGACCTACCCGCCCGACAACCACGGCCTGCCGTTCGGCCCGCACCCGCACCGCGGCTTCGAGACCGTCACCTTCATCCTCGACGGCATGCTCACCCACCAGGACAGCGCCGGCCACGAAAGCATCATCCGCGCCGGCGGCGTGCAGTGGATGACGGCCGGCCGCGGCATCGTGCACGCCGAACTGTCGCCGCGCGAATTCCTGCGCGACGGCGGCCCGCTCGAACTGCTGCAGCTGTGGGTTAACTTGCCGGGCCGGCTGAAGATGAGCGCGCCGGCATATACCGGCCTGCAGCGCGAGCAGATCCCGGCGCTGGCCGCCGCCGACGGCGTCACGCTGCACCTGATCGCCGGGCAATGGGACGGCACCACCGGCCCGGTCGCCTCGCTCACCGGCGTCTTCATGAGCACGCTCGAAATGCGCGCCGGCAGCAGCGTGCGCCTGTCCGGGCTGCAAGCGCGCACGGTGTTCCTGTACGTGGTGCGCGGCAGCATCACCAGCGGCGGGCAACGCGCCGCCGCGTTCCACCTGGTCGAATTCAACGCCGAAGGCGACGCCATCGAACTGGCCGCCGAGTCCGATACGCTGCTGGTGTTCGGCCACGCCGCGCCGCTCGGCGAACCGGTGGTCTCGCACGGGCCGTTCGTGATGAACACACGCGAGCAGATCAACGAGGCGATCACCGATTACCAGGCTGGACGGTTCGGCGCGCCGCTTTAGCGCCAGTCGGCGCGGGCGAACCACATCGGCGCCCGCGCCTGCTTATCTGGATCAATCGTTTCGCGCGAACCAAGTTCATCTCTAAATGATCCGACATGGGTACGCATCGCGCGGAACCGATCATGTCGCTGAAAAAATTATTGTGCATCTGCACCGAGGGCGCCGCCGCGGCCGCGCCCGCCTGCGGCGCGCTCGCCGAATGGGACATCCGCATCGTCGCCAGCCTGCGCGAAGCGGGCCGGGTATTGCGCGCGCGCAGCTACCTGGTGGGCCTGGTGCTGGACCTGCCGGGCCCGGCCGGACCGGCCGAGGCCGAGCGCTTTTTCCGCGAGTACTGGAACGTCCAATGGGTCGGCGTGCTGGCGCCGCAAGCGCTCGAATCGGACGCCTGCCGCGCCCTGGTCGGCGCCCACCTGGCCGACTTCCACACCCACCCGGTCGATCCGTTGCGCCTGTTCCATACGCTCGGCCACGCGCACGGCCTGGCGCTGTTGCGCGCGCAGCCGGCCGGCGCACCGGTCGCGCCGGAACTGATGGCGCTGACCGGCGACAGCGCCGCCATCATCCGCCTGCGCGCCCAGATCGGCAAGGTGGCGCAGTCCGATGCCCCGGTGCTGATCTGGGGCGAGAGCGGCAGCGGCAAGGAACTCACCGCGCAGGGAATCCACCTGCGCTCGGCGCGCGCCGGCGGGCCGTTCGTGCCGATCAACTGCGGTGCGATTCCGCCCGCGCTGATTCAGTCCGAACTGTTCGGCCACGCGCGCGGCGCCTTCACCGGCGCCGCCAAGGACAAGCCCGGCCTGATCGAATCGGCCGCCGGCGGTACCGTGTTCCTCGACGAGATCGCCGACCTGCCGAAAGACCTGCAGTCGAACCTGCTGCGCTTCCTGCAGGAGAAGACCATCTACCGGGTCGGCTCGACGCGCTCGATCGCCGTCGACGTGCGCGTCATCGCCGCCTCCCACGTCAATTTGCAACAGGCGGTGGCCGACGGCCTGTTCCGCGAAGACCTGTACTACCGCCTGAATGTGCTGCCGATCGACGTGCCGCCGCTGCGCGAACGCAAGGACGACCTCGACATGCTGGCGCACCACTTCTTCCGCACCTACGCGGCAGAAAAGGCGCCGCACCTGAAAGGATTCGGCGGCGACGCGCTGCGCGCCATCCGCGAACACGACTGGCCGGGCAACGTGCGCGAGCTGATCAACCGGACCCGGCGCGCGATGGTGCTGTCCGAAGGGCGCCTGATCGCGCCGCATGACCTCGGCCTGGCGCCGCGCCGCGCGCCGGCCGCCGGCGCCGGCCTCGATGCCTCGCGCATCGACGCCGAACGCGCCGCCATCGGCGCCAGCCTCGAGCGGGCCGGCCGCAACATCACGCACGCCGCGCGCGACCTCGGCGTCTCGCGCATGACGCTGTACCGCCTGCTCGCCAAGCACGGCATCGAGCCCTGAACCTCCCTGTGTATCGCCGCCGTGATCGCGCCGCACTGCGCCCGCCGCGCGTACGCCCGTCCCTGTCACGGCGCTGCGACACCATGCGCGCCGGCAAAGGCAGGCCCGCCGCAGGGGACGCCACTGCGCCAGCGCCGCTTTAGCCGGGTCTGGATCGGCCGGACTTGCATCTCAGCCGTCGCAGGAACGGTACGAACGCAGCCGTTTTTGCCGCGCGCCGCCCCGTCCGGAGCGCCGCGCGCCCGCGCCGTCCGCCGTTTTTCCCTGTGTTTTCAACGGCATGCCAGCGACGCCGCGGCGCTGGCACCTTCTTTGCAGTAGTAGCTCATGTCTGACCAAAGCGCCGGGCACATTGACCCACTTCATTTTTTTGTACGCATGTTTATACCAAAGGGGCTACTACTATGAAACGAACTCTCTTGGCAGCGGCGATTGCGCTCGCATTCAGCGCAACTGCCAGCGCAAATCCAACCAACACCTCCACTGAAGCTGATGCGCAAATCGCAGTAGCAACCAGCGAACAAAGCGGCGATGGGCCAAAGGCAAACGAAGGTTCACTTGCGCTCGCGAACTCGAGCAGCAATCACCACAACGAGGCTGACTCGAGCAGCAACCACCACAACGAGTCCGACTCGAGCAGCAACCACCACAACGACACCGACGCCAGCGTGAACGGCGACAACGAGGCCGGCGGTTACGGCACCGCCGCCGCCAACAACGGCTCAACCGCGACGTCCAATTTCAGCGATTCGTTCAACAAGTCGAGCGCCACCGCCACCAGCATCCTGAAAGGTGAAGTGAGCGGCAACGAGGTCAGCCATATCGGCAACTACGCCAAAAATTATGGCAGCAGCAAAGGCGGCGAAGGCGGCGATGGCTACGGCGGCAATGGCAAGGGCGGCTCGGCAAAAGGCGCCGAAGGCGGCGACGGCGCCTGGGCCAAGGGCGGCAACGGCGGCAAGGGCGCACGTGGCGGCGACGCCGAAAACAACGGCTACGCCAGCAACGGCGATGCCGAGGTGGGCGACAGCATCGCCGGCAAGGGCGGCAGCGGTGGCGCGGCCAAAGGCGCCATCTCCGGCAAAGGCGGCGAAGGCGGCGACGGCGGCCGCGGCGGCAACGGCGGCTCCGGCGGCAAGGCCTACGGCGGCGACGGCGGCAAAGGCGGCATTGCCCTCGGCGGCTGGGGCGGCGAAGGCGGCTATGCCAAGGCCGGCAGCGGCGGCAGGACCGGCGGCGCGGCAGGTGGTGACGCTGGCAAAGGTGGATCCGGCGGCTTCGCGGCCGGCGGCTTTGCGATAGCCGGCAGCAGGTCCGGCGAAGAGGGCAGTGCCGGTCCAACCGCTGCCGCGGGCGGCGCTGCCGCGGGCGGTGCCGGTGGTGCGGGTGGCGCTGGCGGTGCCGGCGGCGCCAGTGGTGCCGGTGGCTCTGGTGGCTCGGCCAACAGCAACGGCGGCGCCGGCGCACCGAACAACGGTGGCGCAGGCGGCGCGGGTGCTTCGGCGACGACCAATGGTGCGGCGGGCGGCAACGGCGCAGGCGGCGCAGCCGGCGGCGCATCCGGCTATGCCTCCAACACTGGAGGCAACGGCGCCGCTGGTGGCGATTCGTCGAACGGCAATGCGTCGAACGGCCCGGCAACGGTCGGTGACGCCACTGCCGGCAATGGCGGCAATGGCGCCGCTGGCGGCGGCGGCAATACCGGCGGCGACGGCGGCGCAGGCGGCACCAACACCGCCGCTGAAGGCACTGGCGGGGTTGGCAACGGCGCCAGCGGTGGCAACGCCGGCGACGCTTACGCCAATGCGGGCACGTTCGACATGTCGAACAACATGACCAACGTGGCAGCGGCGTCAGTCGGTATCACCGTCCTCAGCCAGAACAGCGGTATTTCGTCCTTGGTTCAGCAAAGTGTCAACGTCCAGGCCAACCTGAACGTCGGCACCCACTGATCGCACGCGCCGCCGCGCCGGCCGGTATCGCGGCGCGGCGGCGTCAGCGTCTCATCGAAAGGAGCAACCATGCACCCGATATCAGGCAGATGTATTTTCCTGCTTGCCACTGCGTTCGCGCTNNCCCGACGCGCTGGCGCAGCCGGACGAGGCCATGTTCGGCGCCGCCGCGGCCGACGACTTGCTCGAGCGCGCACGCGGCGGCACCGACGTTACGACAATCAGCACCAGGCTGACCGGCGCCGTCAGCGGCAACTCGGCCACCGACGTCATCACCGGCGCCAACGTCATCCAGGGCGGTTCGTTCGCCAACATGTCGGGCATTCCGATCGTGGTCCAGAATTCCGGCGCGAACGTCCTGATCCAGAACGCCACCACCATCAATCTGCAGTTCAAATAGCCATGTCGATTCAGCGCATCGCCGTCATCGCCGCCATGCTGAGCGCCGTCGGGCAGGCCGCCGGCGTCGAAGTGCCGGCCATCGGCGGAACCCACTTCTCGGTCCCGGTGGCCAGCATGAAGGCGCTGCGGTTCCAGTCGACCTTGCGCCAGCAATACGACTTCAGTTGCGGCTCGGCGGCGGTGGCCACCCTGCTGACCCACCACTACGGCCACCGTGTCACCGAACAGTTCGTATTCGAGCAGATGTTCGCGCACGGCGACCAGCCGACCATCCGCCGCGAAGGTTTCTCGCTGCTCGACATCAAGCGCTTCCTGGCAGGCCAGGGCTTCAATGCGGACGGCTTCAAGCTGCCGCTGCAAAAGCTGATCGACGCCAAGGTGCCGGCCATCGTGCTGGTGGCCGAAAAAGGCTATCACCATTTCGTCGTCATCAAAGGTGCCGCCAGCGGCCGCATCCTGATCGGCGACCCGGCCGGCGGCACCCGCTCGCTGAGCCGCGCCGCGTTCGAACAAATCTGGACCAGCAAGCTGCTGTTCGTCATTCACGGCAGCAAGAGCACGCCGGCCTTTAACCGTCTCGCCGACTGGCGCGCTGCGCCGAACGCCCCTTTGAGCACAGGAATTAATCGCGACGGCCTCGGCAACGTCACCATGTCGAAACATGGCCCCGGCGACTATTAACAGGAGAACTCCATGCGACGAACCCACGAATTACTTCACGTCAGCTTCTGGCTCGCCCTCGCCGGTTGCAGCGCGCCGGCGGTCGCCGCGGCTGAACCCGCCGACGATTGGGTCGCGGTCGACGACAGCCAGCTCGAGGAAATGCGCGGCGGCTTCACCACCCCGTCCGGGCTCGCCGTTTCGCTCGGCATCGATCGGCTGGTATCGATCAACGGCGACGTCGTCGCGCGCACCAGCTTCGATATTGCCGACCTGAACCACATGAGCGAGGAACAAGCCCGCCAAACGCGCGATGCACTGTCGTCCGTCAAACTGATCCAAAACGGCAGTGACAACATCTATCAGGCGGGCGAATCGTCGCGTGTCATCGGCGGCGTGGTGATCCAGAACACCCTGAACGACCAGCTGATTCGTAGCGAGACGGTGATCAGTTCTACCGTCAACAGTGCCAGCTTACTGAAGTCACTCAATTTCCAAGCCAGCCTGAGCGATGCGCTGGCGCGCGCCGCCGGCGCACGCTGACGTCTCGTCGGCGCGGCACATCGATCGGAGGTAGCATGCAGCAGTTTTTCGTTTCAAGTTTGCGCAGCGCGGGCCTGTCGGCCATGCTGCTCAGTCCGATGTCGTACGCGGGCGAGCAGCAGCCCGCGCCGCACGACTTGCCCACACAACTCGAGGTCATGAAGCAACAGCTGGCGGCGCAGCGCAAGGCGGTCGAAGCGCTGACCCGCGAAGTCGAGGCGCAGCGCGCCCGCCTCGATGGCGCCGGTCCCACCAGTAACGCCGACCTCGCTGCCCAGCGCGGCACCGGCAACGGCAACGGCAACGGGCAGGCACAGGACCCGCTGGCCCGCCAGGACGGCCCGCCATCGCCGGCAGCGCCACCGGTCGGCGCGGTCGGCCGTCCGCCGAAACGCGACTCGCGACCGCCCGCGGTGGCGCCGCTGTTCGAGCAGCCCGGCGTGCTGACGCCGCGCGGCAAGCTGGTGCTGGAACCGTCGGCGCAATTCGGCTACTCGTCGAGCAACCGGATCGCGCTGGTCGGTTACACGGTGATTCCCGCACTGTTGATCGGGCTGGTCGACGTGCGCGAAGTCAAGCGCAACACCGTCACCGCCGCACTCACCGGCCGCATCGGCGTGACCAACCGCCTCGAGGCGGAACTGAAGGTGCCGTATGTCTACCGCTCCGATTCGGCCGTCAGCCGCGAACTGTTTACCGGCACCGCGGTCGAGCGCGTGTTCGACAGCAACGGCCGCGCCATCGGCGACGCCGAATATGCCTTGCGCTACCAGCTCAACGACGGCGGCGCGGACTCCGCCTATTTCATCGGCGGCTTTCGCTTCAAGTCGCGCACCGGGCGCGATCCGTTCACCGTGGTGACCGATTGCAGCAAGCGCTGCATCGGCGAAAACGTCACCGGCACCGGCTTGCCGCTGGATCTTCCGACCGGCTCGGGCTTCTATTCCGTGCAGCCGAGCCTGACCTGGCTGTTCCCATCCGATCCGGCAGTGTTTTTCGGCAGCATCAGCTACATGCACAATTTCAAGCGGCGTGACGTCAGCCGCCTGGTGCTCAATGGCGAACGTGAATTCATCGGCGAGATCAAGCCGGGCGGCGTGTTCGGTTTCAACTTCGGCATCGGCCTCGCGCTCAACGACAAGGCGTCGTTCAGCCTCGGCTACGATCACAATTCGATCGCCCGCACGCGCCAGAATGGCGAGGTGGTGCCCGGCTCGGTGCGCACCCAGCTCGGCACCCTGCTGCTCGGTTATTCGTACCGGCTCAGCGAGAAGCGCACCCTCAACGTCTCGGTCGGCGCCGGCCTCACGCGCGACACGCCGGACGTCTCGCTGACGGTGCGCATTCCGACCTCGTTCTGACCGCCCGGTCGGCCAGCGCCATGCGTCAATCGATGCGCATGCGCAGGCCGGCCGGCTAACAGTTGGAGTGGCGGCTAATTTCGATTACAGTGGACGATCGATATTCTCTGCGAGTTGCCCATGCAGCTGGTCCCCCTGGTCGAAACCACCCGCGGCTATCCGTCTACCGGCTATGTCACCGAAAACCTGCATCTCGGCTCGGTCGCGGTGGTCGATGCGTCCGGCAAGCTGCTCTGGTCGGCCGGCGATGCCGACTTCATGACCTTCACGCGCTCGGCGCTCAAGCCGTTCCAGGCGCTGCCGTTCCTGCTCGCCGACGGCCCTGCGCGCTTCGGCCTCGATGCGGCCGAACTGGCGCTGCTGTGCGCCAGCCACTCCGGCGAACAGAAGCACACCAGCACGGTGGAATCGATCCTCGCCAAGATCGGCCTCGACCAGAGCCACCTCGAATGCGGCTGTCATGCGCCGCTGTATTACGACAGCGTCAACCTGCCGGTGCCGCCCGAGCGGCGTTGGAGTCCGGTCCACCATAACTGTTCCGGCAAACACAGCGGCTTCCTCGCCTGGTGCCGCCTGCACGGCCAGCCGACCGCCGGCTACGTCGACCTGGCCCATCCGCTGCAGCAGGCGATCCGCGCCACGCTGGCGGACACCGTCCGGCTCGATCAGGCCGCCATGCCGACCGGACTGGACGGCTGCTCGGCGCCCAACTACGCGCTGCCCTTGTCGCGCCTGGCGCACCTTTACGCGCGCCTCGCGCAAGGCGCCGCGGACCCGCTGCTGGGTGCGCCGCTGGGCGACCTGTTCGATGCGATGACCGGCCATCCCGACCTGGTGTCGGGCGAAGCGCGCTGCGACCTGGCCTACATGAGCGCCGGCGGCGGCGACTGGGTCAGCAAGGTCGGCGCCGACGCGGTGCAAACCATCGGCATCCGCTCCGCCGGCATTGGCATCGCCATCAAGATTGCCGACGGCGCCACGCGCAGCCTGCAGGCCGCCACCTTCAGCGTGCTCGACCAGCTTGGCCTGCTCGACGCGCGGCGCCGCGCCTTGCTCGACCACTACCGCCAGCCCGAACTGAAGAATGCGCGCGGCGCCACGGTCGGCCAGATCCGCCCGCTGTTCACCCTGCGCCGCGCGGCCTGAAGCTGCGGCAAATTCCCACGTCGGTCAGCGTTTTCCTAATACGAGGCGACCGCCCGCCATGGCCGCGCGCGCGCCAGCGTTGTATGCCCGCCACGAAGCGCGCGTGTTCAATTGCGCGAGGTGCGCACGACTGCTCGCAGCTCGGCAAATAAGCGGAAACAGCGGTAGACTGGTGCTCATGAACAATTCTAAAAAAGTCGCGGGAGTTGCCGGCATCGCCAGTGTGCTGTGGCTCGGTTTGGCCACGGCAATCGCCGCGAGCCAGCGCCGCCTCGTGTTCAATCCCACCGTCAAGCGCGAAGTGGCGCGCCCGCGCAGCAGCGGGCATCGCACCCGTCCGATCGTGCTGCGCGCCAAGGATGGCACCAAACTGTCCGGCTGGCTGATGACGCCGTCGGTGGTCGGCCCGCATCCGGGCGTGGTGTATTTCGGCGGCCGCTCGGAAGAAGTGTCGTGGGTCGCACGCGACGCCGGCAAGCTGTTCCCCGGCATGGCCGTATTGGCCGTCAATTATCGCGGCTATGGCGATTCGCAGGGCGATCCGGCCGAGCAGCACATGGTCGACGATGGCCGCATGCTGTTCGACTGGCTGTCCGAGCGCGGCCACGTCGATCCGAAGCGGGTGGCCGTCGTTGGCCGCAGCCTCGGTTCCGGCGTCGCGGTGCAGGTCGCGATGGAACGCGCGGCCCACTCGGTGGTACTGATCACGCCGTACGACTCGATCCTGGCGATCGCCAAGCGGCGCTTTCGCACGATGCCGATTGAGTACGTCCTGCGCCACCGCTTCGAGTCGGTCAAGTACGCCTCCGCCCTGACGGCGCCGACCTACGTGCTGCGCGCCGCCTTCGACGACATCGTCCCGCACTCGCACACCGACCTGCTGGTGGCCAAGCTCGGGCGCCTGCATTCCGACGAAACCGTGCCCGATTCCGACCATATGAATATTCCCTATCTGGCGACGACCCAGGCCCGGATCGCCGAGTTCCTCAGTAGCCAGTTCCAGCTGCCGCGCAGCTGATGACGGCATCGCGCTGGGGTGAATCGCCACGAGTTTGCTAGACACTCGCGAGCCTCTCAAAATACCGCTTTTCAAAATTGACTGGCGAAAGTTTCTCATTGAAACCATGCCGACGTTTTGGACTGTAAAACATCTCGATGTAGTCGAAGACATCTTCCCTGGCCTCAGCGCGTGTTGCGTAGGTTTTTCGACGAATACGCTCCCGCTTGATGAGCTGGAAGAAGCTCTCAGCTACAGCGTTATCGTGACAGTTGCCGCGCCGGCTCATGCTTTGCTGCAGGTTGTGGGCATCCAGGAAGTCGCGCCAGTCATAACTGCTGAACTGACTTCCCTGGTCGGAGTGAACCATCACCGTATTCTTCGGCTGCCTGCGCCAGACGGCCATCAAGAGCGCATTCATCGCCACTACGCGATCGATGCGCGAGCTCATCGACCATCCAACCACCTGGCGGGAAAACAAGTCCAACACGACGGCCAAGTACAACCAGCCTTCGTAGGTACGGATATAAGTAATGTCCGTCACCCAAACACGATTCGGCTCTTTAACGTCGAACTGCCGCTGCAGGTGGTTCGGTGCTACCAGTGATGGCGCGCCACCACGCCTGTATTTGCGCTTTCCATAGCCGGTCTGTGAACGGATCCCGGCAGATCGCATCAGACGATGGACGCGATTGATGCCGCACCGCTCACCCAGCTCGCGTAGATCGTCGCTCACTTTGCGATCGCCATAGACGGCGCCGCTTTCAAGCCACGACTGCTTGATTGGAACCAGCAAGCGCTTATCTTCCTTTGCGCGCTCGCTCTCCGGCTCGTGACGCCATGCGCAGAAGCCGCTTGGGTGAACCTCGAGCATCTTACAAAGCCGACGCACCGAGTAATTGTCCTGAAGCGCAACAATTAAGGTGTACCTTACCCGGACGTCTTGGCAAAGTACACCGCGGCTTTTTTCAATATGTCGCGCTCCTCAGTGACGCGCTNNGAACCCCGTAGCGTCTCACCCAAGCGTACAAACTATGGATGCTCACGCCAAGCCGCTCTGCCACTTCGCTGACCGGGTGCCCACGCTGCGCCACTTGCTTGACCGCTGCGATCTTGAATTCTTCCGTATATCGTTTGCCGCTCATACTCACTCCTTTAGCCTAGAATTATGGCTCAAGAGTGTCTACAGAAGTCGTGGCGATTCAATATTCATGGTGACCCCGACCAATTAGAAATGGGATCATCGCATTCGTCGGGTTGCCTATCTTGCGTTGCGGCAAATCTAACTTACCTAAATGGATGTTCCGATACTGCGCTTCGCCAGGCGGCTCTTACGACAGCAAGCTCATGATCCACGCCGGATGAAACGGCAACCCCGCCAGGCCCGCTACGCCGAAGAACACGCCGATCGAGGTCGGCACCATCGAGGCCCAATACAGCCAGCGCTGCGCGGTCAGCGTGGTGATCGCCAGCAGCGAAATCGCGATCGCCAGCAGCACGTCCGACAAGTCGAACTGGTCGTCCCGGTAGTTGGACGCGTCGTAGGTTTTCTGATCCTGCTCCGCCTGTGCCCTCACCAGTTCCTTTTTCGTCTTCTGGTCCGCGGCCAGTTTCTCGTACTTGCCGACCGCTTCCGCGTACGCAGCTTGCTCCTGCGCCGGGCGCCCCATCGCCGCCAGCTTCAGCTGCGTGGCCATCGATCCTGCAATCTCCTCGCGCACGTTGCGCGCCTGGTAGTACGACCAGTGATCGATCTTGTCGGCCTGCGCCTGCTGCATCCCCTGGACGATATTGTCGTCCTTGATCTTGCAAACGCCCATAAACGTCGCCAGCAAGGCAACCGTCACCGCGACGCGCCGATTCAGCGACTGCGAGTGGCTGGCCTCGTCGGCCATCTCAACGACTTCAGTAATTTCCATAAGCCTCGGTGTAGATTGGTTTCAGATGCGGCATTCTGCCATGGCGCCGCGTCAACCATCGAAAACGGTAATCGCATCGGCATCGGCATAGGGGGCGGCCCAAGTGGGCCGCCCCCCTGCCACACCACCCGGCATGCGGGTCCGCACCGGGCGGTTCGAGAAGTTGAGGTCAAGTC
>CXWL01017525.1_pt2 | contig 18389 bp, 16 predicted proteins | sample 590931 | NCBI WGS metagenome assembly CXWL01 (sample SAMEA3498368, study PRJEB10139) | groundwater metagenome | biome: water well; material: biofilm material | place: Germany | collected 2015-04-27 | reverse complement strand
ATCCCTTAGCTCGCCATGCGAAGACCTCTTGCCGCACCTTCGCCACCAGTGGCGGGAGCAGCTTTTCGTAGGCCGTGCTGCGGAGTGCTTCGTCAGCAGGAAACCACCGTTGTTCGGGGATGAGCGGCGCGTAAGGCGAGGTTGGAAAATCAGGGTGAAGCGACATGAGGGTTTCAGAGTATCGTCATGCAGACTTGAATGTTCACGGCCATCAACTTTCGTCGTGTATCGAGCAACGTATCGTCATCTCAGCTAGAGCGTGAAGCCCATTCTTTGGACGCGTGTTCGGCATGAGGGCTTTCCCTCTTGTCGGTTTGAATCTGCGCGACTCTAGCCAGAGTCCTGGAGGGTGTCAACCGGTTTATACGCGGGGCTCAGAGGGAAGGACCACTACGGTGTGAGCGGCACGGCGCCGGGAACGTTGGATGGGCTGGGTGCGCCTGGAGCAGGGCGGTCTTCCGGGAGGATTTTGAATTGGGTGATGGCGTAGGAGACGGGCCAGCCGACTTCGAAGTGGCGTTGGCGGAATTCTTCTTTGTTGATGCGGGAGCGCAGGATGAGTCCATCCGCTGTTTGGATTTCTAGTCGATATGCCACGCCGAGGAAGTAGATGTGCTTGAGGGTGGCTTGGAGGCGGAAGGTCTCGGGGTCTTCCGACACTTTGATGTAGTAGGGGCGGAAGCCGACACGTACCTGACGCCCATTGGGGAATCCTGGCGCAGGAAACTCCAGCGCGCCGACGCGAGCCAGTTCGTTCTGGACCGTGGCTTCGACGATATTCATGGCGCCGATGAAGCGGGCGACGAACTCCGTGGCCGGTTCTTCGTAGATTTCCGCCGGGGTGCCGACTTGTTCGAGTTGTCCCTTGGAGAAGACGATGATGCGGTTCGACACTTCCAGCGCTTCTTCCTGATCGTGTGTGACGAAAAGGCTGGTGACGTTGAGATCGTCGTGCAGCCGGATGAGCCATTCGCGGAGTTCCTGTCGAACTTTAGCATCCACCGCGCCGAAGGGTTCGTCGAGCAGGAGGACACGAGGGCGTGGCGCCAGGGCGCGGGCGATGGCGACGCGCTGACGTTGCCCGCCGGAGAGTTGATGGGGATAGCGATCACCCAACCCATCCAATCCCATGAGATGCAGCAGCTCCTGGACCCGGTCGCGGATGTCAGCGGTGGACCACTTTCTGAGGGTGGGGCCGAAGGCCACGTTGCCGAACACGGTGAGGTGCTTGAAGAGGGCATAGTGCTGGAAAACGAAGCCGATGTTGCGTTGTTGGACGGGCAGATCGTTGACGCGCTGGCCGTCGATGAAGATGTCGCCGGAGGTGGGCGTTTCCAGCCCGGCGATCATCCGCAGCACGGTGGTTTTGCCGCTGCCGCTGGGGCCGAGTAGGGCCAACAGTTCGCCGTCCCGTGAGGTGAAGGAAATGTCCGAGACGGCCTCGACCGAGCCATAGCGTTTCCCGAGTTGCCGAACTTCAATCTTCATGACCCAGCTCCCACTGTGTTCGCGGTGTCCGCGTCGCGCAAGACGGACGCGGCGCGGTGCCGCGCGATCTCCAGGCCGATGAGTACCAAGAAGGAGACAGCCAGGAGCGTCAGGGCGACCGCATAGGCGCCGACCGCGTTAAAATCAACATAGTTTTGATAAATCGTGAGCGTGGCGGTTTGCGTGACGTTGAGGATATTGCCGGAGACCACCAGCACGGCGCCAAACTCCCCAATGGCCCGGGCCAGCGTCAAGGTCGCCCCATAGATGAGCCCCCAGCGCACGGCCGGCAAGGTGACTTTCCAGAAGACTTGCCACTCGCTGGCTCCCAGAGTGCGCGCGGCTTCTTCGCTGTCGGTGCCGAGGGTGTGGAGCAGTGGGGTGAGCTCCCGCACGACAAAGGGAAAGGTGACGAACAGCGTGGCCAGCACCATGGCGGGGAAGGCGAACAGGACTTTGATGCCCAATTGCCCGAAGAACAGACCGAGGAGGGTGTCCGGGCCAAAGAGCAGAATGAGCATGAATCCGGCAATGACCGGGGAGACGGCGAAGGGGAGATCGATGACACCGCTGAGCCAGGCTCGGCCTCGGAACTGATGCCGGACTAGCACCAAGGCGGTCATCGTGCCGAAGACCAAGTTAATGGCCAACACGATCAACGTGATTTCGGCAGTAAGCTGAAAGCCGTGGAGGGCTTCTGGTTTGGTGATTTCAGCCCAAAACACACTGCCGCCGCCCTTGATGGCTTCCCATGACAGGAAGCCGAGCGGGCCGATGAGCAACAGCCCAAAATAGACCCACACGATAGTGATGAGCCCCCATCGAATCGCCGGGGATGAGGTCATGATTGGGTTCCTTCGGCGACGGTGGCGCGCTGGTTTCGGCTTTTCCGAATGAAGTTCTGCAACAGCTGCGGCAGTCGTTCACCGGGCCGTCTAGTCAATCGCTCCAGTAGCACCAAAACCAAAAACGACACGAGGAGAACGAGAAGTGAGACGGAGGTGGCCCCTCGGGGGTTATAGCTTTCGATTTCGCCGTAGACGTAGACCGCTGCGACCTGCGTTTGCATGGGAATGTTGCCCGCCACGATGACAATCGCACCGAATTCGCCTAGCGCCCTGACAAAGGTGAGGAAAATTCCTGTGAGCAAACCGGGGAGCACGGAGGGGACCGTCACTCGCCAAAAGGTGGTCCAGGGACCGGCACCCAGCAGATAGGCGGCTTCTTCTTGATCCTGGTCCAGTTCTTCCAACACGGGCTGCAAGGCACGGATCGTAAAGGGCATGGTGACAAAGACCATGGCGAACAGAATGCCCGGCTTGTTGTAGAGGATCTCGATACCGGCATCTTGAAGCAGGGGACCGAGCGGGCCTGTTTGCCCATACAGCGCAGCAATCATCAACCCTGAGACCAACGTGGGGATGGCGAAGGGCAGGTCGACCAGCGCATTGAAAAACCCGCGACCGGGAAAACGATAGCGCACCAAGACTACCGCCGAGAGCGTGCCGAAAAAAGCGTTGATGATCGTGGCCAGCGCCGCCGCTTCAAACGTGAGCGTGAGCGCAGATAGGGCTTGCGGCTGAGCGATGTCGTCCAGCATCTGGGCGAACCCTCCGGTGAAGGCTTGCGCGCCGATGGCCAGAAGAGGAAAGAGGATGAGAAAGGCCACATAGCCGATGACGGCAGATCGCACGGCCAATTGAATGAGGGCTGGTGAATTCACGTGGTCGCCGATTCGTTAACAGGAGGTGATGGTCGAAGCACAGGCCTTGCCTTTATTTACCACGGGCAATCTCCTCGACCGCTTTCGTCCATGCGCCTTGCGGACCAAATACTAACGGTTCGATGTGGTCCCAGCCTCCGAGATCTTTCATGGTGAAGAGTGGCGCGGGACGAGACGCCCCCGCTGCGGATGTTGACACATCGCTTGAGGTCAGAGGGCGGAAGCCAGCGTTGATGAAAGCTTTTTGTGCTTCCTGACCGGACAGAAATTCGACGAAGGCTTCGGCGAGATCGCGGACTTTATGCCGATCCGCATTCTTATCGATCAGGGCGACGGGATTTTCGATGATGAGCGTGTCAGCCGGGACGATCAGTTCATAGGGGCGTCCGATTTTGATCCGTGGAAGCAGTTCGTTTTCATACGTGACGATAACGTCGCCGATGCCACGTTCAAAGGTGGTCACCGATTCCCGGCCGCTTTTATCCATGACCTTGACATTCTGTTGAATCCGTTTCACCAGCGAGGCGGCATAGGCCTCTGGTGGCGAGCCTGCTGCGGCTGTCGGCGCCTGTTTCAGTCCCGCTCCATAGATGGCGATGACATCCCACATAGCGCCCCCAGACGTTTTCGGGTTAGGGTAGAGGACTTGCACGCCAGGCTTGGCGAGGTCTTCCCAGGTCTTGATCTGTTTCGGATTGCCCTTGCGGACGCCCAGTGCCACCACCGAGGTGGTAACTATCCCGCTGGCGCCCTTCTTTCTCCACTCGTGCGTAATGAGCCCGGCCTTGGCAATGTGATCGAGATCGCCGGCCAGCGACAGGGCCGCCACATCGGCTTCCAGTCCGCCGATGATGGCTCTGGCTTGGGCGCCGGACGCCCCGTAGGAACTGCGAATCCGTATGTCCTGTCCAGTCTTTTGCCTCCACTGCCGTTGAAAGGCGGGGAAGAGTTCTTTCTCATACACTTCTTTGGGCACACTGTAGGCCGCCACGACGAGTTCGCGCGGCTCTGCGGCCACGGCCGCTGAGGGAAGCCCGCCCAGGAGCTGGCTGATCAGCAGGAGTGACCCAATAACGGGCAGTCCGGCCATCAGGTGTGACCTACTGAGGGAGCGGTGACAGGTGTGGGAGCGGTCGTGGGTTGGCATGGGAGTCCTTTCCGAGACTCTGGCGGACAAAATCGCTCAAGGTATAGTGATCCAGGATGTTCGAGAGCGCTTCCCGAACGTCGGTCATGACGTGCTGAATGGGACAATGTGGCGTGTCGGTATAGGGACAATCGGCACATTTCTGATAGGCGGTTTTGCTGACACAGCCGATGGGGGCGAGCGGTCCATCCAGAATTCTGATGACTTGCCCGAGTGTGATCTGACTGGGTTCCTTTATGAGGGCGTATCCGCCTGTTACCCCCCTCCGGCTGGAAAGGAGACCGGCATTTTTGAGGGCGAGCAGAATCTGCTCAAGAAATTCGAGGGGAATATGCTGCCGCGTGGCGATCTCCTGCCGCTGGACCAGACTCTGTCCAAAGTGGGTCGTGAGTTCGATGAGGGCGCGCAGCCCATATTCGCTTTTTTTGGAGAATTTCATATACTAGTATGTCGATAGACTTACTTGAGTATTGGCAATTTACCGAAAAGTCCATGCCCTGTCAAGATCGAGAGTCGGTGGAAGAGAGGAACGGTGACCCTTATGGGAAGTCGAGCAAATCGGCACCCAGCACCGCTGCCGACGACGTGCAACTCCGCGATCAGGGGCCCAATTTCCTTGACACACCAGGGGAATGTTGCTAACTTTTCGGAGAGATTTCAACGACCATTCTCCACTAGTCAACAGTAACGGATCAGAACTAAACGATCGAACATCCCGAGTCTGTTGTGGGGGATGAAAAGGACCTCGTGTGACCCTTCAAGACGTGATTTTGACCCTGTCTCGGTATTGGGCCGACCGAGGCTGTGTGATCCATCAGCCCTATGACATGGAAATGGGGGCCGGCACCTTTCATCCGGCCACGTTTCTCAGGTCCTTGGGACCCGAACCTTGGCGGACTGCCTATCCGCAGCCGTGCCGTCGCCCGAAAGATGGGCGATACGGGGAAAACCCCAACCGCATGCAGCATTACTACCAGTATCAAGTCCTCCTGAAACCGTCCCCGGACAATATCCAAGAACTTTATTTGAACAGCCTGGCGGTCTTAGGCATCAATCCTCGCGAACACGACATTCGGTTTATGCAGGACGATTGGGAATCCCCGACGCTGGGCGCCTGGGGGTTGGGGTGGGAGGTGCGGCTGGATGGGATGGAAATCACCCAGTTCACCTACTTTCAGGAAATTGGCGGGATCGAACTGAATCCCATTCCGGTCGAGATTACGTATGGCACCGAGCGTATCGCGATGTATCTCCAACAGGTGGACAGTGTGTACGACCTGGCTTGGTCGGACGGGGTCAGTTACGGCGATGTGCACCATGCGGGAGAAGTTCAAGGGTCTACCTACAATTTCGAGGTGGCGGATGTGGCCATGCTGATGGCCCACTTTCAGGCCAGCGAAGCGGAATGTCGGCGCTTGCTCGAACGGGGACTGACGCTCTCGGCCTATGACCACTGCATCAAGTCATCACACATGTTCAATTTGCTGGATGCACGCGGAGCCATTAGCGTGGCGGAGCGGACGGGGTACATCGGCCGCGTCCGTGGGTTGGCCCGACTGTGCGCGGAGAGCTATGTGAAGGAACGAGAGGCGGCCGGGTATCCCTTATTGCAGAAGCGCCCGGCAGCTCCTAAAAAACGATCATCAGCGCGGAAGAGCGTCGCATCCACATGAACACGAAACCCCGGCCCGTCACTCGGCGTGTGGTCCGCTCCAAGGGCGGTGCACCAACCAATCAGGAATTGCTGCTCGAACTCGGCGTGGAGGAGCTGCCGTCGCACTTCATTGCGCCGGCCCTCGACGGACTGAAAGACGCGATGGCTCGGATGCTGAAGGAAGCCCGACTCGCCTGCGGCGAGATCCGGACCTATGGCACGCCCCGTCGGCTGGTGATGGTCGTAACAGGGTTGGAACCGAAACAGGCGGCGGCCGTGCGGGAAGCGATGGGCCCATCGAAAGCCGTGGCCTTCGATCCCCAGGGGCAGCCGACCAAGGCCGCCATCGGGTTTGCGGCCTCGCAGGGCCTCGATGTGAAGGAACTGGAAGTTCGGCAGACACCGAAGGGCGAGTACCTGTTTGCGGTCAAGCGGGATGCCGGGCGTTCGACCTCCGCCGTGTTGTCGGAGCTCTTGCCGACCCTCATCGGCACGCTTCCCTTTCCCAAAACGATGAAATGGAACGACAGCGGTCTGCGGTTTGCCCGCCCGCTTCGCTGGATGGTGGCCTTGTACGGCAAGACCGTTGTGAAGTGTACGGTCGGTGGCGTGACCGCTGGAGCCGTGACCTATGGTCACCGGTTTCTTGGCGGCACGAAGAAGGGTGGGTTTGCCCCCTTACCGGTGCAGGACGAGGCGAGCTATCGCAAGGCGTTGAACACCCATGGCGTCACGGTCGACCCGGCTCAGCGTCGGGAGCTGATCGATGCCCAGGTGGCGTTGCATGCGAAGGCGTTGCACGGGCAGGCGCACCGTGATGAGGCGTTGATCGATCAAGCCGTGTTCAGCGTCGAATGTCCACACACCATCGTGGGCACGTTCAATCCCCAGTATCTCGCGCTGCCGACAGACATCATCGTCACCGCGATGAAAGAGCACCAAGGGTTTTTCTCGGTGCACAACGTCGATGGCTCCTTGTTGCCGAACTTTCTGGCCGTGACGAACATGCGGCTGTCGAACATGAACTTGATTCGCGCCGGCAATGAGCGGGTGTTGGCGGCACGGTTGGCCGATGCGAAGTTTTATTTCGAGGAAGACCGCAAGGTCTCGATGGCGGCGCGAGCCGAGCAACTTCATCAGGTGGTCTTTCATCAGAAGCTCGGGACGCTCGAACAGAAACGTGATCGCACCGTCCATCTCGCGGAGATTCTCCTCAATGCGTTGTCCGTGGACCCGGATGTGGCGGAACGCTGTCGCCGCGCAGCCTATTTAGCCAAGGCCGATTTGCTCTCCGGCGTAGTGGGTGAGTTTCCTGCGCTGCAAGGCGTGATGGGTGGCGCCTACGCCGCACACGATGGTGAGCCGGTGGACGTGTGTCGCGCCATTCGAGATCAGTATCTCCCTCAAGGGCTGGAGGGTCCGTTGCCGGAAGAACTTCCAGGAAGAATTCTTTCCCTTGCCGATCGTCTCGACTCTGTTGCCGGATTTTTTGCGGTGGGGATGGCGCCCACCGGATCGGAAGATCCGCTCGCACTCCGCCGCCAAGCGCTGGCGGTTATTCGGATTCTGGTCGAAGGTCATTTGAGGCTGCCGTTGGCGCTGGTGGTCCGGTCCGCCCATGAACTGGTCCTCGCGCAAGGATTTGGCCTCTCAAAGGGTGGGCAGCAAGGCAAGCCAGGGGCAGGGGGTGGAACAGCTCCAGACCCCGTCGCCTTTTTTGCCGAGCGCCTACGCTATTACGCCAAGACCGTCCATCACGTGCGCGAAGATGTGATGGATGCCGTGTTGAAGTCGTCTGCCGCCCAGTCGCTGGATGTCGCGGATGTAATGACACGCATGAAAGCCGTGCATGCGTTCAGTAGCAGTCCGGACTTCGATCCCCTCATGGCAGGATTCAAGCGGGCGAATCGGATTGTCGAAAAAGAGCAGTGGACGACTCCCACGGTATTGGAAGACCTCTTCCAACTTCCTGCTGAGCGCGAGCTGTTCACGGCTATGAAGAGCTGTGAAGCCTCCGTGCCCGAGTCGGTGCTCAACGGAACCTATTCGGAGGCGATGATCCAGCTGGGGTCCCTCAAGCCGGCCATCGATGCCTTCTTCGTGGGTGTCATGGTTAATGCCGAGGACCAGTTTCTGCGGGCCAATCGGCTGTCGTTGCTGTACCGGGTAACGCAGCTGTTCAAGTCCGTGGCGGATTTCTCGTGTATCCTGGTGGCAAATGCCTGAACCGACGATCGATGCAGGCCCGGTCTCGGCGACCGGTGTTCCGCAGAGTTCGATCGGGGAGTCTCAACATGTCTCAGAAAAAGTTCGCCGTTATGCGGCAGTCGTCTCCTTTCTGATGATGATTGTGTGTAACGGCATCGTGCTGCTCGGTCTCTGGGGGGCCGGGTTTACCTTCGGCACGATTTTTACCTCCCCCGATTTGTTTCACCCTGACCAAGACGTGTGTCTGCGCATGGGGTGGCAGAAACTCGACGGGATGACTCGGCCAGTGCAGCTCTGCTCCGAATGGATCAACCTGTCTGACCCCTCAGGTAATACGCATACCTTCCAACGAGACACTCAGGTGATGAAAGGCGCGGATGGCCGCATTTATATGAATCCTGGATGGCGGATGGAGCTGCGCCTCTTGGCGTTCGGGACGTTTCTTCTCGGCGTGATCGCCTGTGGACTCTGGGCAAAACGACGACTCATTACCCGCTATCGATTACGCATAGAGCACCAGGGGGCCAAGATGGCTCCTGTGATATCGTAATCGTGGCGCATGGTTTACCCTTCTGACGGAGGAGCGTGATTGTGGCGAAGAAATACGTATATTACTTTGGCGATGGCAAGGCCGAGGGCACCGGCGACATGAAGAACCTCCTGGGAGGGAAAGGGTCGGGGCTCGCGGAGATGACCAATCTCAAGATCTCCGTTCCGCCTGGGTTTACCATCTCGACGGAAGCCTGCGTCGAATATTACACGCTGGGAGAAACCTACCCCAAGGGGATGTGGGACGAAGCGCTCAAGGCGTTGAAGCGTGTCGAAAAATCCATGGGTGCCGGATTCGGCGATCCCCGTAATCCGTTACTCGTGTCCGTGAGATCCGGCGCGCGCGCCTCCATGCCGGGCATGATGGATACCGTGCTGAACGTAGGTCTGAATGAAGAGACCGTGCAGGCCTTGGCTGTGAAGACGAAGAATGAACGGTTTGCGTTCGACAGCTATCGCCGGTTCATCACCATGTACGGCAGTATCGTGCTCGATATCAACCGGGAACAGTTTGATCACGCGTTGAGTCAGAAAAAAGCGGCTCGAGGGATTTCTCAGGATACGGATCTCACGGTGCACGACCTGTGCGAACTCGTCGCCGAATTCAAAGCTATCGTCAAGCGCGAGACGGGCAAAGAGTTTCCCGACAATCCACTCGATCAGCTCAAGATGGCCATCAGCGCGGTGTTTTCCTCCTGGCATGGCAAGCGGGCTATTGAATATCGGCGCATCTACGGAATTCCCGACACCTGGGGCACCGCAGTCAACGTCCAGACGATGGTGTTCGGCAATATGGGAAACACCAGCGGTACCGGTGTGGCCTTTACACGGAATGGGTCGACCGGAGAGCCCACCCTCTGGGGGGAATGCCTCCTCAACGCCCAAGGCGAAGACGTGGTGGCCGGCATTCGCACGCCCCTGACGATCGACAAGCTGGCCGAGACGATGCCCGACGCCTATCAAGAATTTGTGCGGACGTACAAGCGTTTGGAAAAACATTATCGGGACATGCTCGACCTGGAGTTTACGATTCAGGAAGGCACGCTCTACATGTTGCAGACGCGTGTGGGGAAGCGCACGGGGTTGGCAGCCGTCCGTATTGCGTTGGACATGCAGAAGGAAGGCTTGATTTCCAAGGCCGAAGCGGTCCAGCGGGTGGCGCCGGATCAGTTGGAACAGTACCTCTATCCGATTTTCGATACCAAGGTGGAAAGTACCTACAAGAAAATCGGCCAGGGATTAGCGGCGGGGCCTGGCGCGGCAGCGGGGAAGATTGCCCTGACGCCAGACCGGGCGGTGGAGATGAAGGCCAAGGGCCATCCCGTCATCTTGGTGCGTCAAGAAACAAGTCCGGACGATATTCATGGCATGAACGCGTCCCAAGGATTTCTGACGGCGCGCGGCGGCGTGACGTCCCATGCGGCCGTGGTTGCGCGGCAGATGGGCAAGGTCTGCGTGGCCGGGTGCGGCGCGGTGGAAGTGGACAGCGGGAGCACCGTGAAGATCGGCGGGCAGTCCTTTCGAGAGGGCGACGACCTATCTATTAACGGCACGACCGGGGCGGTCTATGCCGGAAGGATTCCCGTGGTGGAGTCCGAAGTCATCCAAGTCATTCAGGGGAAGTTGCACCCCAACCAGTCGGAAAAATACCAGCGCTTCTCGACGATTCTCTCCTGGGCGGACAAATTCCGGAGTTTGAAGGTCCGCGCCAATGCCGATGTGCCAGACCAGGCACAAATCGCTCGGGGGTTCGGCGCGGAAGGCATCGGCTTGTGTCGAACGGAGCACATGTTCTTTGCCGAAGATCGCATTTCGATCATGCAGAAGATGATTCTTGCCAATACCGCCGAAGAGCGGGAGCGGTGGCTCTTGCAGTTGTTGCCGCTGCAAAAACAAGATTTCGTGGGACTGTACCGGGAGATGAAGGGGTTTCCCGTCACAATTCGGTTGCTCGATCCTCCGCTGCACGAATTTCTGCCCAAGCGCGAAGAGTTGATGGTGGAGATTGCCAAGCTCGAATTGACGGGGGCCGATCCGGAGCGGCTGGAGGAGCAACGCCGCCTGCTGGTCCGTGTTGAGGAACTGCACGAGTTTAATCCGATGCTGGGATTACGCGGCTGCCGCCTGGGCATCACCATGCCGGAGATCACGCGGATGCAAGCCCGCGCGATCATCGAGGCAGCCTGCGAAGTGACGCGCGAGGGCAAGAAGATTGTCCCGGAAATCATGATTCCATTGGTGGGAATGGTGTCCGAGATGAAGGCCCAAAAGGACCTCATCACGCAGGTGGCGAAAGAGACGCTGGCGCGAGAGGGCGTGAAACTGTCCTACCTCATTGGCACGATGATCGAGTTGCCCCGCGCTGCGATCACGGCGAAACGGATTGCGGAAGAGGCGGAATTCTTTTCCTTCGGCACGAACGATCTGACGCAGACGACCTTCGGGTTCTCCCGCGACGACGCGGCTAAGTTCATCGATTTTTATAAGGTCAACAAAATCCTCGACAACGATCCCTTTGCGGTTCTGGATCGCGAGGGGGTTGGCGCGATGATGCGGGTGGCCATTGTGGAGGGCCGAAAAACGCGTCCTGATATCAAGCTGGGCATTTGCGGCGAACATGGGGGAGATCCCAGCTCCGTCGCATTTTGTCACGAGTTGGGGTTGGACTACGTGAGTTGCTCGCCCTATCGGGTGCCGATTGCCAGACTGGCGGCCGCTCAGGCGGCGCTTGAGGCGTTGGCCAAATCCACACAGACGACGGCTAAACCGAAAACTAAGGTCGCGGCGAAGCCGACCACACAACCGACTATGAAGCCTAAGGCGCGGGTCGTGAAGAAGCAGGCGGTCGCGCTGTCGACCCCAAAGACATCAAAGAAATCGGCCGTGAAACCGACCGCGAAGAAGGCGACGAAGTCAGCCCCGATCTCCAAGGCACGCGTGGTGAAGAAACAATCGGCCTCAGCGGGTCGTTCAGGAAAACTCGTACGAAAGACGCGCGCACGGCGGTGAAAGCCCACGACCAGGACACTGCGTTCATGGCCAGGGCATTGCGTCTGGCTGCCAAGGGACGCGGGTGGACGAGTCCCAATCCCATGGTCGGGGCGGTCGTGGTGCTCAAGGGGCACGTGGTCGGGCAAGGCTATCACCAGAAGGCCGGGGGGGGCCATGCGGAGATCGTGGCCCTCGAACGTGCCGGACATCGTGCTCGTGGCGCCACCCTCTACGTCACTCTCGAACCCTGTTGCCACACCAAAAAACGCACCCCTCCCTGTGTGCCGGCGATCCTAGAATCTGGGATTGCCCATGTTGTAGTCGCCATGCGTGATCCCAACCCAAAGGTACGAGGGAAGGGCGTGGCCCAACTCCGCCGCGCCGGCTTGACGGTCACCGAAGGCGTGTTAGCCTCGGAGGCTGCTCATCTCAATGAAGCCTACTGTCACTGGGTGACGACCGGACGGCCTTTCGTGATCCTCAAATCCGCCATGACGCTGGACGGTAAAACCGCCACCTCCACAGGTGACTCAAAATGGATCAGTGGCCCTGCGGCCCGACGATCCGTGCATCTCCTGCGTAGCCAGGTCGATGCCATTGTGGTCGGCCGTGGAACCGTTGAAAAAGACAACCCTCAACTCACAGCCAGGCCTGAAGAATTCGGGGCTTCGCGGCAATTGGTGCATCAACCTCTTCGAGTGGTGCTAGATTCACGCCTTCGTCTGTCTCCTGCCTCACGGGTTTGTGTTCCAGGAATTGGGGCTCTCGTCGTCGCGGTGACTGATCGCGCGCCGGTCGCCACCGTGCGAGCCTTCGAGGCACGGGGCATTCGTATTCTTCGTCTCCCGGACTTAGGCGGACGGGTCTCGCTCCGAGCCTGCCTGCGTGCGCTCGGCCGGATGGGCGTGACGTCCGTATTAGTCGAGGGGGGCAGTGCCGTCAATGCGGCGTTATTCAGCGCAAAGCTCGTCAACCGTGTCATGCTCTTCATAAGCCCACGATTGCTCGGGGGGGATGATGCCAAGGGGCTCATCGGTGGACCTGGGCCTTCCCTGATTGCTCAGGCCTTCTCGCTCACGCAGCTGTCGATCAGCCAGGTTGAGAACGATCTGTTGATTGAAGGCATCCCCAACTATTCATGATGATTCAGGAGAGAGCCTACGTCCCCTGTCTGAGCCTCACGTCCGGAAGGTATCGGGCCATGTCCGTGTTTCTGGCTCTGTGTCTCTTCCTGGCGATCGCGTCGGACACCACGTGGGGAGAAATCCCGTCGTCCCTTTCCACTTCGCCGCTGATGTCGGAAGTGATGGAGTATCTCGACACGACAGATCCCGATAAAGCCACCACGCTGCTCGATACGCTGTTGGCTTCGCCGGGGGCCGATCTGTCGACGATTGAAGCGGCGCTACGAACCGGGCGCCCCTACAGTCCGCAGCCGGTTGGACTACAGCCTGATCTGTCGATGCAGGTGGCTGGCCGGTCGGCGCCCTATGGACTCTGGGTGCCACTCACCTACGATCCCTCGCGAGCCTATCCACTCGTCATCTGTTTACATGGGGCGGGGTTTACGGGCGACGCGTATTTATCTCGTTGGCACGAACGCCTTGGGGAAAAGTATCTGGTGGCCTGTCCCACGATCGCCGGGGGCGCCTGGTGGACCAGGTCGGCTGAGCGGCAGGTGCTGACGCTCATTCGGTTTCTGGTGGCGACCTATCACGTCGATCCTGACCGCGTGTTCCTGACCGGCATGTCGAATGGCGGGATCGGTGCCTATCTCATCGGGATGCACCATGCTGATCTCTTTGCCGGAATCGCCCCGATGGCGTCAGGGATCGACACACCCCTGATGCCGTTCTTGGCAAACGTTCGTAACACGCCGGTGTATCTCATTCATGGAAAAGAAGATGAGGTCATGCCGGTGAGACTCAGTCGACAGATCGCCGCTGAACTCAAGACGCTCGGCTATCCCTTCGTCTATCGTGAACATGATCGGACGCATCCCGTGGCAGGTGGGCATTTCTTTCCGCGCGAGGAATTACCGGCTTTGATCACCTGGTTCGATCAACAACGGCGGCATGTGCCAATCCATGTGACGGTGGTGCGGGATGCGAGCCATCTCACGGCGTTCTCCTGGGCGCGCATCGACGCGACGGATCGGATTGCGGCGTTTCGTGACAATCTGACGGACAGCCGCGATGCCGATGTGGTGAATCGGATCTATGCCAAACTCGACGCGGTGGTGACCGCACCCAATCGTATTGAAGTAACCACCGACCGCATCCAACGGTACAGCCTGTTCTTGAACGAGCAGCTCGTGGATTTCTCCAAGCCGGTGACCATTGTGACCAACCAGCGCGTCAGTTTTGAGGGGATGGTGATCCCGTCGGCTCGTGTCCTCTTAAGGGAAGCGCGGTTCCGTCGAGACGCGTCGGCAGGGTATCCTGCGGTCGTCTCGGTGATCGTCCAACCATGATCAGCCGTGGAAGGTGTTTTCCCCTTTCCCTTGCTCGAGGTCTGGTCGTCCTTGTCTTCTTGTCTCCACTCAGCCTGGCGTTCGCAGCGGAAGGTCCAGTCCTCAGCGGTCGAGCCTGTGCGCTGCGTCTTGACCACAGCGGGCTCCTATTTCCAACCGATCACATTCCTGACGTCTGGCGGTGTCAGATGGCGGAGGTCATCCAACATCCCACGACCACCTCGCTGACCGGTCCACTCGATATTCCGATTTCAAGGGACCTCTATGCCTATCTCCTGGACCATCTCACGCTGACGGCGGCGCTGGTGCGAGAGCTTGGGCTGGGCCAATATCGTGTGGAGCTACGAGGAGACCACCGTGTGTGGCTCGACGACGGGGAGGGCACATCCGGGGAGTTGCAGCTCGTGCGTCAAGATGACGGGACTCGGCTCTACCTGATCGACGGGGAGCATCACAGCCGCCTGTTCCCGGTTATCAAAGGGAAAGCCGTAGTTCTCATGGCGACGAAGGTCACGGGAGGCGGCCAGTCTGGGCCCACAGTCGAAACCACCATCGTGACCTATACCCAGTTGAACAATGCCTTTCTGGCTGGGGTCGTGCGTCTGCTCCAATCCTTCATCGGTGAGACGGTTACGCGAAAGATCACCAAGGCCTTTTCCGTCACCAATCAATTGGCCGCCGTTGCGGCAGAAGACCCTCAGAACATCGTGGCACTGGCACAACGGCAGACGGTCGTCACCCAAGGCGAGGTGGCCACCTTTGCGGCGCTTGTGGGGCAGTTGCATTCCCCGAGTCGAGAGCGAGCCACCTTGCGGACCCTTCCATGATCCCATCGACCACGTTTCTCTTGCTCTGCGGCACCGGCGTGTTGTGCTTCCTGAGTTACAACCTGGTACGGATGCCCGTGCTCTCGCTCTTTGCCCAATCCTTGGGCGCGGGACCGGAAACCATCGGCCTTGTCGTGTCGCTCTCCACCCTGACTGGGGTGTTCTTGAAACTGCCCTCTGGTGCCCTGTCGGACATCTACGGACGACGGATGCTCATGCGCATCGGCGTCGTGGCCTTTGGGCTCCCCCCGTTTCTCTATCCGTTCATCACCAATCTGGATGCGCTGATGATGCTCCGTCTCACGCACGGATTGGCGACGGCCATCTTTGCGCCGACAGCGTTGGCCACCGTGGCGGAACTGTATCCCACCACGAGAGGCGCCGCGCTGGGGTGGTATACCGCCTCGACCCAGGCGGGGAGTTTGCTGGGGCCGGTGATCGGCGGGTGGTTGGTGTATAGTGCCGGATTTTCTACGACCTTTGTCACCTCCGGCATCGTTGGCTGCATCGGCATCCTGCTGTTTTATCTACTGCACCTGAATCCGCCTCCGCCGAGGGAGCGGCGTGATCGAGGAATCGTCGTGGTCGTGGGGGAGATGTGGAAAGGGTTTCAGATCGTCGCCAAGAATCGTCGCGTGTTGATCACCAGTTTGGCTGATGCGGCGAAGATGATCGCCAATGGTGCGTTGATGGCGTTTTTACCGATCTACGGATTGACCATTGGGTTGAATCCCGGTGAGGTCGGCCTGTTGTTCGGCGTGCAAGGGGTCACCTCATTTTTGAGCAAACCCGTCATGGGAAGAGTGTCCGATCGCGTGGGCCGGAGGCCGTTGATCCTGATCGGTCTGCTGATCTGCGCAGGGACGTTCGGGCTCATGCCCTATGTATCCGGGATCGTGGCGCTCTTGCTGCTCTCATCAGGGTTTGGGTTTGGCGAAGCGGTGGTGTCGTCGTCCACAGCGGCCTTTGTCGCGGATTCCTCCGAGTTTAAACGGCTGGGGGCTGGGCTTGGGATGCAAGGCACTATTATGGACATCGGTCATGCCAGCGGCCCTTTGTTAGCCGGCGTGCTCATCGGGCAATTCAGCTACGCCGGCGCCTTCGGCGCAATTGGGGGGTTGCAACTGATCGCCGCCATCACCTTCTATCTGAGCACGCGGGACGCACATCCAACATCCGCCTAACAGGCTGCGGAAACACTGGATTCTTGTCCAACAACGTGCCGTCACGTCATGCATTTTCGCAACTGGAGCCGCTCGCAGGATGCTCAAACAGGCCGTTCTCTTCGCGTCATTCGTCGTTCGTGAAGCGTGAAGCGTCCGAATCCGGGACGAGAAACGCTTCACGAACGACGCTTCACGGTTCTTGAGCACGCTGCTGGACGGCCTGTTTCAGCATCCTGCTAATCTTTTGATTGCCCGACGGCGGGAATGGTAAGGTAGCAACCATGTTTACCGGCATTATTGAAGAGATGGGTGTGGTCAAAAGTATGGACCGGCATCTGGGCGGCGCCAAGCTGCGCGTGTTGGCGAGTACGGTATTGACCGATGCCGAACTCGGCGCCAGTCTGGCCGTTAACGGCGCCTGCCTCACGATTGTGGAATGCAGCCCCACCGAGTTTGCCGTCGATCTGTCGCCGGAAACCCTGTCTGTGACGACCTTGGGAACAGTCCAAGCTGGCTCACCAGTGAATCTCGAACGAGCCATGAAACTGGGGGCTCGCCTCGGTGGGCACATGGTCACCGGCCATGTGGACGGCATCGGCACGGTGCGGGAACGCCGGCCCGATCTTGATGCGGTGGTGCTCACCATCGAAGGCCCGCCTGAGGTTCTCCGCTACTGTGTCGCCAAGGGCTCGATCACCATCGACGGCGTCAGCATGACCATCAACACCGTCACCGACAGAACGCTCTCCATCTGCATCATCCCGCACACCGCCAAAATGACCACCCTCGGCCTCAAAATCGTCGGCGACACCGTCAACCTAGAAACCGACCTCATCGGCAAATACGTCGAACGACTGCTGCAGGAACGCTCGCTGATCTCTCCCAAAGCACCACCGACCATCGATCGAGACTATCTCCAACGCCACGGATTGATCTAGCAGGTTGCTGAAAACTGCCGCAACTTTTGAGCTCGCCTCCAGTTTCTTTGGGACAGAATCCACGCAAGTCCCGATCACGTCCCAGGCCCAGAGTGGCAACAGCGCATCATTAGAGAACGGCTCAAATCCTACTAGTGTAATGTTTCATAAATAGCTTGGCACATTATGCAGTACGGATATTCTCTCCTCCAGAGTAGGGCCGGACCATGTGCATCGCCCCTTCCCTTCAGGTGACAGAGACCGAACGCCAGCAACTGGCACAGTGGGCTCGTGGCCGGCGGATGCCCGCGCGGCTCGTCCTCCACGCCAACATCATGTTATTAGCCGCCGAGGGCCACAACAGATGGGGATCGCTGCCAGGGTGTTCTTTTTGCGAATTTCTTTCCGCTTTTAGGCCTGTGAGGTTGAGGGGGCGCGGTTCAACAAGGCTCTTCTGATGGCGCGCAATGTGCCTGCATGCAGGACGCTTAAAACGTCCTCGTTACGGCTGTTCGCTGATTCTCTGCTGGATGTCTTCATGCACCGTTTTCCGGTGTTGAATTCCAAGAATCCAGACCTTGCTTTTCCCTATCTTGTTGACCACGCGGTAGTCTCCTATACGAAGCTTCCAGTAGCCTTTGATGGTCTTTGCGAAGGGGAGCGCCGTACTGATCTGGCGATTGCGTGAGCCGCGCCTCAATTGCGCCGGCAATCCTTCGATGCAGGTTCCATGGAATGCGGGGGATATCTTCGACGGCAACGGCGGGGTGATGCCGAAACGCAAAGGACACTTAACGTCTCGATCGTTTGAGAGGGGGCCAGGCTTGGGCATGCGACAACGTTTTGCTCTGATCGAGGCTCTGCTCTCGATCTTCAGCGAGGCGGGTGAGGGCTCGATCTTCTTCCATCTCCAGCGCTTCTTTGAGGAGGTCTCGGACTTTCAGTGACAGCGACACCCCATCCCGCTTGGCCCAGCGGCAGAGCCCTTCGTAGACCGGCTCTTCAAGGACAACATTGACGCGCGGATTAGTGGCGGGCATGGCATTTCCTTCCACGGTTTCACGGATAGAAAACGTGTCGCACAAGTGCACACGTCGACAAGGTTCGAAGAAAACGGGTGCTGTCCTCATGAGGACACTCTTATCCCAAATCAGGACAGCTCATATCAGATTAGGAATCACCCCCAGCCGCATCACATCCCTCACACATGAACCGCATCCGCAAAAGCCTTCACCTTGATGTGTTT